>Ga0302267_10000221_pt1 | contig 74067 bp, 59 predicted proteins | sample III_Bog_E1_3_FD_194555 | JGI IMG/M metagenome (GOLD analysis project Ga0302267, IMG submission 194555) | Peat permafrost microbial communities from Stordalen Mire near Abisko, Sweden - III_Bog_E1_3 | ecosystem: Environmental > Terrestrial > Soil > Wetlands > Peat | place: Sweden: Abisko... | reverse complement strand
CAACGCCGACAAGGGCCTCAATCAGCAGCGCACGCTGAAGTTCGACGCCGCACTGCTCAAGCCCGGCGAAAACGAGATGACATTTACTGTTCCCGGAGGCGATCTGCAAAGCGGCGTAGTGTGGGACTACCTCCGTCTCGAACTCGACGACAATCACTAGGATCTGTTCTTAACTTTGCATCAAGGTAGATTCTTTGCAGGGCGGCGCACGGAACCTCGACGTGTATACCGAGATCGAGACCGGAATATCATGGTTGCAAAATTCTCCTCCCGTTCTATACTCGTCATCACACCATGAACATCACACGCCGCCGCGGAGCTATCGCCTTATCCATCACGATTGGCGTTCTGGTTGTCGTTGGCCTGATCGTCGTCAACATTGCCTGGATCATTCTCAACGAGCGGCGCATCGTCCTGCTCGTGCTGGGCATCATCCTCTCTGGACTGCTGGTTGCAGGCGTTGTGTTGAACACCGTCTTTCTGGTTCGCGAGGTGCGTCGGAATGAGCGGCAGGACTCGTTTCTGAACGCCGTAACGCACGAGTTGAAGACTCCGATTGCCAGCATTCGTCTGTATCTGGAGACGCTCCAGCGACGCGACGTCCCCGAGGTCCAGCGCCAGCAGTTCTACAACATTATGTTGGCCGACTCCGACCGCCTACTCGCCACCGTCGAGCAGGTACTCAAGGCCGGCGAACTAGGCTCGCGCCGTCCGCAGGATCGCACCTTGATCGAGCTGGCTCCGGTGGTCGCCGACTGCATCGCCATTACGCTGCGCCGCCACCATCTGCCCGCCGAGGCAATCCAGCTCGAGCCAGTCTCTGGTAACGTTCGCCTGCACGTTCACGCCGTAGCGTCTGACCTGCGTACCGCCGTGCTCAACCTGCTGGACAACGCCGTCAAGTACTCTCCCGAGTCGGTCGATGTCCGCTGTACGCTAGCGATTGCCCACTACACCAACGTCGTTCTCACCATTACCGACCGCGGCGTTGGCATTCCCGCCGACCAGATCAAGCGCATCTTCAACCGCTTCTATCGCGTTCCCGGCCGCAACGCCGTGCGCATCAAAGGCACTGGCCTCGGGCTGTTTCTGGTGCGCGCCATCGCCCGCCAGCACGGAGGCAACATCCACGCCGCCAGCCCCGGCCCCAACCTCGGCGCCACCTTCACCCTGACTCTTCCGCTGGCCGATCCTGCGGCCTATTAGAATCGACTGTATGAGCGAAACATCCCCACTCATCGCGCTGATCGAAGACGAAGAGCATCTGGCGCAAGGCTTGCTCTTCAACCTCGCCGCCGAGGGCTATCGCACTCATCACGAGGCCGACGGCGATGCCGCGCTGGCCTATCTACTTGCGCCTCCCGAACCCATCGCGGCCATTGTTCTCGACTGCATGTTGCCGGGAACCGATGGCTTTGCCATCGCGCGCGCCCTGCGCCAGGCCCAGTGCTACACGCCGATCCTGATGCTGACCGCGCGCTCTCGTCCCGAAGACGTTCTCGAAGGGCTGGAAGCCGGAGCCGACGACTATCTCCCCAAGCCCTTCGACCTGAACATCCTGCTCGTCCGCATCAAGAGCCTGCTGCGTCGCACCCTATGGCAGAGCGCGCAGACCGCCGCTGATGCCAACGTACACTCCGGGGCTCAGTCTGCCGCCAGTTCTTTGTTGTCATCCCGCAGCGCAGCGGAGGGATCTGCTTCTTCCCGGCACTCCGCGCCCGACGTCTACCTCTTTAATAACCGCACCATCCGCTTTGACGCGCTGGAACTCGTCGCGCCACACCGAACGACTCACCTAACGCTGATGGAGACCGATCTGCTACGCTATCTCACGGATCGGGCGGGCCAGATCATCTCGCGCAAGGAGATTCTGGAGCAGGTCTGGCGCGTCCGCGAGGACACCGACACGCGCGCCATTGACAACTTCATCGTTCGCCTGCGCCGCTACATTGAGGACGACCCAGCCAATCCCGTCCACCTGACCACCGTCCGCGGCATCGGCTATCGCTTCCTTCCCAACCCCTGAGATCGGCTGCGTCGGTCTGGGACTTTTGCCAACTTCAGAGACTTGTTAGCGGCTTGCCGAACTCCTCGCCGAAGACGGTATGCCCCATCTCGAATCGCCCTCCGTCAAACTTGTCGGGGCCTTTCAGATGTCCCACGGCCAGCAGAGCCACGGTCCAGTAGCTCAGCGGCAGACGCAGCACCTCGCGCACCTTTTCCTGCTCGAAGCCCTCCATCATGGCGGTATCGTATCCCATCACCTCGGCGGTCAACATCATCTGGGTGGTTGCGATCATCACGTTCTTGTTAAGCCATCCATGCATCTCGTCTCGGGAGAAGTTCGACAGGTACTTTGGAACGCTGATGCGAGCCTGCGCCGCATATCCCTCCGGCATTCCTCCCTCGACCCCCCGATACAGCATTGGCTCCAGATCCTTGCGCCAGCCATCGGCGTCTCCGCAGGCCACAATCACAGCCGAAGCCTCCTCGACTTTGCCTTGGTTGTAGGAAGCCGCGCGCAGACGTTTCTTCTGCTCCTCGCTCTGCACCACGATGAAGCGCCATGGCTGCATGTTGTATCCGCTGGGCGCGCTCAAACCGGCATGAATAATCTCGTGCAAATCCTCGGCAGGGATCGGCGCTCCATCGAAGCTGGGCGTAGCCCTCCGCTCCCGAATCGCCTGACTCAATGCCTTCTTCTGCTTTGTCATCTTCACCACCGTCTCATTTTCCTGTACCTCTGCCATCTCAGGCTGCTGATTCCTGTCCAGCAAATTTCTGCAACCTCGGACGCAAGACGAAGAATGAGCGATTCCAACGATAGCACTCCATCGTCTCCGCGCAAAATGGGCAGAGACGATGGCTGCGCATCAGACCGTCTCCGGCAAAGTCGACGCATCCGACGTTAGAGCAGTTCTCGCAAAGGTGTAGACCGTTACGCCGCGAGCAAAATGCGGGGATTCTTCGCTTCACTCAGAATGACAATTCATCTTTGGTCTACAGCAATTTGATAAATGCTCTAAGACCTCTCTAATTCGAGAAGTCCACCTTCGGAGCCGTCTTCGAGGAGTCATCCGCCTTGTAGTACCCCGTCTTCGGCTGGAAGCCCGCAAAGCTCGCCCAGATGCTGTTGGGGAACTGTTGAATGAAGACGTTGTAATCCTTGATCGACGCATTATAGCGCAGACGCGCGACGGCAATCCGATTCTCCGTCCCGGCCAACTCGTCCTGTAGGCGCATGAACTGCTCGTTGCTCTTCAACTGCGGGTAGTTCTCCTGCATCCGCATCAACGGCAGAATCGCCACGTTCAGCCGATCGTTTGCGGCCAGCTTCTCATCCGGCGTTCTGGCCGTCATCAACCCGGCGCGCGCATTGGCGATAGCGGTGAGAACAGTCTCCTCGACCTTGGCATAGCCCTTGACCGTCTGCACAAGGTTCGGGATCAGGTCGGCCCGTCGCTGTAGATCCACGTCGATCGACGAGAACGAAGAGTCCACCTCCGCATTCATCGCGACCATCTGATTCTTCGAGCTTACATAGCTGCCGCCAACCGCCAGCAGCCCCAGGAACATCAGTACAACCACGCCCAGCACAATCCACAAAGTCTTATTCATTGTTCCTCAACTCTCCGTTTCGATAGATACGTCGCTGCGAATTTTTCTCTGTTGCCTAAAAATCTCCGCTTGCCCCACCACCGCCCGAACCACCGCCGCCGAATCCGCCGAATCCGCCAAAGCCGCCGCCGCGATCATCGTCATCGCGTCCTCCGCCACCTCCGCCGCCCAGCAGATTGAAGAGCAGGAAGAAGAGCAGCCCGATGTGTCCGGTGCGGATCAGCACCCCGATCACCACCATCAGAATCACGCCGACGATCAGCGCGCCAATCGGACTCACCTGCTGTTGTGCAGGCTGTTCGCGGTAGACGTTCTGAACCGGCGCATCCGCCCCGGCCAGCGTCACTCCCGCATCGGCGGCAATGTCCTGCGCGATCTCGCGAGTCCCCAGCGGAATCGCCTGATTATAGTCGCCAGCGTGCAGCAGCGGAGCCATCTCGCGCCCGATGTCGCCCACCTTGGCGTCGTTCAGTATCCCTTCGAGACCGTATCCCACCTCGATCCGGTACTTTCTGGGGTTCAGCGAGACGATCAGCAGAATTCCGCGATCCGTTCCCTTGGCTCCAACCTTCCACTTGTCTTCCAGGGCAGTGGTGAACTCCTCGATTGAAGGCGCAGGCAGAGCGTCGCTCGACTTCTGATTCTTTACCGGGTCGGCTTCGAGACTCTTCACCGTCACCACGGCGATCTGCGCGTGGACCTGATGATCGACCTCGCTGCAAAGCTCTTCCAGACTAGCCTTCGTCTCCGGCGTCAACAGCCCTGCCAGATCGCTCACATAGCCGGTCGGCGCAGGCATCGTCGCCACCGACTCCCCAAGCGCCACTCGGCCCGAGAGCGCCAGCAGCACGACGACCATCCAACAACGCAGAGTCCGCAGCATCGTCCTCATTCTATCCTGCGCTGCATTTTGCTTTTGTATCAGCGACTTGTGCGCCGGTCTGCGGCCTTTGATTTGTGTTGCAGATTGGATCAAGGTTCAGGCCTCGCTGGCAGGAGTCGTGGATTGGTTGGAAAATTCGGTAAGAATCTTCAGGCTGGCGCTGGCTCCGATGCGCGTGGCTCCGGCTTCCAGCATGGCGCGAACGTCGGCTAGCGAACGGATTCCTCCCGAGGCTTTGACTCCGGCGCGTCGTCCGGCAACGCCGCGCAGAAGCGCGATGTCGTCGGCAGTGGCTCCGCCCGAGGAGAAGCCGGTGGAGGTCTTGAGGAAGTCGGCTCCGGCGGCCAGAGCCAGTTCGGAGGCGCGCAACTTCTCTTCAAAGCTAAGCAGGCAGGTCTCCAGAATGATCTTGACGATGGCTCCCGCGCCATGTGCCAGTTCGACCACCGCGCGAATCTCCTGCTTGATCGCCTCGTAATCCTCCTTGGCGCCGGATTTGAGCAGGCCGATGTTGAGAACCATGTCCACGTCGTGCGCGCCGAGTTTGAGGACGCGAGCGGCCTCGTCGCGCTTGGAGGCGGCAAGCGACGCGCCCAGCGGAAAGCCGATGACGACTCCAGCCGGAATGCCGGTTCCGGCCAGCGCCTCGACTGCGCAGGCGAGCCATGCGGGGTTGACCATGGCACAGGCAAAGCGATGCTCGGCCGCCTCGTGACAGAGGCGAATGACCTGCGCGCGCGTGGCGTCGGGCTTCAGCAACGTGTGGTCAAAGAGAGCGGCCAGCGCGGCGGGAGACGAGAACGCGTGTGCGGTAAAGGCTGCGGCGTCAAAAGGCGTAGGCTCGACGATCTTGAGGCTCGGGGGGATCGGTGCTGGTGTGCTGCTCATACTGCTCCTTCGCGACGGTTAGTACCCCGTCTGCTACGTTCTATCATACGAGGGTGCATGCCGTTGTGTACTCACGGAAGTTGGCAGACCTTTACTGCGGCGTTGCTGAAGGGACAGTTGAGGCTGGTCTTCGCGGACGCTTGCAGCACCAGCCAGGAGACTCCCTGAGGACGGAGCGTCGCAACTCGCTCGGCGTCGGTGGTAGCGGGCAAACTCAATCGCTGCTGCGCCGCCTGCCCCTCGGCCCACGCTGCGGTCAGATCGGGCGCGATTGACGCCTCACCTCCGTCCTTGGAGTAGTCGGGTAGAGAACTGCGTTCGGCGATGGCGCGAAAGCACTGCGCATCTTCTCCTGAAGCGTTAATGTAGTCCGCATCGAGCGCGAAGAGAGCGTCCTTCGCCGTGTGGTCGCGAATCCACAGGAAGGCCTGCACCCACTGATTGCGCGCTTCGGGCTGTAGATCGCGCGCGTTGGGCTGCGATCCGACGGACGAGGCAAAGGCTGGCAGTTCCAGATGTTTCGAGTCGGGGAAGGCCGCTCGCTCTGCGCCCAGCATTATGCCACCGAGCAGAAGCAACGTCGCCCCCCAGCGCCATGCGCTTCGTCGCAGTACGCTCTCCCCCAACTGCGCGCCGAGGGTCAGCACGAGAATCAGGTAGACGCATTGAAAGGCGCGCAGAGGTTGCAAACGCGCGACCAGATGCGTCGCCGCCCCAGCGCGGGCGAAGAGCGCGGCGATCAGGCAGGCAGTTGCACCCACGGCAACGGCCATTTGTAGCAGAGCGCGTCTTGCGTCCTCGGCCTGCATGGACTGGCCGTCTGCCAGTTCGACCTTACGATGCAGGATCGGGTCATACGCCAGCGGAGGCCAGAGCGAGTTGGAGATGTAGATCCGGGGCGCGGCGGAGTACGCCATTGCAGAGAGGATTGCCAGCGGCGCGGCCAGCCCGGCCCACTCGAACCAGCGCCACTGCGCGATGAACCAGTAGGTGCGGGTCAGGGCTACGCGGAGATACTCTGCACTCTCCGGTCTCGCCACCGTTTGCAGCAGAGCAGCCAGAGCCAGCGCTGCAACTGCCAGCGTCCCCATCCAGCCAACTCTGCGACGGGGTGCGCGCGCGGCTAACAGCATCAACGTCGCCGCCAAGGCGTAGGCGGCCATCAGAGGATGCATAACTGCGGCCAGAGCGAGGCTTCCCGCGCAGAGATAGAAGCCGCGTCGTCGCCGCGCCTTCGTTGCGTTTAGAGGGTTTTTGCTGGGAAGGGGGACCGTCGCGCTGCCAGCAAAATGCGGGGATTCTTCGCTGCGCTCAGAATGACAATACATTTCAGAATGACAATGCGTTTCTGAATGACACTGCGTTTCTGATCTATAGATGTTCCGAAGATAGCCGTTCCGAAAACGATCCAGCTCGGTCCAGTCCAGCGCGCCAACCAGCGCAAGCAATAGCGCCGGGGTCGAGAGGCTGCGCGCCGTAACGTACGCATCCATAATGAGCAGCGCAGTTCCGGCAACAGGCAGCGACAGCCAGCAGGCCAGCAGAGTTACCGCTCCGGCGCGCGCGGTACGCGTCGTCCAGCAGCGCGCGGCAAGCAGCCATGCGGCGAAGAGAGTCGCCCAGATGCTGGCCAGATGCAGCGCGAGGAGCACGACCGGAAGCCCCCGATGCAGCGCGGCATCGGGCGTCATGGGCAGCAGCCGCACCAGAGCCGCAAGGGTCGGCGCAAAGAGGGAGAGGCGCATCGGCTCCAGAACGAAGGCCGTGCCGTGAGGGTAGAGCGCGGGATCGAGCAGCCGCTTGACTCCGGCTAGATACAGCCCGCCGTCCTCCGCGTAGGTGTGATAGCCGTTGATGGCGACGGAGAAGAGGGTCAGCGCGCTGACCAACGTTGCGGCAAAGACGCGTTCGCGGGGTCGCTGGCTGCGAGTTGACGGCTCAGGCCGATTGATCTGCAGCTGCGCGATCGGCTGGTATTGCTCCGTCGCGAGCTGCGATTCATCTTCTACGGCCAATCTCGCCAACGCTCACCGCTCCATCGCAGGGCCAATTCGACTGCGCCTTTGCGTCTTCTCCTCAATCCTAAATTCTTTCTGGCTCGGGAGGTGTTTCGGTCGCAAACGCCCCTGATCTTTTCGCCTGTGGCGCGAGGGGGTCGCAGAATTTTGCAATCCCTGTGAGAATCACAGTATGGCCAACTTGCACCTCTCTCCGCACTCCGCCGAAGGTACCTCTTCTATTATCTTCGGACGAAGAAGAATTACCTGTCTGCTTGTCTCTCTGGCTCTGCTTTGCTTGTGTCTGGCGTTTTCCTGGATCACGCGCGACTCGATGGCCCATCTTCCCTTTCTGAAGGGAAAAGGGGCTGCGGGCAACGCTGCGGGGCAGAAGTCGCTGGTGGATCTGGGGCCGTGGCAGACGGCGCAGGCACTGGCTCCACTGGCCGTCACGGCGGAGGAGAACGCTTATGCGTTGCAGGCGGAACAACTTGCCGATCACGAGGTGGATCAGGCTTTTGCCACGGCGTTGCGCAAGGCCAGCGCGCAGGTGCAGCGGCGTGTGCTGACCGGAGATGCGCTTGCGCTCTCGCAGAAGGTCGCGCAGATGAAGCTAGTGGTACAGCAGGATCAGGCGTTGGTCCACAGTCTGGGTGGCTCAACCAGCGACGACAAGACGGCAGCTCCGAAGTCTGATGAGGCAGATAAGGACGCGGCCTCCTCAACCGGCAATGACGATCTGGATATTGCGCAGGCGCAGCTCTCGTTGGACTCCGACGTTCTGGACGATGCGCAGGAGAATTTGGCCCGCGCCCTCGGCGATAATCGCACCCAGATTCAGGCCGAACTCACCGAGCATGAATCGGCGATGCGGGAGTTCGACAAGTCCTCGCACAGTGGCGGCGAGGTCGCCGTCGTCTCGGTTTCGCACCACGGAACACTGGCCGCACGCATTCAGGCATGGAAGAATCAGCGTGAGCGGAAGCAGTTGATCCAGCAGGCTCTGGTGCAGGCGCAGAGCGACGTCAACACTCTGACCAGCGAGCGCAACGCTCTGGCGGCGGAGACCAATGGAGCGGCCAACGCCGGTCAACCGTCGGCGGACGCCGCCACAGACCACTCCGTCCAACTCGCCAGCCTGAAGGAAAAGGGCGCCGAACGCCAGTTGCTCAGCATCTACGCCGACCGCATTCAGACCGAGCAGCAGTTGGCCAAGGTCTATAGCGCGTGGGGCGCGCAGGTTCAGCTACAGCACCGCATTCTGGTTCACCTGACGCTACAGTCGCTGGCCTGGATCGCCTTCATTATTCTTTGCATCATTCTTTGCGATGCGCTGGTGGAAAAGCTGCTGCGTCATCCCTCGCTCGACCGCCGCCAGATGCAGACCCTGCGCACGGTCTTCAAGCTGGGGGTTCAACTAACCGGCGGACTCGTGATCCTTCTCATCGTCTTCGGCACACCGAACCAGATGCCGACGATTCTGGGTCTGGCCACCGCCGGCATCACCATCGTCATGCAGGACTTCATCTTGGCCTTCTTCGGCTGGTTCGTCCTGATGGGCAAGAACGGCATTCGCATTGGCGACTGGGTCGAGATCAACGGCGTCGGAGGAGAGGTCACCGAGATCGGCATCATCCGCACCACCCTGTTGGAGATGGGCGACTGGACCGATCTGGGCCACCAGACCGGACGCCGCGTCTCGTTCCTCAACAGCTTTGCCATCCGCGGGCAATACTTCAACTTCTCCACTACCGGGCAGTGGATGTGGGACGAGATCTCGGTTAGCCTTCCCGCCTCGGCCAACACCTCCGCGATGGTGGAGCGCATTCACACAGCGATGCTGGAGGAGACCAGCGAGTCCGCGCGCATTGCCGAGACGGAGTGGAAGCGTGGGACGCGACAGAATGGACTAAGCAACTTCAGCGCAAGCCCTACGGTGAATCTGCGCCCGTCGGGAGCCGGAATCGACATTCTGGTGCGCTATGTAACCCGAGCGGCGCAGCGCTTTGAGATGCGAAATCGACTCTACCAGCGCGTCATCGACCTGCTCAACCAACCCACAGCCGCAACGCTTCCAGCAGGAGAAGAACTCGTACAGGATAAATAAGTAGTCCAGAACATTTTTCACTTACCATAAACCAAAAATGAATTGTCCTCCTGAGCGGAGCGAAAAATCCCCGCATTTTTCGCGCGATGTCGCGATGGTATATACCATTGGGGAAAATGCTCCAATGGTGTAGACCATCGCGCAACGAGCAAAAGCAGATTCCTCCGCTTCGCTACGGAATGACAAGCAAATTGGTCTATAACAATTCAAATAATGCTTCTATCCGCGTCATCCTCATTGAGATTTTATTTATTCCTTTGCAAAGTCTCTCTACGCCAAGACAACGCTCAACGGTACAATCAGAGTTGTATGTCTCATCACACGCATTCCATTCTCAATGACGAAATGCCTCCCAACCCCAGGGCACACGGCCCCTTTGCCTCCATTCGTCGCGTGTTGCCTTCAATTGAGGTCATTCGTTTCCTGATGGTTGGCGTCTCGAACACAATCTTCTCGCTGGGACTCTACTCGGCCTGCGTGATTCTGTACGGCCATCTGATGCCTCACCTCAGCAAGCCGCTGATCGTAGACATCGCCTCGATCACCTCCAAGCCGATCTGCATTACCGTGGCCTTTCTCTGCTATAAGCACTTCGTCTTCCGCACCCACGGAAGCTACATCAAGGAATGGCTGCGCTGCTTTGCGGTCTACGGAGTCAGCATTCCGGCCGAGTTGATCATCCTTCCCATTGCCACCAGCATCTTTCTGCACGTCCATCCGCTGCGCTCCTACGCGCCGTTTCTAGCTGGACTGGTTAACTCCATCTTCATCGCGCTCTACAGCTACTTCGCACACAAGAAGTTTTCCTTCAAGCGTTAGAGAACTTCCATCGTTAGAGCAGTTTCGGGTTTACTGTAGACCAATTCGTTTGTCATTCCGTAGCGTCTATTATTTGTCATTCCGTAGCAAAGCGAAGGAATCTGCTTTTGCTCGCTCCACAACGGTCTGCGCCATTATCTAAAAGGCTCTAGCGCAGAAGGCTCAGGTACCAGGCGACCACGGGCTGGCCGAACAGTGCGCTACAGAGACCTCCGGCGGCCAGAAAACTGCCGAAGGGAAGTTTGCTGGCGCCGTTAGCGCGACGTAGAGCCAGCAATACGAGACCGTAGAGGCTGGCGGCCAGGACTCCGGCCAGAAGCGCTAAAAGCGTCTGATCCAGCCCGATAAAAGCGGCAATCATGGCCAGCATCTTGACGTCGCCCAGCCCCATGCCATCCTGCTTGCGCAGAACTTTGTAGAGCCAGCGAATAGCCAACAGAAGAGACGCGGCGGCGGCGATGGCAGCGATGCGGGGAATAATAAGCTCTGCGGGACTCTCGACCGGGGCGAGAAAGAACGCCTGTAAGCAGGTCAAACCGAAGCCAAGAATAATTCCGGTGAGAGTGAACGCGTCCGGCAGTCGCTGCGTCTGCCAGTCCATCACCATCAGGCCGAGCAGCAGGAAGCCGAGGATGGCAAGGCCCAGCGCGGCGACGGCTTCGCTGGCGAAGATTGATCGGCCAAGGACTGGCGGAGAAACGCCGTCCATCGCAGAGAGAGCCTTGTTGGCACAGAGGGCAAACCACAGTCCTACGGCGATCTCGACCAGCGGGTAGCGCCAAGGGATCGACGCAGCGCAGTCGCGGCAGCGAGCGCGCAGAGCAAGCCAACTGAGAACAGGAATATTGTCGTACCAGCGAATTAGCCGACCGCAGGAGTTGCAGTGCGAACGCGGCTTCGCAATCGACTGGTGCGCGGGAAGTCGCGAGATGCAGACGTTCAGGAAGCTGCCAAAGAGCAGCCCGAGAAGGAAGCCGAGAAGAACGAATTGGTGCGTCGAAGGCACGGTTGCAGTATACGACCTCCGAGATATTTTGAACTGAACAGAAACTTACAGCCGCGGAGAATAACCTGCTTTTGCCTTTTGGAGGGATTAATCAATGGGCTTTCAGCCCTGGGCATTTTGCTCGTACCGCGACGCTCTACGCATCGCCGAAAATGTTCTATACAGGAAGCAGCAGATTGTCGATCAGGCGCGTAGTGCCGATCCATGCGGCGACGGCGATCAGCGCGCCATGCGATGTGTCGGCCAGCGGGAGCAGCGTGTCGGGATGGACGACAGCGACGTAGTCCAGACGAAGTTGCGGGTCGCTGGCGAAGGTCTCAAGGATCGCGCCGCGCAGCACTTCGGCGTTGCTCTCGCCTTGCTGTGCCAGTCGCTGGGCGGCGGCAAGTGCCTTCGATAGGATCAAGGCGCGTTGCCGCTCTTCCGGCGACAGGTAGCGGTTGCGTGAGCTCATGGCCAGACCGTCGGCCTCGCGGTAAATGGGGCAGACGGTGAGTTGCACCGGAAAGTTGAGGTCGCGCACCATGCGGCGCAGCACGGCGACCTGCGCCGCGTCCTTCTGGCCAAAGTAGGCGCGATCAGGCTGGACGATGTTGAACAGCCGCGCAACGATTGTGGCAACTCCGCGAAAGTGGATGGGCCGCGAGGCTCCGTCGAGACGCGAGCCCAGTTCGCCGGTATCGACGAAGGTGGTGGTGTCGGGCGTGACCATCTCATCGGCCAAAGGAGCGAAGACGGCGTGGACTCCGGCGGATTCCAGCTTTTCGCAGTCGGCGGCAAAGGTGCGCGGATAGGCGGCGTAGTCCTCATTGGGACCGAACTGCGTTGGGTTGACGAAGATGCTGACGACGACCACGTCGCACTCGGCGCGGGCTGCGGCAATCAGCGAGAGATGGCCGTCGTGCAGTGCGCCCATGGTGGGAACCAGCCCCAGAGTCTTGTTGGCGCTGCACAGGTTCTTGCAGGCGGAGTGCATCTCGGCGGGAGTTTTGCAGATGAGCATTGTTATCCTTATGCGTTTCGGGTTCGTGTGCGCGCGGCTTCGAACTCAGCCTGAACCTCGCGAGAGAGATGGTAGCTCTCGGCGTCGCTGGGAAAGCTGCGCGCGGTCACGTCTTCGCGATACTGCTGGAGCGCCTGCGAGAAGAAGGCCGCGCCATCGCCGTACTGCCGGGTGAACTTTGCCGATGGAGAAAAGGTGAGATTGAACAGATCGTGGAAGACCAGAATCTGTCCGTCACACTCCGGGCCAGCTCCGATGCCGATGGTGGGAATGCCGCTCTGTGTGGTAATGGCGGCGGCCAGTTCGCGCGGAATGCCCTCCAGAACGATGGCGACGGCTCCAGCCTCTTCGAGCGCGCGTGCGTCAGCGCAGAGGCGGTCGATGGCTTCGAGGCTCTTGCCCTGCACGCGGTAGCCACCCATGCTGTGGATTGACTGCGGCGTGAGTCCAATGTGCCCGACGACGGGAATCTCCGCGTCGGTAAGGCGGTGGACGAGCTTGGCGCGCTCGGCTCCTCCCTCGATCTTGACCGCCTGCGCTCCGGACTCCTTGACCAGACGCAGGGCGTTGCGCAGGGTGTCGCGAGTTCCCGTGTGATCGCTGCCGTAGGGCATGTCAGCGACCAGAAAGGCTCGGCGCAGACCGCGGGCGACCGCTTTGGTGTGGTGCAATATCTCGTCGAGCGTGACCGGAAGCGTGTTCTCGTAACCGAGTACGACCATGCCCAGCGAGTCGCCGACCAGGATCATGTCGATTCCCGCCTCGTCGGTGAGTCGCGCAGTGGGGTAATCATACGCAGTGATCGCGGAGATGGGTTGGTGCGCAAGTTTTTTCTGTAGGAGCGAGTCGGAGGTGACTCGGCGGAGTGGCGTGTCTGTGCTGGTGCGAAGCTGAGTGACGCTCATAAGATTCTCCAGTGCCACTCCGTCTAGGAAACTCGCGGATGCAGCCCGAACAGTTTTGAGTATAACAAGCAAGCCCGCTTGCAAGCGACAGCAGAGGCGATTCAGACCGCTCTCCGTCGCAGCCGAGAGCTACAGACTCCGTCGCAACGCAGCCTGCATCTCCTCCACCGTCTGCACTGGAGGCTGACAAGTCTGGCCGCTACAGACCACCGCAAAACTTCCCTCGATCCGCGCCAGATGCGGTAGCGTCTCGGCCAACTCCGGCGGCAACGCGGCAAGCTGCGCGCGTTCCAGCCGCACCACGCTCTTGTTGACCGCGTAGCTCCGCAGCGCCGCAGACTCCAGCGCGCGCGCCGTCGCATCGTCGCCAACCACGCAGACCTGCGCCGGAGGCAATACACTCCGCTGCAAGGCCAGCGCATAGGTCGCGGCGTACAGGCCAAAGTGTTCGGCGACTCCGGCAAAGGACTCCAGCGTCTCCTGCGCCCGAAGCGCGAACTCTTCGCGCCCGCTCAGCGCATGCAAACGCAATAGCAGAGCCGCCGCCATGGGATTTCCCGCCGGTGTCGGGGCATCCTGCAAAGGCTTGCGCCGCGTCACCAGCGCGCCCAGCCTGCGCTCTCCCTCGGCAGGCCTCTCAGTGTCGAAGAAACCGCCGCCGCTGGTCGCAGCATCGCCAGTCGCATCGTAGAACCGCTCCAGCGCGCACTCCATCAGGTCTATTGCAGCCTCGTAGTAACGCATCTCGCCAGATGCCTCCCACGCATCCAGCGCCGCGTGTCCGAGAAAGATGTAGTCGTCCAGCACCCCTGCCACGCGCCTCGGTTTATCGCTCCGCTGCGCAATTTGTTTGTCATTCTGTAGAACAGTTTGTTTGTCATTCCGCAGCGCAGTTTGCTTGTCATTCCGCAGCGCAGCGGAGGAATCCGCTCCTCCTGCATCCCCAGCCTCGCCATAGGCGACTACATGCGCCAGACCGCCCTCCTTGCTCCACGCCGCAGCCAGCACACGATCCAGCGACTTCAGCGCAAAGACCTGCGCCTCGGACTCGTCCAGCACGCGTCCGGCGAGGAGGTATGCCGAGATGCACATTGCATTCCACGCAACATAAATCGTCTTGTCGATATACGGAGTTGGTCGCTTCAGCCGAGCCGCATACAGCTTCCGCTTCGCCGTATCCAACAGCCGCCGCGTCTCGTCGACGCTCGCCCCCGCACTGCACGCCACCGCATCGACCCCGCTCTTTACATGGACAACGTTCTTCGCCGCGTTGTGCTGCATCTCGCCGATCACGCCGATGCCATAGTACGCAGCCGCAACCTCCAACTCCTTCGCCGTCAACACCTCGGCCGCCTCCTCCAGCGTCCAGGTAAAGTAATCGCCATCGTCGTCCAGCGAGATGTCCGCGTCCTGCGAGGCGTAGAAACCGCCCCGTTCGCGGTCGCTCAACCACTCGTCCATCCAGCGCACAATCTCTCGCGCCACTCGCGCAGACTCCGCATCGCCAAACGTCTGGAAGGCATGAACGTAGTTCTTCAGCAACTCGCTGTTGTCGTAGGCCATCTTCTCAAAGTGCGGCACTCCCCAGTGCTCGTCCACCGAGTAGCGATGAAATCCCCCCGCAAGCTGGTCGCAGATTCCTCCCCGCGCCATCTTCTCCAGCGTAAGCTGCGCGACGAGCTTTGCCACCTCATCCAACGTCGCAGTTCCCTCCCCCACGCCAGCCAGCTTTACCGGAACACTCGTCGCTCGCGAGGCCAGATCCATCAGCAGATCCAGCGCGCTTGAGTGGGGAAACTTCGGCTGCGATCCGAAGCCGCCATGGCGCAGATCCGCGTTCTTCAACGCCGCCACGGCCATCTTCTCCACCAGATCTTGCCCTGGATTGCTCGCCCGTCCCGAGAAGGACTCGTTGTGCTCGATCGCATTCATCACGCTCGCCGCAGACTCGTCCACCTCGGCGCGACGGCTGGCGAAGACCTCGGCCATCGTCAGCAACACGCGCTGAAAGCTGGGCCGCCCATACCCATCCTGCGGAGGAAAGTACGTCCCGCCAAAGTATGATTTGCCCTCGGGAGTCAGAAACACGGTCAACGGCCAGCCACCCTGTCCGCTGATCGCCGCCACCGCAGACTGGTAGCGCGCATCCACATCCGGCCTCTCGTCGCGATCCACCTTCACCGCGACAAAGTGTTGGTTGATAATCTGCGCCGTCGCTGCATCCTCGTACGACTCGCGATCCATCACATGACACCAGTGACACCACACCGCGCCAATGTCCAGCAGGATCGGCTTATCCTCCGTGGCTGCGCGCTCGAAGGCCAATTCGCCCCACTCCATCCACTCCACCGGCTGTCGCATCGCCGAGCGCAGATAGGCCGAAGCCGCACCCTGTAACGCATTGCACCGCTGCTCTCCAAAACTCTTCGCCTGCGCCACTCTCACCGCCGTCCTGTCACCGCTCTGCGTGTCACGCCAGCCAGTCCACCTTCAGAGTTTGTTCACAGTCTTTAGATGCGTTTCCATTCCAAAAGAACTGGCCAGGAGCATAAGTAGCAACAAAAAAGGCCCAAGCGTTTGCCCGGGCCTTTCTTGCATTGCAATCGATCGATCTACTGCGCTGGAGACGTCTCCACCGCAATCGGCCTGGCCGCTGCCGGAGCCGTCGGAGCCGTCAGCCCGGGAATCACCGGAGCCGTCGTCACCACGCCGGTTGCCGCGTCCGTAATGCTGATGCTGTAGCGATCCAGCGTCTTCGATAGCAACTGGAGCAGAGACGCGCGATCCTTCGCATAGGCCGCCGTCGCCGCGATCAGAGTATTCTCCGCCGTCGCCAGATTCCTCTGTTGCTGCAACACCAGCGCCGAGGTAGAAGCTCCCAGCCGGAACTTCTTCTGCTCTGCGTCCAGCGATTGCGTCGCATAGTCTCGTCCTGCTTGCGCCGCCTTCACCTGAGCGCGATCATTGGTCAACGCGAACTGCCCGTTGATGACCTGAATGCGCACCTGCGTGTAGAGCTGCTGCAAACGCATCTGCGCCTGACGATACTCCATCTGCGAGCGAGCCTGATCGGCCTGCGCCACGCGATTGCGCAGCGGAATACTGACGTTCACGCCCACCGCATAGTCCGGGGAAGTTCCCTTGAAGATGTTCCCAAGAGCCCCGCCGTAGCCCGCCGGAATCGTGCTGACCGCCGCCGAGCAAGGGCTAGACAAGCAGATCGTCTCCGCATTCGAATTGATCGAGCCAGCCGCAGAACCCGTGCCGTAGAAGCCATACGCATCCACCGTTGGCAGCAATCCGTTCTTCTCCGCCTTGATGGTGATCTCGTTGTTCTTCATGCTAAGAACCGCCTGCTCGATCTGCGGATTGTTGGCGTAGGCCTGCTGCACCAACTCATCCTGCGAGGCGTCCTCCTCCGCCAGACGATCCAGAGCCACGCGATCGGTCGGAATCACCGGAGCATTCATCAGCGTCGAATCGGTCAGCGAACGCGCGATGGCCTGCTTCATAATCAACTGCTGATACTCCAAATTCGATTGCGAGGCTACCAGCGCCTGCTTGTCGGTCGCCACCGCCGCGTCGGAGTTCACCACATCCAGCGGAGCCAGCGTGCCAATCTCCAACTGCTTGCGATTGTCCGCAGTCAACTGCGACGACTGCGCCAGCGCGCGCTCCTTTGCCTGCACGTCCTCGTAGGCGCTCACCAGCCCCCAGTAGATGTTCTCCACCTGATTGACCGTGTACAGCAACTGCTGGCGAAAGGCCGAGTCGGTAATCCGACGGTCGTTCTTGGCCTGCACAATAAACCGCCCGTTGATCGCCGGGCCAAAGCCCTGCAAAAGATGCTGCGTCACCTGTGCGCGGAAAGATGTATTCAACAGCGGAGAGTAGGTGCTGAACGCATTATTCGTCGTCACCCGCGTGTTGTCGAAGGTTACGGCCAACTCCGTTCCGGTCAGGAAGCCTTGCTTGTAAGCGATGTTTCCGGTCAGGGTGTTGCTCGTCGATGCCGACGAAAATACGCTGGTCTGCTGAGTCGTTGCGCGCTCGAACTCGCCAGTCCCGCTCAGCGTCGGATCAAGCGTCTCTGGATCCGGCCCGCCGCCGTTGGTGCTCAGCACCAGTCCCGACGCACCCGAACCTGTGCCTCCCGTTCCCTCCGTCGTACCGCCCGGCCCGCCGCCACCGGTCACCGTAGTTCCCGATCCGCCCAGCGTATTCTCAACCACGCCGGTCGAGACTCCGCGCAGGCTCGAACCAGCCTTGGCGCGCAGAATGTCGGTGTCCGCAATGTCCAGATTGATCCGCGCAATGGCGATGTCGAAGTTGTTCTCCAGAGCCAGAACCACCGCGTCCGACAAGCTCAGATAAATCTTGCCATCGCGCACCAGCGAGCCTAGACGTGGCGTATTGCCCAGCCGAGGCAGCGGCACATCGGTCGCCGTATACGGCTTCAGAGGATTTCTGAACATCGGCTTCAGTTGCGTGTAGTCCTTGTCTGTATCGCGTAGATACAGCGGCCCCATCAGCTTTGGCTCCGTCGGATTTGTTGCCGACGCCGGAGCCGCGGGCAGTGTTCCCTGGCTTGCGACAACCGGAGCCGCTCCCGCCTGCGCCTCTGCCAACTGCGCGGAGCCGCCCGTCTGAACCAGAAGCAGCGCAATCGCCGCCGTAGCCTGCAGATCTCTCAATCTCACGTTTATCTTCTCCAAACTCTTCCTGCTACTAAAGGTCTATGCTAAAACGGTTATCGACGACATGATGATTCAAGGCACAAACAGGATCCCGCAGACAAACTGCCGAGATGAAATCAGCCGCAACTGGCGTTCAAGTACCTACGAAAGCGAAGCCCATCCAGTTCCCATCCACTTCCCCGCCCCCGGCTTCGCGCCGCAGCGGAGATTTAAGTATACCAGTCAGTACCATAACGCCGCGCCTTCGCCCCCTCATTCGTGATAACGTGCAATTCACAGCATGACTTATTGGAAGATTACACTCGCCTACGATGGAACGCCCTACCGCGGCTGGCAGGTTCAGCCCGGCCTGCTCACCGTGCAGGGCCTTCTCGCCGACGCCATCCACCGCACCGTGGGCGAGCGCGTTCTGCCGCAAGGCTCTGGCCGCACCGATGCCGGAGTCCACGCCCACGCACAGGTCGCCAGCTTTGCTCTGGCCGCGCAGATTCCCGCAGCCAATCTCCATCGCGCGCTCAACCGCTGCCTTCCGCCCAGCATCCGCGTCCTCTCGGTCGAGGCGGTTCCGCCGGAGTTCCACGCCCGCCACTCCGCCCGCCGCAAGACCTACGAGTACCGCATCTTCCCGCTCAAGCCATCCCCGACGCCGAGTGCAAACGCTGCAAGCAATTGTCATTCTGAGCAAAGCGAAGAATCCCCGCACCTCGCTCGTAGCGAAAGAATATCCCTCTTCCGCAATGAAACTTCCACCGCCGATCTCTCCGCCGAAAATAAAACAGCCACCCGCTCAGAAGAGCGCATCTGCCCACCGATGCTTGCGCCCTTCGTTTGGCCCTGCCCGTGGCCGCTTGATCTGGAGGCTCTCAATCAGGCCTCCCGCCATGTCCTCGGAGCGCACGACTTCACCAGCTTCGCCGCCAGCGATCCCGACCTGACGGCTCGCACCAACCCGGAGCCACCCTGCAACCTTCGCACCATCGACCACTCGCAATGGCACACCGCCGACGGCCTCTACCTCTACCGAGTCACGGCCAACGGATTTCTTCATCACATGGTTCGCAATCTGGTGGGAACCTTCGTTCAGGCTGGCGCGCACCGCCTCGCCCCCGACTCGATTCCTGCGCTGCTCGCCGCGTGCAACCGCGCCGTCGCCGGGCCAACCGCTCCCGCCACAGGACTCTTTCTGGTCTCGGTCGAGTACCCTGCCTTCGAGCCTTCCGAAAGCATTACAGTCTGCTCGTAGTCGGACTCTCGCAACTAGAGCATTTCGCCTATTGATCCGGCGACTAGATCAGTTCCCGTAATGGTGTGTGCCGTCATCGAACGAACAAAAAGCAGATTCCTCCGCTTCGCTACGGAATGACAAACAAAATGGTCTACACAAATTCCGAAAATGTTTTATTTCCTTGTACAGTTCTCCGTAGAGGCTGATCGGCATAGGGGGGAGAGTCACCTCTCCTCCCCTGCCACACCACCGGACAAGCGGGTCCGCATCCGGCGGTTCGAGAAGTTGAGGTCAACAGAGTCTCGGGATTCCCAGTTGATCGGCCCAGTTTAGATCGAGAACAGCATTCAGAAGCATCCCGCTATTGCGCCACCAGCGGCGCATATTGCCCGCCACGATACGCGCAACTTCAGGTTTTGCCCCTCTTGCCAGAAGTTCTCGATAGGCAGTCCTGCCCCGCCGCCATTGTCTCAGTTGGATAGACCGCATCCGATGGCGTATCCATTTGTCCAGTTCCTTCCAGACTCCCGGAGTATCCGCCAGCCGAAAATATGCCTTCCAACCCAACACATAGCTGCGCAGTCGTTCCACCACCTGTTCCAGGCTGCGTCCGCCCGAGCGGCGAGTGAGTTTCCTTACCCGCTGCTTGAACGTCGCCTTTGCCTTGTCCGCTACCCGGCGTTTTACCTTCCCACCGGGAGCCACCCAGAAGCTGTAACCCAGGAACTTGCGCTGAAACACACTGGCCACCGCGCTCTTGGCTTCATTCACCGTAAGACGCAATCGACCGTAGAGTTTCCGCAACTGCGCCATCACCCGTGTCCCCGCATGACGGCTGCGAACATACACATTCGCATCGTCGGCGTAGCGCACGAAGCTGTGACCCAGTTGTTCCAGTTGCTTGTCCACCTCGTCCAGCAAGACGTTGGCCAGAAGCGGAGACAGAGGGCCTCCTTGCGGTGTACCCTCGCTCCGCTCCCAGAACACCCCGCCAGCCATCATGCCGCTCGTCAGATACGCCCGCACCAACCGGATCACTCCGGCATCGGGCACGCGTTTCCGCAAACGGTCGATCAGGATGTCGTGGTTGACCCGGTCGAAGAACTTCTCCAGGTCCACGTCCACAACCACGCGACGCCCGGACTGCACATACGCCTGAGCCGCCTGAACGGCTTGATGCGCACTGCGGCCCGGACGGAACCCGTAGCTGTGCTGGCTAAATGTTGGATCAAGCAGCGGTTGCAGCACCTGTAACAGGGCTTGCTGTATCAACCGATCCGTCACCGTCGGGATGCCCAACTCGCGCTGGCCACCATCCGGCTTCGGGATCATTACCCGGCGCACCGGCTGAGGCCGGTACGTCCCATGCAACAGTTGTTCGCGAATCGCGGGCCACTCCCACGTCAGACGCTCCGCCGTCTCGTCGATCCCAAGACCGTCGATTCCGGCTGCGCCCTTGTTGGAGCGAACCCGCTTCATCGCCTGCTGCATGTTCTCTCTGGCCAGAACTGCGCCAAGCAGTCCCGGCCCTGTGTCCTCCGCTTCAAGACGCGGGCAGAGGGCTTCGTCACTGCCCGGTAAGGACAAGGCTTCACCTTGACCCCTGCCGGACCGCTCCGCTGACGCGGACATCTGACGCATTGCACTCCACATCGTCATGCCGGATTCCACTCCTTCTCGTTCGGCCCTTCGCCCGCCTTGCGGCGAACTACTACGGCCTCGGCTGACTTCTCGCTCCGGCTCAGCACCGTCGCCCTTTCAGGCACAAAGCGAGATCTCCCCAGGTAAGAACGCACTCCTTCACTGCACGACCGCCGGATCTACGTCACCGAACCTTGGTCACAAGAGCTTCGCGGTCATTGGCCCGCTCGCCCTGCTCGGCACCGCCTTCTATCCGGTTCTTGTTCATCGGCCCGCAGCTTCGATCCACGCTTCCTCCCCACAATCGGTCCCCCTCATGCAGTTGCGCTTCACTTCACTCACTGTGACCAGCTCGTGGCGGGACTTGCACCCGCAAGAGTGCGCCCATGCTGGGCGCACCAAACGCAGAAGAGGCAGCCCGAAGGCTGCCTCTTCTCTCACTGAGGAGTGTGGTGTTTACTTGTGTCCAGCGTGAGCGGCGGGATGATGTGCCGCGGCAGCCGGAGCCTTGGCCACCTTCAACACCACATCGCCGTCCTTCATGATGATCTGAACGGGGTTGGAGACAAACGAGTCGTAGGTTCCAGTCAGGGTGACGGTCTTGCCGACGGACGTCGCCGCAGCAATCTGATCCGCCTTCTTCGCGGCGTCCGCGACTGCCTTCTTGTATGCGGCCTTCTGTGCTGGAGTTGCGCTCGCCTCTGGCTCTGCAATCACCTCGGCCGGAGCCAGGTTGAAGGTAAAGTCGGCGGTCTTGTTCTGCTTTGCGTCATCGGTTACAGCAACCTTCAGCACGGTCGGAGTGGACTCGATGACGGTGGCGTCAGGAATCTGAACCGACTTGCCCTTGATCGTGTCCCAGACCTTGGCGATGTCTTCCTGCGATCCGTACTGGAAGACCATCTCCTTGTCGGCAATGGCGAGCGTGGCCAAATCCGGCGTGGTGCTGATGAAGCTGTGGATCTTCTCCGCCGGGGTTGGCGCAGCCTTGATCGAGGCGAAGAGAGCAGCCGGAGGATTCAGATTTGCCGTTGCGCCAGCCACGATTGCATCGTAGCCATCGTCCCCACCGTGATACTTCTTGTAGCAATACTTGGCCAGCGGCGACATCTGGGTCTTGTACGGCTCCGGGGCGAAGGTCACAAAGCGCGTGACGTAGAAGGTGCAGTTCAGTAGATCGCTCGGCGTGGACTGCTGGTAGGCAACGCCCAGATAGTAGGTATCCTGAAGCAGTTGTCCAGGCTCCTGCGTCTTCGCGATGGGAGCGTTGGCCAGTTCCTTCTTATAGGCATCAATGGCAGTCGCGCTGTCCTTCTTGTTCAGGGCCGCAGCTCCAATTGTGCTGTAGAAGATGGGGAAGGCCTGTGCCTGCATCGCCTTGAAGTCGGCATCCGCTGTAGCGGCTGGCTTCGGTGCAGCCAGACCCTTCTGCGCGTATCCAGCGGCGGCATCCAGCGCGGCCTGCTTGGCTGCGACGTCGGTCAAAGAGTCGGCGTTTGACTTGCGAAGATACGTCTCAAACGTGAGTGCACGCAGGTTCGTGGGATCGATCTGTAGCACACGATCGGCGGCATCCAGAATCTTCACGCCCGTCGTGTCGAAGGTGCCATAGGTGGCCAGCAGGGTGACCAGCACATCCAGCTTGACCGCAGAGTTCGGATAGGCGGTCAGATACGCCTCAATGCCGGAGGCCTTGGCCCTTGGATCCGACTGATTCATGGCGTTGCTGTAAGCCGAGTACTCGGCCTCTGGCATCTGGACCTGTCCCGCAGGCTGCGAGCCCAGTTGGACTGGGGTCTGCGCAAACGCAGAAGGAATATTGGGGACAACGACGGCAAACGCCAGGAGAGAGGCTAAGACTACCTTCTTCATTCAAGACTCCTCAGTCATTAATAAAATTGCTCACCACGATTTAAAGCTTCTCACCACCCAGTGATTCTTGCGGGCAATGCTTCGATCCTCGGCAAACTGCGCGGAACCATCTGCCCCGGGCCGAATCGACAGCCGCGATCCACATGAGGGTGATTATAGGAATCCCACTCGCTTGTGGCAAGTTCCCGCAGATATTGCAGTGTTTTCAGTTTGTGGATTGGCCATCGTATGATGTACAGACGATGCCATTTCCAATCAAAGTTTGCGTGGTGTGCGAAGAAGAGTTCGAACTGAAGCCGGACAAGCCCGGCTTTGCCAACCGCTGTCCCAAGTGCAGCGCGCCGGAGGCCGTCGAGCCAACCGCCAAGGAGCGCATGGACGCCGACGAACTGAAGAGTTCACGCGAGGCCAACGCCGCCCGACGCCAGGCAATCAAGGATCTGCTCTATACGCAGAAGTAGCCCCCGACAAGCAGAGAACGCCCCCTATCTCAGAAGCGAGATTGAGGGCGTTTAGTCTTTGAACAGAATGTTTTTTACTGGCCGCACGTCGTCATTACGTCGGTAAATTCCTTGATGACAGCCGCGCCTTCAGACTCCGAGTTTGCGAAGATGGTTGCCACAGGCCCCTGATTCATATCAGGAGTTCCCATGGGTTTGCCCTCCGCATTGAATCGTTCCGTTGTGCGAGTGAGTGGAGTCTCCGGATTCATGTGGATCTGGACGATCTGAATGGCCGGATCGGCTTTCATCTTTGAGTGGGTCGAGGAGACCGAGTTCACCTTTTGGATCCCCCTGACATTGACCACAACGGTGTCGATCCTGCTTCCACTTCCAAGATCGACCCGATTCTTCCAGGTAACGGTGCAGGTTGAGGGATTGGCAGAGACATCAATGACGGAGACATTGTAGGGCAATACTGTGCCATCTTCTGCTGTAATGGTGTGGCTTGAGGAGAGCTGAAGCATTGTTGCGCGGAGCGTATCGACAGCGACGACAAAGGGCGTTTTGGCGGGAAGAGTGGCTTTCTGTGCGGAAGCGGCTCCAAGGGTAGAGAGCAACAGAACAAGGGTTGTTGCAACTTTCATGATGACTCCAGAGCCAGAGGATTGTGTGTTGCATAGTAGACTCAATCTGCTTTAGTTCGTTATCAATAAATGATTCTGTCGCATGGATTTTTTTTGCCGGCGGTATAACGCTCAACATTAGACTGGTCAGCGGTAAACTGGATCGGTGGCATGGATGAAATTGCCGGAGGAGTACGAGTGAGCGAAGCGGGACGGGTAGAGAAGATTGATGCGCACCACCAGCTTTGGCGTTACTCGGTGGAGGAGTACGGGTGGATCGAGGAGCCGATGAAGGCTCTGCGACGGGACTTTCTGGTCGATGACTTGACGGCGGCAATGGCGACCGCAGCAATCGATGGAGCGATTGCCGTGCAGACGCGACAGACCATGGAGGAGACTCACTGGCTGCTGGATTTGGCCGATTCGACCGACGCGATTCGCGGCGTCGTGGGCTGGGCTCCGATTGCGGGAGAAGAATTTCCCGGAGTGATGGAGGAGTTCGACGGGCGCGAGAAGCTGAAGGGGCTGCGCCATCGGATCCGCGACGAGAAGGACGAGCATTACATTCTGCGCGAGGACTTCAACTCCGGGATTCGCACCTTGCAAGGCAGCGGACTGGTCTACGAGATTCTGATCCATGCTCGCCAACTGGACGATGCAATCTACTTTGTGGACGAGCATTCAGAGCAGTTGTTTGTGCTGGATCATCTGGCTACGCCGCGAATTGCGAAGGGCAAACTGGAGCCGTGGGCGTCACGGATGCGCGAGTTGGGACAGCGCGAGAATGTCTGCTGCAAGCTCTCGGGAATGGTGACCGAAGCCGATTGGAAGAGTTGGACTCCAGAGACGCTGAAGCCGTATCTTGATGTGGCGGTCGAGGCCTTCGGGCCGGAGCGGCTGATGGCTGGCTCCGACTGGCCAATCTGTCTGCTGGCCAGCGAGTACGCGCAGTGGTTCGAGGTTCTACGCAGCTACTTCGCCGGATTCAGTCAGGACGAGCAGGACGCGGTCTTTGGCGGAACGGCGATTGCGGTCTACGGGCTGTAGAGACCAAGGGGGCAATATGGCGGAATCTTCTAAATTGCGGTGTCCGACCTGTCGGGCGATTGTGCCATTGGATGGCGAAAATGTGCCGTTCTGCTCGGATCGTTGTCGGCTGATCGATCTGGGCAAGTGGGCCTCGGGCGAGTACGTCATCAGTTCTCCAGCCTTCGACGTTGATCCCGAGGATTTGGATCGGCTCGACGAGATGGAGGCGCAGCGCAATCGCTCGTCCTCCGGCGGCAGCGGCAAGGGCGGAAAATAATGGCGCATGGCAAGGAAATCGTCGGGCCGGTAAGCGAGAACAAGACGCGCTGGGCTTGGGTGCTGGGAACGTGGTTTGGCGCAGGGCGAATGAAGCCTGGGCCGGGAACTTATGGCTCAGTAGCGGCGGTGCTGATCTGGATCGGCGCGGCGCACTGGCTGGGGCGCGCCGAACTGGCTGCGGCGACGGTTTTGGCTGCGCTGGCGGTCACGCTAATCGGCATTCCCGCTTCGACGATTGTGGCGCGCGAGTCGGGACGCGAAGATCCCGGCTTCGTCGTCATTGACGAGGTGGCTGGGCAGTGGATTGCGCTGATCGCGATCAAGCCCGACTGGAAGCATGCCGCGTTGGCGCTGTTTCTCTTTCGCCTCTTCGATATATGGAAGCCGTGGCCGATTCGTCGGCTGGAGGAGCTGCCCGAGGGGACTGGAATCATGTTGGACGATGTGGCGGCGGGTTTGCTGGCTCTGCTCTGCGGATTGGCTGCGGCCAGATGGATCTAGTTTGCGCTGCGGAGCGGCGCGGGCTAGGCTGGGGATAATATGAGTGCATTGTTGCGTGAAACCGGAACAAAAGGATCGAAGAGCGGCGGGCCGCAGTTGGTCTCGCTGACTCCGGCGGCGGTGATGCCGGGCGGCGAGGTGGAGCTGCGCGGATCGGGACTGATGGGCGCGGGGGCAGAGAGCTGTTCGGCGTTGCCGCAGGTGACGGTAACGGGAGTCGCGGCAACGCTCTCGCTGAGTCGGCCTGAGCGGGCAGTGATTCGCGTCGTGGAGGGAACGACCTCCGGCAATGTCATGGTTCAACGCACAGGCGTAAAGGCAAGCAACGCTCTGGCACTGCGCGTCGCCTCGTTGATGTCCGATGAGCTGCATCCAGTGGCGAACCCGGTGGTGGGAGCCGATGGAACGATCTACACAACCATCTCGGGAGCGCGCGGGCAGAGCGTTCCGGTCTCGTTGTTTTCGATCTCTCCAGGCCTTCAAAAGCGACCGTTTGTACGCGGCATTCTGAATGCGACCGGGCTGGCCTTTGGGCCGGACGGCTTTCTCTACGTCAGCTCGCGGGCCGAGGGAACGGTCTACCGCGTCTCGCCACAGGGAGCGGTGACGACTTACGCGACCGGCATGGGAATCGCCACCGGAATCGCCTTTGATCGCGAGGGAAACCTCTTCGTCGGCGACCGCTCGGGAACGATCTTCAAGGTCGGCCCAGAGAAGGGACACCTCAGCGAAGCGCAGGCCAACAGCCTGGCCAGCGGAGGACAGGTCTCCGGCGAGCAAACGGGCGGCGAGCTGGGCGACCGCGAGATCTTCGTCTACGCCACGCTGGAGCCGAGCGTCGCGGCCTATCATCTGGCCTTCAACGACGCGGGAACGCTCTTCGTCAGCGCGCCGTCAACCTCCAGCAATCAGTCGATCTACGCCATCGACCGCGATGGGCAAACCTCGGTCTACTACCAAGGCCTCGGGCGACCGCAAGGGATGGCCTTCGACGTGGATGGAAACCTCTACGTCGCCGCGTCCTTGCGTGGGCAGCGCGGAATCGTGCGCATCACGCCGGATCGCGAGGCAACGCTTGCCCTCTCCGGCAACAATCTGGTCGGACTGGCCTTCCTCGAAGACGGCTGCGCCGTGCTGGCCACGCGCGACGCGATCTATAACGTCTCTCTGGGCATTGATGGCCGACGGCTGGTGTAGCGGGTGTGGCCTCTGCCGCCCTCATACCCCCTGGGGGGGTATACATACCGATCTGGGGGGTAAGGCTTTTGGAATCAATCGGTTACGAAAGGCGTATATCCGTAAGATACCGATAACAAAGGCTTTAGCCGCAGAATATTCTCAACAAATGACTTAGAGCGGTTGCCGTGAGGATGTATCCCGTCGTCGAAAGAAGGAAAGCAGATTCCTCCGCTTCACTACGGAATGACAAATAGAGAGCTTCGGAATAACAGTTCTCATACCTCTACAGCAATAGCGACATTTTTAATCTCTTCTGCTTTAATTCTAACGGATTGGGAATAACTGGAATGCCAAGTATTTTTATTGGGCAAGTGGATTGTTTTGTTTATGTTGAGGGAAATTTTCGCGGGCCGGGGGCTTGACAGGCGGGTTTGCGGGGAGATTCGCAGAGATGTTGCTGGGGCGTAGGTGTCGGAGCCCACCCTTGGCTGGAAAAAAGCCAAGGATGGGGCACCCACTTTTTCGGGGGAGGATCAGAATTTCAAAAACTCAGCGTGGGCCACCCTCCACACGCGGTAACATCGTAGGAACGACATGATTGCTGAGATTATTGCTGCTGGGTCGGAGATGCTGACGCCTTTCCGGCAGGACACCAACTCGCTGTACTTGACGGAGCGGCTGAATGAGCTGGGAGTTTCGGTTGCCTTCAAGACGATTGTGGGCGACAACCTCGACCACTTGACCGGAGCGGCGCGGATTGCGCTGGGGCGGGCGGACATCGTCATCTTCTCTGGCGGGCTGGGGCCGACCGAGGACGACCGCACGCGCGAGGCGGCTTCTGCCGCGCTGGGCGTGGGCATGACGCGGAGCGCGGAGATTCTGGCCGCAATGTACAAGCGCTTCGCGCTGCGACACATGGCAGTGCCGGAGAACAACGAGCGGCAGGCCGACGTGATCGACGGAGCCGAGGTGTTGGAGAACGTCAACGGCAGCGCGCCGGGGCAGTACATTGACACGGTGGTCGGCGGGCATCGCAAGATCGTGATTCTGTTGCCGGGGCCGCCCAAGGAGTTGAAGCCGCTGTTCGATGCTCAGTGCCGGTCGCGGCTGGCGGCGACGCTGCCGGAGCGGCACATCGCCAAGCGAATGCTGCGCATGGCTCTGGTGCCGGAGTCGCAGGTGGACGCGCGAACGGCCCCCATCTACAACCTGTACAGCGACGTGGAGACGACGATTCTGGCTGGAGCAGCGGAGATTCAACTGCACTTTCAGTGCGCCAAGCCGACGATGAAAGAGGCGCAGGCTCGGGTGGACGAGCTGGCGACGGCGGTGGAGCAGGAGATGGGCGAGGCGATTTATTCGTTCAATGGCGAATCGCTGGAGGAGGTTGTGCTGCTGATGCTGGGCCTGCGCCACATGACGATGGCGGCGGCGGAGAGCTGCACTGGAGGCCTGTTGGCCCAGCGGCTGACGGCGGTTCCCGGCTGCTCGCGCTACTTTCTGGGCGGCGCGGTGGTCTACGCCGACTCGCTGAAGACCAGCTTTGCCGACGTTCCGGAAGAGATGATATGCAGCGAAGGCCCGGTGAGCGAGGCCGTGGCGAGAGCGTTGGCCGAGGGGATTCGCCGCCGGACAGGAGCGTCGGTGGGAGTGGGAATCACCGGAATCGCGGGACCGGGAGGCGGAGCTGCGGGGCCCGATGCGACCAAGCCGATTGGGTTGGTCTATGTGGGAATCTCGTTCGGCGATGCTGCCGAGGAGACTACGGTGACGGAGTTGCAGATCAACGGCGATCGCGAGAAGATTCGCTGGTGGGCGAGCCAGCATGCGTTGGAACTGGTGCGACGCAGTCTGATCGAGCGGGGTTGACGACGCGGCGATGAGGCTATTCAGGCTGCGGAAAAGCTCGATTTTGGCACGACGAGAAGAAGGCCCGGGGCTAAATACCCTTTGAAAACAGGCGATTTACGGAACGGCTGAAGCCGTTCTCTTCCGTTTATAGCCATTGGGGAAGCTCTGCTCCCTCCGAAAAGCAAAACAGGAGCTTTTTCGCAGCCTGTAAAGCCACGAAGGAATGTTTACGCCTCAGTCATCGGAAGACGCAGCAGCAGCGCGTCGTCCTCGGGATCACGGTAGTAGCGCGGACGGCGACCTGTCGCGGTGAATCCAAGGCTTGAATACAGGGCGATTGCAGCGACGCTGGTGGCGCGAACTTCGAGCATAACCTCGGTTGCGCCTTGCGTGTGGCACCAGTCGAAGACCGCACTGCACAGCGCTCGTCCAACGCCTGAGCGGCGTTGGCTGGACGCCACAACGACGCTCTCTAGTTCGCCAACGCGATCTGCCGGAGGCACAAGACCAACGGCAAAGCCTGCGAGTTGGGGGTCTCTCTGAACTTCGCTTTGCGCTGAAGTCTCGGCGACGAACAGGCAGCGCTGGATTGCAGGCTCGGCGGTCAACCGCTCAGCAGCAGGAGTTGCGAGGAGGTCTTCGTAGGCCTTCGCGGGCCAGTGCGGAGCGTTTTCGGTAGCGCGCTCCAGAGCCAGAATCGCGGCGAGATCGGACGGTGCGGCGCGACGCAGGCGAACGAGAGCAAAGCTCATCGGACGATCGACTCAGGCGGATTTGCGGCGGCTTGCGAGATTGCGGCGGAGTTGGGCGATGCGTCTGAGCGCGGCTTGGGTTTGGCGAAGATCTCGGCGTCGGTGCGACGCAGGTAGTTCGCGTCGATTGTGGCGGCGTCGTCAAAGACTCGCTGCTCCAAACGACGCAGAATCAGCGGCAGCGCGTCTTCGACCGTGGGCTCAGCGGCAAGTTGCGGGGCGAGCGCGGCCAGCGATTCGGCGACGGACGGCTCGCAAACGACAAGCTGTGCGGCGGCGGAGTTGAACTCAGCGAGGAACTCTTCGCGGGAGAGCAGAGCCTCGCGGAGGCAGAGGCCATCGGCGTAGAGGCCGGAGTAGAACTCGCCCCGACCAGCGTCCAGCAGCGCATAGACTGGCGCGGCGGTGTGCGGCGACTCTGCACGGCTGGCCAGCACAGCCAGTCGAGAGACGGCGATCAGCGGCAGGCTAAGCGCCTCGCACAAACCCTTGGCCGCGCTCAGTCCGACACGAACTCCGGTAAATGAGCCGGGGCCATGAACCACCGCAATCACGTCCAGCGACTGCAGGTTGATCTCGTTGCTCGCAGTCAGGCCCTTGATCGTCGCGACCAGCCGCTCCGACGCGGTGCGACCGGGAAAGCAGGCAGAGGCGATCAGAGCGGGCGAACGCTCCGTCTCCGCCAGAGCGATGCTGCCGGTTGCGCCACAGGTGTCGATCAGCAAAATCTTCATCTCGGAATAGCCTCGTGCGGGGACTGGAGGTCATGCGGAGAGAAATTACCCGCAGCCCCTCGCTAATCATTATAGAAGTGCGGCGAATCTTTCTTTGTTCACACTCTCTGCACTTAGCAGTTCGTGGTAAAAGTCCAAACTGCCTGGGAATTCCCCTCAGGGGCTAAAGCCCGCGTTAATTTTGCACCAGTTAGGGCACGGATGAAGCCGTGCCCTTTCAAAACTTGACTTTCACCACGGGCTGTTAGGCACGGAAGTATTCAAAGCTGGACGATGGGTTCGTCTATGCTGGTAGCATACGAGATTCTGATTGGCCGTACAGATCGTGGAAGATAGAGGATTCTGTTGACCTGGCAACATTTGGGAGCTGTTCTGACTGGCGTTGTGATTGGCTTTCTGGGCGGCCTCTTTGGAAAAGGGGGCAGCGCAGTCGCCACTCCATTGCTCAGTCTGCTGGGCTTTCCCGGATTCGTCGCGGTGGCCTCGCCACTGCCTGCGACTGTGCCGAGCACGTTGGTCGCCTCTGCGGAATACTGGCGCTCCAAACTTCTTGATTGGGAGATTGTGGGCTGGAGCATCGGCATCGGAGTTCCAGCGATTATTGCTGGATCCCTGTTGTCGCCCTATGTCGGAGCCAAACCGCTGCTGGTTGTCACGGGCCTGCTGGTGCTTGCCTTCGGAGTCTCTTTCCTCTTTTTTCCCAAAGACCGATCTCTCGCCAAGGAAGCCGTGGAGAACCCCGATGGGTTGCGACCGTCCTACTGGAGAATTCGGCTGGTTCTGGTCTCGATTGGCGTGGGATTAATCTCGGGATTGCTGGCCAATGCAGGAGGATTTCTTCTGGTTCCCTGCTACACGGAGTTACTCAAGCAGCCGATGAAAAAGGCCTTCGCCTGCTCGCTGGCCGTCTCTTCGGTTCTCGCTGTTCCGGGAACCATCGTCCACGCACACCTCGGCCACATCTCCTGGCCGGTAACCTGTCTGGTCGCGCTGGGAGCGATTCCCTTCTCGGTTCTCGGAGCCCGTCTGGCGATCAAGACCCGAGCGGCAAAGCTCGAACGCTGGTACGGACTCGCGCTGACGGCTCTGGGAATCTTCTTCCTCTTTCACCTGTAACCCTGTAGCTTGGCAAAGATGAAATCAATGTCTCGCAGATTTTATTGGAGACGTCTGTAACGAATTTCATGCTTCGTGACTCTATTGAAATGAACGCTTCAGCCAAGGGGATTGCAGCAATGACTTCTCGTATTAATTTAGCTCTGGGCCTCTCTTTTCTGCTTTGCGTGGGGAGATTTGTCGCCGCAGCGCAAGAACCGCTGACGCTGCGGCAGGCCGTCGATCAGGCCTTGGAGCAGAGTCCGCAGGCTGCAATCTCGCGCGCGGATAATCAGAAATTCGCAGCGACGGCGAATCTGGCGCGCACTGAGTTGCTTCCCCGTCTCAACTTCAGCGAAGAGATCTCGCGCGGAGACGATCCCGTGTATGCCTTCGGAACGCGTCTGCGCGAGCGGCAGTTTACGCAGGACGACTTCGCACTCAATGCTCTGAATCGACCGCAGCCAATCGGGAACTTTGCCACGCGCTTCTCGGGATCATGGACCGCCTTCGACTCGTTCAAGACGCAGCGCGAGATTCATCGCGCCGACCTCCTGCGCACAAGCGCATCCTCCTCCGCAAAGGCGGTGGACCAGCAGATTGTGCTGCACGTCGTCGAGGCATATCAGTCGGTACTCTACGCGCAACGAGAGATCGACGTTGCGCAGCACGAGCAGGAGACTGCGGCGGCCTTGCTGGCCTCCACCGAGGATCACGTCAGGGCCGGGCTTGCGGTGGAGTCGGATCGAATGTCGGCAGAGGTCAACGCAGCCGCGCGCAAGGAGGAATGGATCGCGGCGCAGGGCGATCTGGAACTGGCGTGGGCGGAGTTGCGCGAGGCGATGGGTGCGCCAGATCTGAAGGCGTCCGAGTTGAAGCCAATCGAGCCGCACACGTTTGCGCAGCTTGCTCTGGACGAGGAGATTGCAACCGCAACGAAGACACGGCCCGATCTGACGGCGTTGGCGCAGACGCAGTCGGCGCAGGCCGTTGCCGTGGGCTCGGCGCGCTCTGCCTTTGGCCCCAGCGTCAACGCCTACGGCAACTGGGAGGAAGATCGCGGTTCGCTGGGCAACTCAGGAGGCCACAACTGGGTGGCCGGGATACAGATCAGCGTTGACATTCTGCCCGTTGGCAAGCGAGCGCAGCTTGCGCAGGAGAGCGCTGCGAAACAGCGAATCGACGCGCAGTTTAGCGCCTCGCAACAGCAGGTTCGCTTGCAGGTAAGCCGCGCGCACATCCATCGCCAGACGGCGGAGCTAACGCTGCAAACCGCTCGCGCCGCGATGGATCAATCGGCGGAGAGTCTACGCATTCTGAGGAATCGCTACGGCGCGGGGCTTGCGACCATCACCGACCTGCTGCGCGCCGAGGATGCCGAACGGCAGAGCCAGGCAATGTACTGGAAGTCCGTCTACGGCAATGCCGTGGCCTATGCCGAACTACTTTACGCAACCGGGACTCTGACTCCCGAAGCAGCGGAGGATCTGCAATGAAGATTATTTTCACGATGGGTTTGCTGGCCATGAGCGCAGCGACGATGGCAGGGTGTCACAGCGATAAACCCGCTCCAGCAGCGGCGATTGAGACGGTGCAGGCGCATGTGGTCGAGAGCCGTCAGCAACCGGTGCCGCTGAATATTCAAGCTACGGGAACTGTTCGCGCACGCGAGTCCGCAATGATCTCCGCTCAGGTTGTGGGGCGGATTCAGCAGGTGCTGGTGGGCGCGGGAGACAGCGTGCGCGCGGGACAGACGCTGGTGATCCTCGACGATGCAGCCCTTCGCGCCTCGGCCAATCAGGCGCAGGCGGCGATAAAGGCGGCGCAAGGCGAGCAGGCAGTGGCGCAGACCGACGCAAAGCTAGCCGCCAGTACGCTTGATCGCTATCGGCAACTACAGGCTGAGAAGAGCGTAAGTCCGCAGGAGATGGACGAGGTCGCGCGTCGTGCGGATGCGGCAGCGGCAAAGCTGGAGGCGGCGCGTGCGCAGACCGAGGCCGCGCGCGCACAGGAGAGCGGCGCGCACACCATGCTCGGCTACACACGATTGACTGCGCCGTTTGCCGGTGTGGTGACAGCGCGATTGGCCGATCCGGGAACGCTGGCCTCGCCCGGCGCGCCTCTGCTTCAGGTCGATCAGGCGGGTGCGCTGCGACTAGAGGCATCTTTCGACGAGTCTGCAATCGCCGCGATTCACAAGGGGATGAGAGTGCAGGTCGCGCTCGATGGAGCGTCCACTGCGCCGCTTGCAGGCACGGTTGCAGAGATTGATCCAGCCGCCGATCCAACCAGTCACAGCTTTCTGGTAAAGATCGATCTGCCCTCGTCCAGCCAGTTGCGCGCAGGAATGTATGGGACGGCAGAGTTTGCCAACGGCGTTCGTCCGGCGATTCTCGTCCCGCGCTCGGCGGTGGTTCAACGCGGCTCGCTGGCCTGCGCCTACGTTCTCGACGCACAAGGCATAGCGCAGCTTCGTTCCCTCACGCTGGGCGCAGCGCAGGGCACTCTCGTCGAGGTTCTATCGGGCCTCTCCGCTGGAGAACGTCTGGTGGATGCACCCGCAGATCGCGATCTCGCTGGCAAGCGCATCGAGGTGCTGCGATGAAGCAGGAGTATGGGATCGCCGGTCGTCTGGCACACGCCTTTCTCAACTCCAAACTGACGCCGCTGTTCATCGCCGCGTCGCTGGCCATCGGAGCCTTTGCCATCGCCGTGATTCCACGCGAAGAGGAGCCGCAGATTCTGGTTCCCATGCTGGACATCGCCACCGCAATGCCCGGCGCGTCTCCTGCGGAAGTGGAAGAGCGCGTGACGCTCCCCATCGAAAATCTAGTGCATCAGATCTCCGGCGTCGAGTATGTCTACTCCACGTCGAGTCCTGGACAGAGTCTGGTCATCGTGCGCTTCCTCGTTGGAACGCCGCAGGAAGACGCGCTCATCAAGGTCTACAGCAAGCTCTACTCGAACTTCGACCGCATGCCGCAGGGCGTATCGCAGCCGCTCATCAAGGCTCGCTCCATCGACGACGTTCCAATTCTCTCGCTGACGCTGTGGGGCGATCACTACGACGGCTATCAACTGCGCACTCTCGCTGCCGAGATGCAGCACAACATCCAGCAGGTCTCCGACGTATCGGAGACGACGATCATCGGCGGACAGCCGCGCTCCATGCGCGTACTTCTCAGCACCGAAAAGCTCAACGCATACGGCCTGTCGCCGGTGAATATCGTCGCGCATCTGCAAGCCGCGAATGCATCGGTGCAGGCAGGCCAATTCGCCGAGAACAATCAGGAAGTGCGCGTCGATGCTGGAAATCTCTTTACCAGCCGCGCCGATCTTGAGGCCGTAGTCGTCGGCGTGGTTCGCGGCCATCCAGTCTATTTGCGCGACGTGGCCGACAGCATCGTCGATGGCCCAGCCGATCCGACAAGCTATGTCGAATACGGCACGACCAACGCGAGTTCATCGACACCACATCAATATCCCGCAGTCACGCTCACCGTAGCCAAACGCAAAGGAACCAACGCTACCGACATCGCCAACGCAGTGTTGCAGCGTGTGCATCAGATGCAGGGCGTCACCATCCCCAGCGATGTAACCATCACCACCACGCGCAACTACGGCGCAACCGCAAAGGCGAAGTCCGACGAGTTGCTGGAACATCTGCTGCTGGCAACCCTCTCCGTCACACTTCTCATCGCAATCTTTCTTGGCTGGCGCGAGTCCGGCGTTGTGCTGCTGGCCATTCCGGTTACGCTTGCGCTCACGCTCGCGGTCTTCTACTTCCTCGGCTACACGGTCAATCGCGTTACGCTCTTTGCGTTGATCTTCAGCATCGGAATCCTGGTCGATGACGCCATCGTCGTCGTCGAGAATATGGTGCGCCACTTCCGCCTGCCGGAGAGTCATGGTCGCCCAATCAGCGAGGTCGCGGTCGAGGCCATCGCAGAGGTTGGCAACCCCACCATCCTCGCGACCTTCGCGGTGATTGCTGCAATCTTGCCGATGGCCTTCGTGCGCGGGCTGATGGGTCCGTACATGCGCCCGATTCCAGTGGGAGCTTCGGCGGCAATGCTCTTTTCGCTGCTCGTCGCGTTCGTCGTATCGCCGTGGGCCGCGTTGCGCCTGCTGGGAAAGCACATCGTCAGCAAGAGTGAACCGCAGCAGGAAAAAGATAGCTGGACGACGCAACTCTATCGCCGCATCATGTCTCCCCTGATCCACTCGAAGCGCACGCGCGGGCTGTTTTTTGTCGGAGTGATCGTGTTGCTTCTGCTCTCGGTAGCGCTGGTGCCGTTGGGACTGGTGCGAGTAAAGATGCTGCCCTTTGACAACAAGAGCGAGCTGCAAGTCATCGTCAACATGCCCGACGGAACGCCGCTCGAACAGACGGCGCGCGTTGCACAGGCGTTGGGCAACGAGCTTGCGCAGCAGCCTGAGGTATTAAACTATCAGACCTACGCCGGAACCTCTGGCCCATACAATTTCAACGGATTAGTGCGTCATTACTACATGCGGCGGCAAGCGAATCAGGCCGACATTCAGGTCAATCTACTGCCCGCAGACCAGCGCAGCGAACAGAGTCACGCCATCGCAAAGCGGTTGCGTCCGCTGATGGATGCCATCGGCAACCAGTATGGCGCGCGCATTCAGGTAAGCGAAGTTCCGCCCGGCCCGCCTGTGATTCAGACGCTGGTCGCCGAGGTCTACGGCCCCGATCTTGCCGGTCAGACGCAGATCGCGCAGCAGATTAAATCCATCTTTCAAAACACTGCGGGCGTTGTCGATACCGATTGGTACGTTGAAGACCCGCAGCCGCGTCTGATGATGCGCGTCGATGAGGTTAAGGCCGCGCAGCACGGCATCGCCGTCGCAGACGTCGCACACGCACTCTCGCTCGCTCTGTCGGGCGAGTCTGTCGGGCTGATTCACGATCAAAGTTCGCGCGAACCCGTGCCTGCAACCGTTCAGTTAAATCGCCCGGATCGTTCCTCCGAGCAGGCGCTTGATACGATTCGACTGCCCGGAGCGGATGGCGCGACGGTCTCGCTGCGAGAACTACTCGTCATCGAACACAGCGTCATCGAACCCAGCATCTATCACAAGAATCTGCGCCGCGTGGTCTACGTCACGGGAGACCTGGCCGGAGCCGAAGAGAGTCCCGTCTACGCCATTCTGAAGATGAACAAAACTCTCGATCGCCTCACGCTTCCCGACGGCTACAAGCTCGCGCGCTACAACTCCGTGCAGCCGGATTCAACCGATCACTACTCGATGAAGTGGGACGGCGAGTGGCACATCACCATCGAGGTCTTCCGCGATCTCGGCCTCGCCTTCGCCGCCGTGCTGGTGTTGATCTATGTGCTGGTGGTTGGTTGGTTTCGATCCTTCCTCGTGCCGCTTGTCATCATGGCGCCGATCCCGCTGACGCTGGTCGGAATACTTCCCGCACACGCAATCCTCGGAGCATTCTTCACCGCGACTTCGATGATCGGCTTTATCGCGGGAGCCGGAATCATCGTGCGCAACTCAATTATTCTGGTTGACTTCATCGAGCTGCGCCGCCGTCAGGGAATGCCGCTCGACGAGGCCGTCATCGACGCCGGAGCCGTGCGCTTTCGCCCGATGTTGCTCACCGCCGCTGCGGTCGTCGTTGGCGCAAGCGTCATTCTCTCCGACCCAATCTTTCAGGGTCTCGCCTTGTCGTTGATCGCGGGAGAGGTCGCCTCAACCTTCCTCTCGCGCCTCGCCGTCCCTGTTCTCTATTACACGGTCCACGCACGCCAGCAATCGAATACCGCACCGCAACTCAATTCCGAACAAGGAGAAATTCTATGACCGTCGAACGCGCTGTACGCCTGATGGCAGGCATCATCATTTTGCTATCACTTGCGCTGTCTCACTTTTATTCGCACCATTGGCTTTGGCTAACGGCCTTTGTCGGCGTCAACCTGCTGCAATCGGCCTTCACCAACTGGTGCCCTGCCATGTCGATCTTTCGCGCCTTTGGCATGAAGGATTCTGGCTGCTGCTCAAAAAAATGAGATAGAACTGCGGGAGGCTATACTGGCATTATTTGAGAGAGTCTCCCATCGATGCGTCCTGAACTGATTCAAGCCTCCGACCTGCTGCGCCGCAATACTCCCGAAGCCGTCGAAGAGGCTCTGGGCCTGTTGCAGCGCACCGTCTACTCCTTCAGCATGAAGGTCTGCGGGCATCCCGAAGACGCCGAAGACACCATGCAAGAGGTGCTCTATCGTTCGCTGCGTCCCCTGACAAAGATTCATGATCCGCAGGCTCTCGCCGTCTGGCTCTACACCGTCACGCGCAACCGCTGCTGGCGAATGCGTCGCAAGGCGGCGTCTGCGCCCAGTCGCATTCTCTCGCTCGACGAGTTGATGCCCGACGAGGCGGAGCTGGGCCGCTTGCTACAGGATGCCGCTAGAAACCCCGAAGGGGATCTACTCCACGCCGAACAGAACGCCCTGCTGCATCAGGCCGTCTTGCGCATTCCCGCGCCACTGCGCATCGTTCTGGTGTTGCACGACATGGAGGAACTAACCACCGAGCAGGTCGCGCAGATCCTCGGCCTGCAAACCGGAACCGTTCGCGTGCGCCTGCATCGTGCGCGCCTCGCCGTGCGCAAGGAGATGAGCAAGACGCTGGACGATGCATCCGCGCAGCCCGCTCGCAATCCACCAGCGCAGAGAAGGTCTGCGGGCAGTCGAAGCAAAGACAGCCAGCGTCCCGCCGAGTGCCGCGAACTCTTTGCTGGCCTCTCCGAGTATTTAGACGGACGGGTCGAGCCGCGTACCTGCGAAGAGATGCGCGCACACATTGAAGCCTGTCCCGCCTGCGTCGCCTTTCTCCACGATCTGCGCGGAGCCATCGACCGTTGCCGCGCGTTGGAGGTTCCCTGCGATCCCGCTGTCGCGCCGCGTCTACGTTTCATCCTCACCCAGGAGTACCTACGCCTGCTTGGAATTCCAGACCCAGAAAAATTATCCGCCACGCTGTAACGAATTGCCGTCCCCATGTCTTTGTTCCAATAGCGACTTGTAGGCAAAGGTATAGACTGTGCTGCGACGCGAAAAAGAAGATTCCTCCGCTTCGCTGCGGAATGACAATTAATTGGTTTATTGCAATTTCTAAAATGTTCTAGAAAGCGAGTCCCTATGGAAGTCACAGTCAAGCATCTCGATCAGGTAAAGTTTTCCATCCAGTCGCGTTCCCACACCATTCTCTGCGACCAGCCCGCCGAGAATGGCGGAGAAGACGCCGGCATGACTCCGCCCGAACTGCTGCTTGCGTCTCTGGGTTCCTGCGCGGCCTTCTATGCCGTGCAATATCTAAAGTCGCGCAGGCTCGCCGAGAGCGGAGTCGAGGTCTCTGTCACCGCCGAAAAGCTGCTACAGCCCGCGCGCGTCGGCAACTTCCGTATCCATGTCTCCTGCCCGGTCACCCTCACCGCAGACCAGACCGAAGGCCTCATGCGCTCGGTGCATCACTGCCTCATCCACAACACGCTGCTCTCTCCACCCGAGATCAGAATCGAGTTGACCACGCCCTAGCAGACCGTGGTCAAAGTCCAAACTGCCTGGAAATTTTCCTCAGGGGCTAAAGCCCGCGTTCATTTTTGCAGCAGTTACGGCACGGCTGAAGCCGTGCCCTTTCAAAACTTAACTTTCATCACGCACCCCTAGCCTTATCCGCCTTGATCCGTGCATCTATCCGCGTCATCCGCGTTAAGCCTTTCATCCTCTCACAGCATCCAACCCGGCGCGCGACCTACAACGACGCGACGAATCGCTCCAGATCGACTAGGGCATTTTCGGTAATAGTGTAGACCGTTGTGTCGCGAGCAAAAAAACAGATTCCTCCGCTTCGCTACGGAATGACAATCAAATTGGTTTATAGCCATTCCTAAATTGCTATAGCCTAGAAGGATGAAGGGTAAGAAGAACTCCGAGATTGACGTTCCCGCCTGGCTCCGCCACCTGCCCAAGGTTGAGCTGCATCTGCACCTTGAAGGCACCATCGAGCCTGAGACGCTGGTCGCTCTGAGCCAGCGCAACGACGTCACTGCGCTCACTCTGGACGAGGCGCGCAGCCTCTATACCTACAAGGACTTCCTCGGCTTTCTCGACTGCTTCAAGACCATCAGCGCGCGTCTGGCTGGCCCGGACGACTACGAGCTGATCACCTACAACATGATCCGCACGCTGGCCGCGCAGGGAGTCGTCCATGCCGAGGTCTACATCTCCTTCGGCATCATCTACTTCTGGAAGAAGACCGAGGTCGAGCCTTACGTCGCCGCCATCGAGCGCGGACGACTGCGCGGCGAGCGGGAGTTCGGCACCACAATCTACTGGCTCATCGACGCCGTCCGCCACTTCGGCGTCGTGGATGCCGCGCGCGTCTTTCGCAAGGCCGCCGAGCTGCGTCCTCAGTTCCCTTCCATCGTCGGCATCGGCATCGGCGGCGACGAGGCGCGCGGTCCAGCAACCCTCTTCCGCGAGCTTTACGTCGAGGCGCGCGAGGCTGGCCTGCGCCTGACCGCCCACGCCGGAGAGACGGGCGGCCCCATCGACGGCCCGGCCAGCATCTGGGCCGCGATCAACATCGGAGCCGAGCGCATTGGCCACGGTCTGGCAGCGCAACACGACTCGCAACTGGTCGAGCTGCTCGCCGAGCGCCAGATCCCGATCGAGATCAATGTCACGTCGAACATCCGCACCGGAAGCTGCCCCAGCTTCGATGACCACCCGCTGCGCCGCTACCTCGACGCCGGCCTGATGGTCACGCTGAACTCCGACGATCCGCCAATGTTTGGCAGCAATCTGCTGGAGGAGTACCAGCTCGCCCACGACCGCTTCGACTTCACTCTGGACGAACTGCGCGAACTGGCCGCCAACGCGGTCGAGGCCAGCTTCCTGCCGCCCACCCGCAAGCTGAGCCTGCTCGCCCAGATCGAGCAGTACGCCCTCTAGCAGCCCGTGGTGAAAGTCAAAACTGCCTGGAATTTCCCTCAGGGGCTAAAGCCCGCGTTCATTTTGCACCAGTTACGGCACGGCCGAAGCCGTGCCCTTTCAAAACTTTACTTTCACCACGGACTGCTAGCGCATTTTCACCAAAGATGTAAAGTGCCGTGGCGCGAGCGAAAAGCAGATTCCTTCGCTTTGCTACGGAATGACAAACAAAGTTGTTCTATAGCAATAGTGGAAATGCTTTAAGCTCCTGTTTTTGCCTCTGAGATAGGTCCGGGCTTTAGCCCAGACACCAAAATCAGAGCGTGGACAAGGGGCTTTACCCCCCGGGACACGGCCTTCGTTTGGCAATGCATTGCGGAATGAAGAGTCCTGTCAGCTTTGTAAACAGGTTCCCTGAGAATCCAACTGACCCCTCAAGCTTTGAAAGGGCGTAAAATCTTGACGGTGGCATGAAGAGTTTTGGGAGGGTTTGCATGGCGCGTCGCAATGGTTCGAGCGGTGAGGGACGGAAGTCCGCAGAGTCGGTTTTGGGTGAGGTTTCAACCGCTGGAACAGGCGCGGCGACGGTCAAGGCCGCAGCCGCAACGAAGACGACCATGACGAACGATCAGTTGGTGGAGTTCTATCGGCTGATGTATCTCTCGCGCCGCACCGACGACCGTGAGATCGTGCTGAAGCGGCAGCAAAAGATCTTCTTCCAGATCTCTGGAGCGGGGCACGAGGCGTTGCAAGTCGCCGCTGGAATGGCGATGCGTCCCGGCTACGACTGGTTTGTTCCCTACTATCGCGACCGCGCTCTGTGCCTGACGCTGGGCAACACGGTCGAGCAGCAGTTGCTGCAAGCCGTCGGAGCAGTGGACGACGAGGCCAGCGGAGGCCGACAGATGCCCTCGCACTGGTCCAGCACCAAGCTGCACATCGTCACCCCCAGTTCTGCGACCGCGACCCAGTGCATGCACGCCATCGGATGCGCCGAGGCGGGGCGCTACTTCGCCCAGCATCCCGAGGCGACAAAGAAGCACATCGGAGACTATCGCGAGTTCAAGGACGTCACCTTCCACGACGACGAGGTGACCTACGTCTCCATCGGCGAAGGATCGACCAGTCAGGGCGAGTTCTGGGAGTCGCTGAACACGGCAAGCAACAGCAAGTTGCCTGTTCTCTATGTGATCGAGGACAACGAGTACGCCATCTCCACGCCGGTCGAAGCGAACACGCCTGGGGGGAGCATCTCGCGCCTGATTGCGAACTTCCCGGATTTTCACATTGCCGAGGTCGATGGAACCGATCCGGTCGCCTGCTACGCCGCTATGGTCGAGGCGGTTGCGTACTGCCGCGCTGGCAAAGGCCCCGCAATGGTTCATGGCCATGTGGTGCGGCCCTACAGCCACTCGCTGAGCGACGACGAGCGACAGTATCGCAGCGAGGAAGAGGTCGCCGCAGAGAACGCGCGCGATCCCTTGGCCAAGATGCAGCTCTGGCTCCTGCGCGAGGGGATTCTCGACGAGGCCGGAATCAATCGTCTGGAACAGAAGGTCGATGAAGAGGTGCAGCGCGCAGCCGACCGCGCACTACAGGCCGTGCTGCCCAGCGTAAAGCCAGAGGCGATTCTGTGGCATCAGTACTCCGAAGACCTGAAGCCGAACGATGCACGCTTTGCAACCGATCCGCAGCCCACCGCAGACACCAGCGAGCGCACCATGGCCGACCTGCTCAACCAGTGCCTGAAGGACGAGATGCGCCGCGACGAGCGGATAGTAGTCTTCGGCGAAGATGTTGCCGATGCCACCCGCGAAGACGCGCAGGAGGCTCTGCATGCGGGCAAGCTCAAGGGCAAGGGCGGAGTCTTCAAGCTGACCGCCGGCCTGCAAAAGGAGTTCGGAACGGCTCGCTGCTGGAACTCCCCGCTGGCCGAAGCCAACATCGTCGGACGCGCCATCGGCATGGCTGTGCGCGGGATGAAGCCGGTGGTCGAGATTCAGTTCTTCGACTACATCTGGCCAGCTATGCACCAGATGCGCAACGAGTTAGCCTCCATTCGCTGGCGCTCCAACGGCACCTGGAGCTGCCCGCTGGTGATCCGCGTTCCCATCGGCGGATACCTGACCGGTGGCTCGATCTACCACTCGCAGTCGGGCGAGAGCATCTTCACCCACACCCCAGGAGTGCGCGTGGTGATGCCGTCGAACGCGCTGGACGCAGCGGGACTGCTGCGCACGGCGATCCGTTGCGACGACCCCGTACTCTTCCTCGAACACAAGCGACTCTACCGCGAGACCTTTGGCCGTGGCGCGTATTCCGGGCCGGAGTACGCCATCCCCTTCGGCAAGGCGAAGATCGTGCGTCCGGGCAAGGATCTGACCGTTGTCACCTATGGAGCGGTGGTTCCACGCGCTCTACAAGCCGCCGAAAAGCTACAGCGCGAGACCGGAATCGACGTCGAGCTGATCGACCTGCGCACTCTGAGCCCCTACGACTGGGACGCGATTGCCACCTCCGTTCGCAAGACCAACAAGGTCATCGTAGCCCACGAAGACATGCTGAGCTGGGGCTACGGCGCGGAGATCGCCGCGCGCATCGGCGAGGAGCTATTCGACTCGCTCGACGCTCCCGTGCGCCGTGTCGCTTCGATGGATACCTTTGTGGCCTATCAACCGCTGCTGGAAGACGTAATCCTGCCCCAGCCCGAAGATCTCTACCGCGCCATGGAGGATCTGGCAAAGTATTAGAGTTTTTCTCACAGAGATACCCCAGATTTGAGGTATCCAAGAACCATTGTCATTCTGAGCGAAGCGAAGAATCCCCGCATTTCGTTCGCAGCGCGATACTCTACGCCCATCCTCCATCACGCTGTGGGAGACTTTCTGCCTCGTCAGCATGTATCCTGCATGAGGCCTATGAAACGAATTCTTACTGCACTATTTCTGATTCTGATTGTGGTGGCGCTGATCTTTCGCGGCCAGCCGTGGATGCTTACGCTGGCCTCTGCGCTCATCGCCGAGCTGGCCGCATACGAGTACCTGCGTCTGGCCAACAACTCGGGCTCGCGCATCCCCGTCTGGTGGATGATCTTCGGCACGGCTCTGGTCTTTCTCTTCACCCTGCCCAACTTTCCCAACGAGGCGGAGTTGCCTGCGCTCAGCGCGATGGCTCTGCTCCTGCTTGCCTGGTCCGGCTTTCGTGAGCCGCTGGAACGGGTTCTGGCAGATGCCGCGATCGGTCTCTTTGGCCTGATCTACGTCGCCTATCCCTTGACCCTCATTCCCATGATCTGGAAGCGCGCCGACGGCCAGCCGCTGCTCCTCTTTCTGATGGTCTGCGTCTGGTCGGGAGACATCGCCGCGCTCTACGTTGGCCGCCGCTGGGGTCGCCGCAAACTCACCCGCCTTAGCCCCAACAAGACCTGGGAGGGAACTATTGCCTCGCTCGCGGGAAGCCTGATCGCCGGCCTCGCGGTGGTTCTTGCGGGCGAACTGCTCTCGGCACACGGCAACACCGTGCTGCACATTCTGGAGCCGGTCTGGGAGTCTGCCCTGCTTGCAATCGTCATCAACGCAGCCGCGCAACTGGGTGATCTGCTGGAGTCGGCCATCAAACGCGGCGCAGGAGTAAAGGACTCGGGAACCATTCTGCCCGGCCACGGCGGCATCCTCGACCGCATCGACGCCCTGCTTCTGGCCGCACCCGTCCTGTGGTGCGTTCTTCTGCTGAAGGACGCCGTCAGCCTGGGAAGGTTCTAAACATCGTAGTAATCGCTATAGACCAACAAGGATTTGTCATCCTGAGCGAAGCGAAGAATCCCCGCATTTTGTTCGCTACGCGACGGTCTAGACCATTACCTAAAACATTCTAAGCAGCCCACAACGGCGGCGCGCGTAGCCAAAAGCGCAAGCCATTCACCGGAAGGGCAAGCGTTTACGCGTGCCGAATCCACGCCCGCCCATCCCTTTTTCATCCTTGATCGAGCAGCGATCAAGGATGCCCCTCTCACAGCAAAGCAAACAAAAAGCGAATATAATAAAGGTCGCAGAAGGCGCGACCTATGACCCACAATCCCCAACCCGACCGCTTCCGCTTCCTCTACGTCGATCTCAACAGCTTCTTCGCCTCGATCGAGCAGCAGTTGCACCCCGAGTATCGTGATCGTCCAGTCGCCGTCGTCCCCACGCAGGCCGACACAACCTGTTGCATTGCGGCCAGTTACGAAGCAAAGGCGCTTGGCATCAAGACCGGAACCCAGGTCGGCGAAGCCAAGCGCATCTGCCCAGAGATCGTTCTCGTCATGGGCGATCACGGCGTCTATGCGGACTACTCGCGGCGCATCGTGCAGGCCGTCGAGCGATGCTGTCCGGTCTCGCACACCCCCTCCATCGACGAGATGGTCTGCGAACTGATGGGGCGCGAGCAGGAACCGCCGCGCGCCCGTCAGATCGCCCTCGCCATCAAGCAGGCCATCAAGGACGACGTTGGCGATACGCTGCGCTGCTCCATCGGCCTCGCTCCCAACCGCTTTTTGGCCAAGATCGCCAGCGACATGCAGAAGCCCGACGGCTTGATCGGACTGCTTCCCTCGCAGCTTCCCCGCTCCATCGCGCATCTGGAGCTGCGCGACCTGATCGGCGTCGGAGCGCGCACCGAGGCGCGTCTGAACGCCAAGGGAATCAGCACCATGCAGCAACTTCTTGAACTCGACCGCAAGCAGATGCACGAGCTATGGAACTCGGTCTGGGGAGATCGCCTCTACCACTGGCTGCGCGGAGCCGAGACCGATGACGGCGGCGCTCCCGCCAGTGCCACCGTGCAGAAATCTCTCGGCCACTCGCACGTCCTTGGCCCCGAGTTCCGTACGCCCGAAGGAGCCTGGGCGGTGGCGCACAAACTGTTGCACAAGGCCGCCATGCGTCTGCGTATGGAGCAGCTAGCCGCCAGCGCCATGCACCTCACCATCCGCTACGCGCTGACCCGCGAACAGGCCGCCGGCAAGCTGGCCAACGGCAAATCTGCAAAGCGCCACTTCAGCGGACTGCAACACTCTGGCTGGTCGATGGAGGCGCGCTTTCCGCCCTGTCAGGACACGCTGACTCTGCTCGAAGCTCTACGCGGAGCCTGGGCCAAGCGTCCCGAAGGAGCCGAGTTCGCCCGCCCATTCTTTGTCGCCATCACCATGCACAACCTCGTCGCCGAGAGCGATCTGGAGACATCCCTCTTCGCCGACGCAGACCATCGCGCGGGCCTTGCCGCCACCATGGACAAGCTCAACATGAAGTACGGAAACACCACACTGCACTTCGCCGGAATGCTCCCCGCCAAAGACTCCGCGCCAACCAGAATCTCCTTCACCCAGATCCCCACCCAGTACGGCAAGGACTACATCTAGGGAAAGTCTGTCCCAGTCTTTGTTTTGAAAGGGCGCGGCTTTAGCCGCGCCATAAGTCGCATATTTTCAATGGGCTTTAGCCCCCGAGGGAATGGTGCGCGCCAAAGCTGAGTTTTTTGCAGCCTGTGAAGGCCCAACTGATTCGTTGCCAAACATCAGGCCCAAGCCTTTAAAGCATTATTACCAAAGGTGTAGAGTGCCGTGGCGCGAGCAAAAAGCAGATTCCTCCGCTTTGCTGCGGAATGACAAACAAATCGGCCCTATAGCAGATCTAGATTCCCAGCAGAGAGTCGGCCGCGTGTTCGCTCCGCGACTCTGGGTTGAAGGGCTCCCGAACGCGTTGTCCGAGCGCGTGCCAGACTCCAGCCAGAGCGATCATCCCCAACGCCAGTCCGCAGACGCCGTTCCATCTCCAGTGCCCCCAGGCCACCGTAGACAGCGACGAGCCAACCGCTCCGCCGATGAAGTAGATCGTCATATAGACCGTGTTCAGACGACTGCGCGCCGAGGGAACCAGTCCAAAGATGCGCGTCTGGTTGGACACCTGCGCCAGTTGCGCGCCGATATCCAGCACGATTACGCCAATCACCAGAGCCGCAATGTGCAGCATAAATGAGAGGCTGGACCTCTCCGCTGCCCACAGCAGCACATAGGAGAGCGCAAGCAGAGTCATTGCGGCGGTCAGCACCCATCGCGTCCCGCGCTTGTCTGCCAGCCGACCGGCCAGCGGAGCCACCATCGCTCCCGCCGCGCCAATCACGCCAAAGCTGCCCGCAATCCCCGCGCCCAGCCCGTAGTGACTGCTCAGCAGAAAGGCCAGCGTCGTCCAGAAGCAACTAAACGAGGCGAAGATCAGCGCGCCAATCACGCTCGACTCGCGCAGCAACGGTTGCGTGCAGAGCAGCGTCCACAGCGAACGCATCGCATCGGCATAGCGCAGATCCTGCTTCGGCGGCAGCTTCGGCATCGCACGGCCAAGCAGCCAAAGAAACGCCGCATTCACCAGAGCCGCAATGACAAAGACATAGCGCCATCCGTCCGTCACCCAGAACGCTCCCTTGGGAAACAGCCGCGGCGCATAGACGAAGAGCGCCGGAATGCGGCTCACCCATCCGGCAAAGCTGCGCGCCAGCAGAATGCCCAGCAGCAGCCCCATCATCACCTTGCCAATGGCCCGCCCGCGCTGCTTGTCGGAGACCATGTCCGGTGCAATCGGCAGCACAATATGCGTCACCGAGGCGACCAGACCCAGCACCACGCTGCCCGCGATCAGCCACCACAACGTCGGCGCCAGCGATACCATCAACAGCGCAACGATCACCGCGATATACATCCGCGTCATCAGCGCGCGTCGCTCCAGCAGGTCGCCCAGCGGAACAAACAGCAGCAGCCCAAACGCGTACCCAACCTGCGTCGCGCCGGAGACAAGCATCACGCGACTTGCGGGCGCGGCGTAGGTCTTCCCCATCTCCACCAGCAGAGGCTGGTTAAAGTAGATCGTCGAAACGCCGATGGCGCACGCCAACCCAAGTAGATTCAAGGGTGCATTCGGCGTATTGGATTTAGCCCGTGGAGTCATTTGGAGAAAATTATCTACCTCCTAGTGTAAGTCCACTTGCATACCAATGTCCTCTTTATGGTCTGTCCACCGCAATTTGAAGTGGTGCGCGCACATCAGCGCAGGGTCACGTCCCAGATCTTCGACATCCGCGACTTCCCCGCTGGCCCTTCGACCGTCAGCACGACGACGTACTCCCCGGCATTCTTGTACTGGTGAATCGGATGCTGGTCGGTCGAGTCGGTATTATCGCCAAAGTTCCACTTCCAGCTCGTAATCTTGCCCACCGACTCATCCTGAAACGCCACCAGACGGCGATTCATGTCCAACACCTTGAAGCTCCACTTGGCGTCGATGGCCTTGCGGAACTGCGGCTCCAGCGGCATCAGGCGAAACTCGCGCAGGTAGGTCGAGATGCCGTACATCTTGTGTTCATCCGAGAGGTTCCAGAAGCCGTTATTCTTCCCATCCGGCGTTCCTTCGTAGTTGATCACCGCCCACGACAGCCCGATCAGCTTGTTCTCCGTCAGTTCGGACTCGACCGCGCGCTGCGGCCCCTCGCATCCCGCGTAGTCAAACGGCGTGATGTAAAACTCCAGAATGTACTTGCCACTCTCGCCCGGTCGAAAGCTGTAGCTCTGCGCGTGATTTGCGTAGGGCAGCTCCTTGATCCACGGCTGGCAACCCCAGGCCATCGCCCAGTCCTTGCCCTCGGCGGGAGTGAAGATGTGGTAGTTCTGCGCCTGTACCCCGTGCATGGAGAAGTGCGCATCCCACTCATCCTGATCCATGTTGTTGCGGAAGCGCGGAATCAGCGGCCCGCCCGAGCGATCGCCGTCAACCACCACCTCGAAGGTATCGTTGTGCAGCCCCGGATCGGCAAAGTCCCAGTAATTTTTGTACGCCTCATAGAGAAAATACAGCCGATTGAGTCCCTTCACCCAACCCACCTTCACATGAACATCCAGATCCTTGGGGTCGGACTGCGTATGCTTGTGCTCGTCGTCGTGCATGTCGGCCAGCGTAATGGTGTAGCTCTCCGGCACCATGGCCCAGTCGTCGTCCTTGCCGTCGATGCGTGGAATCCTGTCCGCGGGAAACTGAAATACCTTCAGGATCGGCTGCGTGGGAGCCGTCGCCGCGCCCAGATTATCCTGCGGAGCCGCCGTAGCAGCAGGAGCAGGAGTCGTCGTAGCGTTCGCGGGCAACGATTGCGCCACCAGCGTCAGCCCAGCAAACCCAAACCAACTCGCAAGCGCAGTGGCCATGAATCCGACGCGAAGGTTTCTCATGCGATGGAGACCGCCTTTCCGAGGGCAGTGTGCGCAGGACCGCCCGTCAGCCCCTCGATCTTGAGTCCCTTCGTATCCACCGCCTCAACCGCGTAGGAAAAGCTCTCTGGAGGATTCGCGCCCCACACCACCGAGCAGTTGCGCAGCGTCACCGCGTCGGCATGTTCCACCGAGAAGCCCGGCGTGTCGTGCAGCACAATGCCGGACGGCTCTTCCGGTTCGACCTTGGTCAGGGCGATGGTCCCAGCGGCGGAATGGGTCATCGATCCCGGCTCGGCGACCGTGGTCGGGCGATTGTCAAAGACTCCGCCCTTGAACTCGGTGGTGCGAGCCAGAGTGATCGAGACGTGGTCGAGCGTGACATCGTGAATGCGCGACGCATCAACGGCGCTTGCCGAGCCGCAGACGCGAATCGAGTTTTCGGCCGTGCAGGTAACGTTCTGCACATTGATGTGGTGCAAGCTGCCCAGCTTCGTCGTCGGCGTGCGCGGAATGGCGGTAAACGAGATCGCCTCGCCACGACCCCACCACGGGTTGGCGAAGTAGCGCGAGTGCAGCGTAATGTCGCGATAATCGACGTTGTAGATGTTTCCCTCGTCGCGCAGTTGAATGCACAGACCGCGCGATGAGTTCTTGATCGTGATGCGCTCGAAGCGAATGTCGTGAACGTCCGCCGTGGTCTCGGTGCCGATCTTTAACCCCGCATCCTGCGTGTCGATCACGCAGTCATGCACATAGATGTCGCTGGCATCGCCGTAATCAACCGGCTGATGGCTGCACTTGATGACGATTCCGTCGTCTCCCGCCACAATGTCGCAGTTGCGAATCTCCACCTTGCGCGAGTGATCCGGGTCGATGCCATCGCAGTTCGGCACGTCGAGCAGGTTGCGCACCTTCACGTTGTCCACCAGAACGCCGTAGCAGCCCAGCATGTGCAGCCCCCAGTTCGGAGCCTCGGCAAAGGTAATGTCGCGCACCGTCAGATCCTTGCAGCCGGTCAGTACAAACATCTTGGGACGAAACGGCCCAGGAATCCACCACTCGCCGACCTTATCGTATTTCGTCATGAACTCGCGCGCGCGGCCTTGCAGCGAACCCGTCCCGCTGATCGTCAGCCCCTGCGCTCCGCTGGCCATAATCACCGCTCCCAGCGCCGCCGCCATCGTCTCGCCTTTGACCGAGCCGGTCAGTCCGCCGCGATAGTCCTCGCTGTGTGTGCTGGCCAGTAACTCGGCGTCGTCGGCCAAGTGGAAGTCGATCGCGCCCTTCAACTCAACCGTCCCCACAACGTACTTGCGCCCGCCGCGAACCAGCACCTGCGCCTTGCCCACATAGGCCGCCGCCTCGTCGATGGCGCGCTGAAAGGCCGCCGAATCCAGCGTCTTTCCATCGCCCACCGCGCCATACTTCTGCACGTCGAAGATCTTGACCTGCGGCCCAGGCCGCTGAAAAGCAAAGCTCTGCAAAGGCCGAAAGAGGGCGACTCCAGCAACGACCGCGCCGGAGTGAAGGATCTGACGGCGCGTAGGGCGAGGCGAGGCCTGCAAGCTACCAGCGGCATTCTCTTGTGATGATTTCAACGGGGTTTCCTCTGCGAAAAACAGCAATTTATCTTCGCTTCCACTTTACTACCTCGCCGCCTCCATGCTCCACACCTGTGCCAGATTTGCATTCTGAACCCGTTTTCAGATTTGTCATTCTGAGCTTATTTTCAGTTTTGTCATTCTGAGCGAAGCGAAGAATCCCCGCATTTTTCTCGCACTGCGACGGTCTCCACCTTGCCCAAATTGCTCTAAAAATAGCCGGGTGCCCCATTCATCGCAGCAACATCGCGATGGGTGGGATGAATACCGCTCGCACTACGAGTAGCGTGACCGAATGAAGGGTTGCTAGAAAAACAAAAGCAGATCCCCTTCGGGGATGACAAACTAAAAGAGCACGGATACATCATTATGCGGTCGCGGTACTAGACGTTGCTTTTGCCGTTGCCGTTGCCGTTGCCGTTGCCGTTGCCGTTGCTTTTGCCGTTGCCTGGAAGGGCCAAAGGCCCGTTCTATACCAGCCTAGGCCGAAGGCCTAGGTAAATGTTCAGCACAGAGACAGAGGGCTGAAGGCCCGACCCATACTGCAACGGACTACTGACCCGGAAGCAAAATCAACCTTCATCCCTTCGCCCCGCGTTGCCGCGAAGCCTCATAGAGCAGCAGCGATCCCGCAACCGCCGCGTTCAGGCTCTCCACCCCGCCGGGAGTAGGAATCGTAATCCGCGCATCGGCCAGCGCCAGCCACTCCTCGCCCAGCCCTGAGCCCTCGTTGCCAATCATCAGAGCGCAGGCGCAGGCCATATCCGCCTCGGCAGCAGGAAGCACCTGCGAGCCCGAATCCGGCGCCACGGCTGCATAAAATCGCACACCCTGTATCTTCAGCGCAATAATCTCTTCGGCGGCAACCTGTATTACGGGGACGCGCAAAACCGACCCCGCCGAGGCGCGCAGAGCCTTCTGATTCCACTCGCTAACCGTTCCCTGCGTGGTCAGAACCGCCGTCGCGCCAAAGGCCTCTGCCGAGCGAATCAGCGTCCCCAGATTGCCCGGATCCTGCAATCCCGCCGCCACCAGCAACAACGAGTTCGCCGGAGTCTCCGCCGCCATCTCCCAACGCGGCGGCACCAGCAACGCCGCAATTCCCTGCGGATGCTGCGTCGCAACTGCGCTGGCAAAGACATCGTCGGAGAGCATCATCAACTCGACCGACTGGGGAATCCACGTTGGCTGCGCCACGCGTTCGGAGAGGAACATCGTCTTCAGCGGCAGCCCACTTCGCAACGCCTCGCGCAACAGGTTCTCGCCCTCAATGGCGACCAATCCCCCGGAGAGCCGAGCCTGTCCTGCAAAGGCCGCACGAAGCTGTTTGACCCGCGCATTGGCGCGGCTGGTAATAATCTCATTCATCAATCAAGATCTTACCCCGACGCCAGCTCTTCCGTCTGTCATTTCGTCGACCGTTTTTGTTTGTCATTCCGCAGCTCTATTGTTTGTCATTCCGTAGCGAAGCGGAGGAATCCGCTTTTTCTGTTCTACGCTTGTCATTCTGAGCTGAGCAAAGAATCCCCGTTTTTGCCTTTCGGAGGGAGCAGGGGGCTTTAGCCCTGGGCTTCTTCTCGCCACGCCAAAGCCGAGTTTCTCCGCAGCCCGGACAGCCTTAGTTACAAGCCAACGCCGTCCACACGCCCGGATTTGTAGGCCCGTTCTCATCGACCATACTGTAGTCGATGAAGGATCCTGCACTAATCTGTGTACCGCTGGGCACGGTACACGCAGTACTCGAAGGCCCCACCGCGACAGTGCAGGTAAGCACCGCAGTCGGTGTCGGACTATTATTCACTGTGCTGTATGCCGTAGCGAAAGATCGCAGAGTCAGCGTGGTCTGTGCGGCCAGTTGCGAGTAGACGCTCAGTGAGGTCACAGTACAGCCCGCCGGAACCCAGGTCAGCACCGCCGCCGACTCGGTCACGCTCGCGGTCGAGTTATTCACCGAGTAGTACTCAGGAGTCAAACCTGGCGAACCTGACGGTTGCTGGTGATAGACCGATGCAAAGGGAATCCCGCTGGTTCCTCCGCCGCCGCCACTTCCTCCGCTACCTGCTGCTCCCTGCGGAATAGTGAAGTTCAGCACCGCCGCCGAAGTGCTTCCGGCGTTCGTCACCGAGGCCGAACTGCCCGCCGCGCCGGTCGTCACCGTGCCAACGATCACCGTCGCAGCGACTCCCGCAGCTCCGGTCGGCCCAGACGGCCCCGTGCTTCCCGCCTGCGCCAGCATGAACCAGCTCGCGGGGTTGAGATCTGGCTGGGCCGAGTTGTTGTTCCCCGTAGCGATGTACGTCGAGCCGTTGTAGGTCACCGAATCGTTCTCCGCGTAGCCGGTTCCCGTAACCCACGCGCCTTTGAAGGTCATGCCCACGGCTCCGGCTGCTCCGGTTGCGCCGGGTGCGCCATCGGTTCCGGGAGTTCCGGTCGCCCCCGTCGCGCCAGTCGGGCCGACAGGGCCTTGTACTCCGTTCGCACCAGCCGAACCCTGCAAGCCAGTCGCGCCAGTCGCACCGGTTGGCCCAATCGGCCCCTGAACTCCCGTTGCGCCAGCCGCGCCGGTAACTCCGGTTGGCCCCTGCAATCCGGTCGCGCCGGTCGGCCCTGCTGCTCCGGTCGCACCAGCCGCTGCAAGCAAACCCCAGTAGACCGGACTTACATCCGGCTCGCGCCCCACGTTCGCCACAAGCGCGATGTAGCTGGAGCCGCCGTAGCTGACCGCGTCACCCAGAGCGTAAGCCGTACCGATCAGCCACGCATTCTTAAAGCTCACCGGAGGCCCCTGCGGCCCGGTCGCTCCGGGCGAGCCAGCAGGCCCCGCCGCTCCAACCGCGCCGTCTGATCCTGCCGCTCCAGCCGCGCCTGTGGCACCAGTAGCACCCTGCGCCGCAAGCAGCGACCACACCGCAGGATAATTGTCCGGCCTCTGGGACGTATTGCCACTCAGCGCAATATACGTCGAGCCGCCATAGCTCACCGAGTCGCTGGCCGCGTATCCGGTTCCAGTAACCCACGCGCCTTTATAAGTCATTCCCGGCGGCCCGATCGGCCCTGTCGCCCCAACTTGTCCTGTGGCTCCCGGCGATCCTGCTGGCCCTGTCGAGCCAGTGGCTCCAGTCGCGCCAGTCGGCCCCGTCGCGCCAATCGCACCATCCTGCGCGAAGAGCGCCCACCACGTCGGGCTTTGGTCGGGAGTATTCCCATGGTTGCTTGCCGCCAGCGAGACGTAGTCCGCGCCGTTGTAATGAACTCCATCGGCCAGCGCGTAGTTCGTCGTCGAAGAGTAGTTTCCCTGAAACGAGAGTCCCACCGGCCCGGCTGGCCCCTGCGGCCCCATCGGCCCACTCGCTCCCGTCGCGCCCGTCGCGCCCGTCGCGCCGGTCAGCCCTTGCGCGCCCGCCGGCCCGGCGATTCCCTGCGCTCCCTGATCTCCCTTTTCTCCCTGAGGGCCAACGCTTCCCGACAACCCTTGCGGCCCTTGAGCGCCCGACGCGCCAGTCGCACCGGAAGAGCCAGCAGCTCCGGTAGCGCCCTGCGCCGCAAGCAGCGACCAGGCAACCGGATAGTTATCCGGCCTCTGAGACGTATTGCCACTCAGCGCAATATAAGTCGAGCCGCCATAGGTCACCGAATCGTTGGCCGCGTAGCCGGTTCCATTAACCCATGCGCCTTTGAAGGTCATTCCCACGGCTCCGGCCGCGCCAGTTGCGCCGGTCGATCCAACAGAGCCTTGTGCTCCGCTCACGCCTGTCGGCCCTTGCAAACCAGTCGCGCCAGTTAGGCCAGTCGGCCCTTGAGCGCCCGTCGCTCCGATGGCTCCAATCGCGCCCGCCGGACCAGCCGAGCCAGTCGCTCCGGGCAACCCCTGCGCGCCAGCCGGACCGGCAATTCCCTGCGCCCCTTGCAGCCCCGCCGAACCTTGTAAGCCTTGCGGCCCCATCGCACCGGTCGCGCCAGTTGCACCAGTAGCTCCTGCCGGACCTTGCAGCCCAGTCGCACCGGTAGCACCAGTCGGTCCTGCATCGACCAGTTCCACGTCCAGCGTCGCCGCATGAGCGGTCAGGTCGTTTTCCTTGCTATCGAACTGCACATTAGCCGTACCAGCCGAGAGCGCCAGTCCATTGTTCGTCGTCGGATTGCTGATCCATCCCTGCACCAGCGTCGTCACATCCACCGCGACATACGCCCCGGCCTGACTCACCGTAAAGACGCTCGTAGCGCTGCCGATCGCAGGCTCCGTGGCATAAGTCACGCTGTACTCGCCCCAGGCAGCGTTCACCGGAGCAAGGCTCACCAATCCGGGCGTCGTCACTCGGTTGCAGTACAGCCGCAGCACGGCGCGCGAGACCTGGCTGGCGGTCGTCCCCGTCGGCAACAGCGACAGATCAAACTGTAGCAGCGAGGTATAGCCTCCGCCCACGTTCAGATTCGAGATGGCCCCGCTATTGACGGTTGGCTGCGCGCTGTTCACATGCGCATCGGCCACCAGCGCCGGTTCAGCTCCCCACGCCGCCGAACACAGCGCCATCGAACACAACGCCGCCGCCCTACCCGTCCGTAGAGCCACTCTCAGGCATCGTTCGAATCTCCGCGCGTTCCCCCGGCCCATCCCCACTCCGATTGCCAGCCGCTCCATTACGCAGCTCTCTGTTCCGGTCGGCCCGTAGACCGGACGGAAGATTCGCATCGACTACAACGATTCCTGCTCAACAATTCCCGTTGCCACTGGCCATGGACTGACCATGCGAACTCGTAATGCAAAGTGGTGCAATACAGACTTGGGATTTTTCCCATTCTGGGCCTGTACCGAGCAGAATGCAAGACTTTTTCGCTTCGTCTGCGATCTTTCCTCGCCCCAAATCTAAACGATCCCCATGAGTGCCATATCGGCCCACGGGGATCGCTTGATTAGAGCATTTTCACTCTTACTTGAAAAAGCTAGTTTTTGTCATTCCGTAGCGAAGCGAAGGAATCTGCTGTTTCCTTCGTGCCACGACACTCTACAGCATTGCTGAAGATGCTCTAAGCAGAAAAATATTCAGAAAAATTCTGCGAACAGACTAGCTAAAAACTAGCCGACGAAGTCAACCTTAGCCTTGATGGGCAGAATTCCCCGCTCGTAACCCATGTCCAGCAGCTTGCGAATAGCAATGCGTCCGTCGTCTCCGTAGCTCAGCGTACGTTCATTGACGTACATGCCAACGAACTTGTCGGCCAGCGCTGGATCCAGATCGCGGGCGAACTGCATGGCGTAGGAGAGAGCCTCTTCGCGGTGATCCAGTGCGTGCTGAATGCTGTCGCGCAGGGCGTTGGTGGTAATGCGCATGACCTCATCGCCCAACGAGCGGCGAATCGCGTTGCCCCCCAAAGGCAGCGGCAGGCCGGTCTGCTCGCGCCACCATTGGCCGAGGTCGAGAATCTTGACCAGTCCATTGTTGCCATAGGTAAGCTGGCCCTCGTGGATGATGAGTCCCGCGGCATACTCGCCTGCAACCACCGCCGGAATGATCTTGTCGAAGGGAACGTTTACCGTCTCAATCTCGGGATAGAAGAGCTTCAGCGCAAGATAGGCCGTGGTCATGGTTCCCGGAACGGCGACGCGCGTCTTCTTCAACTCATCCAGCGTAAGCTTGCGCGGAGAGACTACCATCGGGCCATAGCCCTCGCCCACCGAACCGCCACAGGCCATCAGCGTGTAGGTATCTTGCAGATAGGGATAGGCGTGGAAGGAGATCGCCGTAACGTCGTAGTAGGGATCGTGAATCGCGCGCTGGTTCAGCGTCTCAATGTCGGTCAGGGTGTGGCTGAACTTGAAGCCCGATACGCGCACCTTGTTGGTGGCAAGACCATAGAACATAAAGGCGTCATCGGAGTCGGGACTATGGGCGATCTTGATTTCCTGAATATCTGTGCTTGTTGCTGTCATGTATGGGCTGTTCCTCGGCAGAGTGGTGCAGTTAGTGAAAATTTATTTAAATGTCATGACAAGAATACCAAGCTGCGCGCCATTGTGCGCAGTTCCAGCGAAAGCAGTTGTGGATACACCTCGTAAGAGGCTAAAAATGCAGGGATTTTGCCGCAAGAAAACCCCACAAATTGCGAAGCCCGCCCGGTACGAACTTGATTCCCCTCTGACAAACGCAAAGTTCCCGCTTGACGCGCGCACTTATTTCCCTTTCAACTGGAACCATGCAAGAGAGTCTGCCAATCTCGCAGTGGGAGAGCCGAATTACGTCTCTCCGCGCAATCTGCGTACGAATTGCAGACGATCGCAGGAGACTGGCGACCGTCACGGCGGCAGTACTCGCGCTGGCTGTGGGCTATCACGTCGTCTTCGGCGCCAATGGGCTGACCGTATACGAGCAGAAGCGGCAGGAGACGCGCCTGCTGAATCAGCAGATGCTCGACCTGCAACACGAGAACGACCTGCTCAGCGCCCACGTGAACCGGCTACAGAATGATCCCAACGCAATCGAGCATCAGGCTCGCGAAGAGCTGCACTACACCCGCCCCGGCGAGGTCATCTACACCCTCTCCGACAAGTAGAGCCAGCCAACTTCTCCGCCAACAGCAAGACACTTCTCCGCCAACAACGAGATATTGTCATTCTGAGCGAAGCGAAGAATCCCCGCATTTTGTCCGCGCTGCTACGGTCTAAACCTTTACCTGTACTGCTTGTTTGTCATTCCGCAGCCTATTTTGTTTGTCATTCCGTAGCGAAGCGGAGGAATGACAAACAAAATGGTCTATAGCAATTCGGGAACCGCTCTAATCCGTGTTCATCCGCGTTCATCCGTGGTCGGCTCTTGTCTCGCTTAGAACTACTTTTCCGCCAACCGATCCAGAGCCACATGACGACGCTTCGGCTCGAATCCCAGACTCCGCGCCACATTCAGAACCTTGTCGAAGTTCAGGTTGATCGTCGCCCCGGCCTTCTGCGTCACCTCGTCCTCGATGGGCAGGTCAAAGTCGTCCGCGCCGTAGAGCAACCCTTCCAGAGCGCGCTCGTTCTGGGTCAGCACGCTGGTGCGAATGCGCGGAATATTGTCCAGAAAGATGCGGCTCAACGCGAGATGGCGCAGGTACTCCGCCGGCGTAATCTCAATGTTGCCAAGCTGTACGCCCAGCGGCGTGAAGTACGGCTTGAAGTTCCAGCAGAGAAAGCTCTCCTGCGCGCCCGTCTCGTCCTGAAATCGCCGCGTCCGATCAAGATGCTCGATGCGCTCCTCGATCGTCTCGTCGAAGCCAATCACCATGGTCGCCGTCGTGCGCAGCCCAGCGGCAACGATCGCTGACTGCGCCGCAAAAAACTGCTCCACGGTGTACTTGAACTTGCTGTGCCGCCGACGAAAGTCCTCGGTCAGAATCTCCGAACCGCCTCCGGTAATCCAGCGCACTCCAGCCTGCTTCAACCGCTCGGCGGCCTCGGCGTAGCTCAGCGAGGCGTGGTCGGCGAGGTAGAGAAACTCCGCAATCGTAAACGCGTACAGCTCGATGCGATCCCCATAGCGACTGCGAATGGCGCGCACCAGATCGCAGTAGTGGTCAATCGAGAGCTGTGGATTGAAGCCTCCGTTGAAGCCGGCCAGCTCGCCTCCCAGCGCCACCAGCTCGTCCAGCTTGGCGAAGACCTGATCCTGCGAGAGAACGTATCCACCAGTCTGCCCAGGCAGCTTATAGAAGGCGCAGTAGTCGCACTGCGCCACGCAGACGTTGGTCGTGTTGATGATCCGCATCAACAGATAGCTACAGGACGCGGGATCATGAAAGCGCGCGCGCACCAGAGAGGCCAGCTCGCGCATCTCCGCATCGGAGGCCTCGCGCCACAGGGTAAGAGCGTCTTCGGGCGAGAGTCGCTCGCTGCGTTCGACCTTGCGGCAAATCTCGGAGATGGATGGCGACGAAGTAGACACATGCCTATTCTAATTCGTCCCCACCAGCTCTTCCAGAGTTGCTTCAGAGCAATTTACCTGTTATTCCGAAACCGCTTCGTTTTATATTCCGTAGCCGCTTCATTTGTCATTCCGTAGCCGCTTCATTTGTCATTCCGTAGCGAAGCGAAGGAATCTGCTTTTGCTCGTGCCGCGACACTCTGCATCATTTGTTGAAACGCTCTAATGTTCTGAGTCCGCAGTTCGTTGAATTAAATTTACGGTCGAGCCTTTGGCCCTTGGTTTAGAGCATTACCGCCGTGGCTGCTGGGGGCGGCGGATCCTGCGATTTGTTCGGGAAACACATTCGTTCTCCAGTCATGTCGTCTATGTTCCTCAGTCACAAGTGAAAATGTTTTCCTATTGGAAAAAACTTTACTACATTATGAGCGGCTTTCGCGTCAGAGAATGGACAGCAACAGCCTCAGAATCAGGAAATTGAAACAGGTCTCTGCCGCGTTTTGTGGCCCCTCACGTGCACATACAAGGTTACAGATTGTAACACCACAAAATTCAACGACCCCAAGGAAAGGTACGATCATGCACAAAACCAAGGTTACAGGATTGATATCCTTACTGGCACTCGCCGCAACCGTGATCGCGACGGTTCCATCCCATGCAACCACTTTCGATATTTCAACTCTTAATGACTATCAGACTGGTAGCGGCAGACAAATCGTTGACCACGGCTACTACACTGGACTCAACGGCACTGGAACGTATGTCTTCAACTCTGCCGGTGTTCAGCAGAATCCGTGGACGCAAAGCCTTGGCAATCCCGATCAGGCATCGATCAACTTCAGTGTGCCGACGATGGGTAACAACGGGGGAAAGATTTACACAACTGCCGGTGGCCTGTTCCCGATCCCAACCGGCCAAGTTCTTGGTCAGAACGAGAACGGATACAGCGGAGACTACAACCTGGGGAGCTATCCAATGTACTTCGCATTCTCTAACCCCACCTACGACAATAACTGCGGCTTCAACTGCAACACGATCACGCAAGATCCGGTAACCTTGGATTCGCTCTATCTTTCAGGTGCGGTTGCGGGTGATACCATCACCGGATACTCCGATCTGGGGCATACCGTAATCGACACTATAACTCTTACCGGCAGCGGACTTCAGAAGATCCAGCTCGACTGGACCGGCATTGAGGAGGTCTCTATCTCTGGCAGTGGTTACTACCTGAACGACATCGAGGTGAACGATCCGCTTCCCGCCGCCACTCCAGAGCCATCTTCACTGATTCTGCTTGGAACGGGGTTGTTGGGTATAAGCGTCATCGTACGTCGCAAGTTGTGCGTGTAATCGAGCGGTAGCGGTGCTGAAATTGCGCCTGCCATTTCTCAAAGCCCCATCAACTCTACATCGGATGGGGGGCTTTGGGGGCCGCCAGAATCAGTTTCCTACAGCGGGCACATAACGGAGACGCAGCGAAGACTACTGTACATCTAAATGACCACCGGATTTCAGCGGTGGTCATTTAGTACTTCGAATTAATGACTCAGGTTCTAAGCTCGCGCGCTCACCCAGAGATCGTGCAGATGCAGCACACCCAACGCCGCGCCATCGCTCACTACGATCAGCGAGGTAATCTTGCGCGCCTCCATCAACTCCAGCGCCGCGCCTGCGAAGGCGTCGGGGGCAATCGTCACCGGACGCGTGTTCATGATCTCGCCCGCGGTGTGCGCCAGCGCGTTCGGCCCATCGCTTTCCAACAGACGCCGCAGATCGCCGTCGGAGATCATCCCCAGCAAACGATGCGGCGCTCCGGCTTCGCCATTGTCCGAGAGGTCTTCGACGACCGTCGTCATTCCCAGCTTCTTGTGCGACATCTCGTGGATCACCTGCGCCATCGGCGTATTTTGTGCAACCTGCGGCAGCGCATCGCCGGAGTGCATCAGCTCGCTGACCCGCGCCAAACGCCGCCCAAGTCGCCCTCCGGCGTGCAGCTCGGCAAAGTCCTCGGCGGCGAATCCCCGCTGCCGACTCACCTCCAGCGCCAGTGCATCGCCCAGCGCCAGCATCACGGTGGTCGATGCGGTCGGAGCAAGGTTCAGCGCTCCCGCCTCGGCCACAACGCTAGCGTCGAGCCACACCGCGCTTGCTTGCGCCAGAGTCGATCCGCCCGCGCCGCACAAGCTGATGATCCCGCAGCCCAGCCGCTCCAGCGCAGGCAACAGAGCCAATACCTCTTCGGTCTCGCCGCTCGACGAGAGCGCAATCACCAAGTCGCCCGAGGCAATCATTCCCAGATCGCCGTGCAACGCCTCGGCGGGATGCAGAAAGTACGCAGCGGTCCCGGTCGAACACAGCGTCGCTGCAATCTTGCGCGCGATCAGCCCGCTCTTTCCCATGCCCAGCAGGATCACGCGGCTGCCACTGCCCGCCGCCTTCGCCACCAACTCCACCGCGCGCGCAAAGGGCGCAAGCATCGGCCCATCCAGGCGAATCGCCAGTTCCAGAAGTGCGCGAGCCTCTGCACGAACCACATCCGCCGGATGGGTGCGTTCCGTTTGAGATGTCTGTCTACGTTCCATTTGAATAGAATCTTCCATAGCAAGAGAACCACTCCGATGCTAGCAGAGCCAGCCCCCAACATCGATGTCATTCTGACGAGGTATTCTACAGCTACCCATGAACACGGTACGCAACAGCTCTCGCCAATTCTTTTTCGCCGTACTTGTCCTGCTCGTCGCCGCCTGGGCTTCGGGCGAGGGAGCGCAGTGGCTCCTTCGCTGGCGCGCGGAGAAACTTCTGGCCGACGTTCGCTTGATTCAGGTGGATCGCAGCCAGTGGGCCGACGCACAGCGCATGATGCAGCAATGGAACCGCTGGGACGCTCCGGTCGAAGGATGCACGGCGGAGAAGTGCGACTTCCGCATCAATCTGGTTCAATCGCTTCCTCCCATTCTGGGCGCCTCGCCACAGGGCGGAGTCAGGAACTGGCTGCCAAGGCTGGCGAACCTCGTCGGACTGCGCAGCTCGGCCGCTCGCGCAGGATTCACCGTAGAAAACGGCATCATCACGTCCAGATGGTTTGGAGAGCAGGTCACTCCGCCGGTTGCGGATCGGACTCCGACCACCGAATACATTCCATACCTCTCGGTTCTCTCCGAAGAGAGCGCCAAGTTCCATCTACCGACAGAGGGTCGCCCGCGTCTGCATCCGAACCGCACGGCGCAGCCAGTCAATAACTATCTGGTCGTCGGTTTTACTCCAGAAGAGGAGACCTCCGAAAAGGCCGCGCTGCTGGACTTTCACCTCTCCTGCATCACCCAACTCTCGCCCTGCCACAGCGAGAGCGATATTCTGCCCGAGGGTTGGAAGTTGTCGCAGGAGCGGTAGCGTCCTTGGCCAAAACATAAACTTGGCTAGTACCGCGACCGCATAATGATGTGCTCCGTGCTCTTTTGATTTGTCATCCCCGAAGGGGATCTGCTTTTGTTTTCTAACAACCTTTTCATTCGGTCACGCTACTAGAACAAGAAAATTGTCATTCTGAGCGCAGCGAAGAATCCCCGCATTCTGCTCGCTACGCTACGGTCTACACCATAGCAAAAATACTCTACCGGACACTCCGCAATACGGATTGGTGTAGATCGGCGGAAGCCTTTCCTTCCCCCAGTCGCGGTAGACTCAAAGTACGGCAGAATGCGCGCCGGAAAGGAACTGACCGTCGTAATGCGAAGAGCTCTCTTGCTATTGATGATGGCCGCCGGAATCGCGCTGGTGCTGTGGTCTGGCTGGCACAACCTGCGCGAGCGCGGAGCCGTGCACACGCAACAGCCAAGCCACATCGTGCAGCCATCCGGCCAAGCAGCAGAAACGGAGGCCAGCGAATCCGCCGAGAGTCCTTCGCCTCTGCTCGGCAAGTCTGCACCCGCCTTCACCCTGCTCAACCTCGACGGCAAGAAGGTTTCGCTCAGCGACTTCAAGGGCCATCCTCTGCTCATCAACTACTGGGGAACCTACTGTGGGCCGTGCAAGGTCGAGATGCCCTGGCTGGAGGAGTTCAACAAAAAATATGCAGCCAGCGGCTTCCAGGTCGTCGGCATCACCTACGACTCCGAGGTGGGCAAGGCGACCATCGCCCGCGCGACCAAGCAGCTCGGCGTCACCTACCCGATCCTGCTCTCCGACGCGAAGGCCGAGGCCGACTACCTGAGCGGAACCGAGATTCTGCCCATCTCGTTCTACATCGACAAGACGGGCAAAGTCATCGAGGTCGTCGCAGGACAGGGACGCAAGGACGAGATCGAAGACAAGATAAAAGAGACCATCGCAGCAGGATCAAAATAATGAAAATCATGCATAGCCTAGAGCATTTTCCCGATTATTGTAGAGTAGAAAACTATTGTCATTCTGAGCGAAGTGAAGAATTCCCGCATTTTGCTCGTACCGCGACACTCTCCGCCATTAGTAAAAAAGCCCTTCGCCGCACCGTCGCACTTCTCGCCCTCGTCGCCGCCACAGCAACCACGCAGATGGGCCGCGCCCAGCTTGGAGGCCAGTTCAGCGGCCAGTTCGGCAATGCAGACGCGGCGAATCACCCGAAGAGCTACATCGTCTACGCGGCCGAGTCGCAGACGATTCCCGCAAACCGTCGCGCCATGCTGGAGCTGCGCTTTCAGGTCGTCGCAGGGTTTCACGTCAACTCGCACACGCCCAAGTCCGAGCTACTGATCCCCACCACGCTGACCTTGCAGCCAGCCTCTGGCGTCAAAGTCAGTCCGCTGGTGTATCCCGCTGGAGAGACCTACAGCTTTCCGTCCGCCCCCGGCGAAAAGGTGGACGTATACAAGGGAAACTTCACGCTGAAGCTGCCCGTCGTGGCCACAGCGGGCGAACACAGCATCGACGCAACGCTGCGTTATCAGGCCTGCGACAACGCCTCCTGCTATCCGCCAAAGACGGTTCCGGTTAAAATCCTTTTCACGGCAAAGTAACTCGTGTTGGCATACGATGTACCGTACGCGCATTGCCTGTGCGTCCACAGGCCCTGAGCTGTTTCAATAGACGTTGAAGATTTTTCACGAAAGAAGTGGCGGAAGACAGATGGAAGAGTTCACCAGATTGCAGCGGCTACCCGCGTATGTATTCAACATCACCAGTGCTCTGAAGGCCGAGGCGCGCAAACGCGGCGAAGACATCATCGACTTCGGCATGGGCAACCCCGACGGAGCGACGCCCAAGCACATCGTCGACAAGCTGATCGAGGCGGCGCAGAAGACCGCGACGCATCGCTACTCGCTCTCGCGCGGTCTGCCCCGTCTGCGCAAATCCATCTGCGACTGGTACAAGCGGCGCTACAACGTCGATCTCGATCCCGAGACCGAGGCCATCGTCACCATCGGCTCGAAGGAGGGGATCGCGCACCTGTGCCTCGCTCTGCTGGACAGCTCGGACACGGTCGCCGTGCCCAATCCCAGCTACCCTATCCATATCTTCGGACCCATCATCGCCGACGCGCGGGTGCAGAGCATCGCTCTCGAAGACGTCAACCACGCGCTGCCCGAGGGCTCCGACGAACTTATCGCCAAGCTGGAGTACGAACTGCCGCGCATGAATCCGCGGCCCAAGATTCTGATTCTCAACTTCCCCGCCAACCCCACCACGCAGTGCGTCGAGCTCAGCTTTTTCGAGCGGCTCGTCCCGCTCTGCAAGGAGTTGGGCATCTACATCATCCACGACCTCGCCTACGCCGACATCGTCTTCGACGGATACCGCGCGCCCAGCGTTATGGAGGTTCCCGGAGCGAAGGACATCGCCGTCGAGTTCTTCACCCTCTCGAAGAGCTACAACATGCCGGGCTGGCGCGTCGGCTTCATGGTCGGCAACAAGAAGCTGGTCGCCGCTCTGGGACGCATCAAGAGCTACTTCGACTACGGAACATTTACGCCGATTCAGGTCGCGTCGATCGCCGCACTCGACGGCCCGCAGCAGTGCGTCGCCGATATTGTGGCAAACTACAAATCCCGCCGCGACGTGCTGGTCAACGGCCTCAACAAGCTGGGCTGGCCGGTGGAACTACCCAAGGCGACAATGTTCGTCTGGGCCAAGATCCCCGAGCAGTTCCGCGCGCTTGGCTCGGTCGAGTTCTCCAAGAAGCTGCTGCTGGAAGCTAAGGCCGCCGTCAGCCCCGGCATCGGCTTCGGCGATCACGGCGACAACTTCGTCCGCTTCTCGCTGATCGAAAACGAAGAACGTACCCGTCAGGCTCTGCGCGGCATCAAGCAGATGTTCAAAGCCGGAGCCTGAAGCTAGTAGCGTGTCCGAATGAAAAGGTTGTTAGAAAAGCAAAAGCAGATCACCTTCGGGGATGACAAACTAAAAGAGCACGGATGAACACGGATTTAGAGTATTGCCATTCTGAGCGGAGCGAAGAATCCCCGCATTTTGCTCACAGCGCGATACATCACACCATTGCTGAAAATGTTCTAAGGCGCTATAAAGACAGAAATGTCTTGCCTTATCCGTGAAGATCCGTGGAATCCGTGGTTGGCTTTTCGTCTCCCGGAATGGCAAGCGCGTTCGCATCCCCTTGGCAGAGGCCATGCGAATGTGCTTCACTTTGGCTATGGCCAAGAATAGCTCTCGCCGCAACTTTCTCTGCACGGCTCCCGTCGCCGCCGCAGCCGGATTCGCCCTCACCCACTCGCTGCTCTCCGACGCGCAGACGCCTGTGACCTCCACGAGTACGCCCGCGCCAGTTCCCTACCAGCTCTTCAGCGCCACTCAGCTCGACGAGGCCGTCAAGTCGCTGGCAACCAAGGGCGGCAATCACAATCTGGTCGATCAGACCGCGGGCTTCCCCAACGCCGTCGTGCTGTCCACCGAGATCGCCAAGAGCGCCAAGGAGTTCGAGTGGCACGAGGGTCACGACCACATCTTCGTGATCCTCGACGGAGCCACCGTCTACGAGTTGGGCGGAACTCCCAAGAACGGACGCAACACCAAGCCCGGCGAGTGGCTCGCACCCGACGCCGAGGGAGCAACCAAGGTCGCGCTGAAGAAGGGCGACATCCTCACCATTCCGCGCGGAGTGCTGCACCGACGCAGCACGTCCGGTAGCGTCACCTTCGTCCTGATCTCCACCTTCGGAGCCATCAAGGCGTAGGGAGTTCACACGCCTTTTTACGGCTTCGCCTGGGCCCTCCCGTTGGTCGGGATCAAGAATCTCTCTGCCGACCAGCGGGAGCCCGAAGCATCTTCATAGGGGAAGGACTCATCATGAGAATGACGGTGCACGGTCTTCTTGCTGGCGCTGCCTGCATTATGACTCTCTCTGCGATGCTCTGTCCGGCGCAGGCCGTGAAGGATCCGCCGACGCTCTCGGCGCAGGATAGGGCCGCGGCAGAGTGGCGATACGGCTATTACTACAAAAATGCGGTTCCCAAGACGCTCTACGAGGAGCCCGAGAGTGCACCCGACGGAGCGCGTGGCTTCGAGCCCAATACGTACTATCGCCTCTATGATCTCGATGCTTACCGCCTGCGCTCGGAGTACTGCGATGCACGTCTTCCTGTGGTGGCGCGGGCCATCGAGCAGAGTACGGTGCTGGCCGAGGACAAAAAGGCGATCTTCACGGTGACGCGCTTTACGGCGGAGAGGACCCTGCGCCGGGGCACCGGAGTGAAGACGGGCGGCGCGTTTACCGTCGTCGAGCTGGGCGGAGAGATCACGGACGCGCAGGGGATCAGGCTGCGGGTGGGCTTGCTGAACGGCGAGCCCTTCGCCATCGGCCACTCCTACCTGCTCTTTCTCCGGCAGGCTCCGACCCCGCACGCCAAGGTCTACCTGCCGGAGCTCGAGAGAACCGAGGTCATCGACGGCCAGCTCTTCAAGGTGGGGATCCTGCATACGCGCTTCGAGGAGACGGCCCTCCCGCAGGGCGAGAGCTTCGATCAATTCTGGAAGGCGATGCAGATCAATCTCGCGCATTCTCCCTGTAACGCTGCTCCACTGCCTAGCCCGGACAGGGGAGAGTTCTTCGCGGCTCTTCCGTAAGCGAACTACACTACGATCTCACTCGATGCCCAGGCTCTTCCAGAGGGCGTCGACGCGGGCGGTGACGGACGCGTCCATCGCCACCATCGGCGGCCAGGGGCGGGTGAAGCCCTCGGCGGCCCACTTGCGCGTGGCGTCAATGCCCATCTTGGAGCCGTAGTTGGGCAGGCGGCTGGCGTGATCCAGCGAATCCACCGGCCCCAGCGTGAACTGAATATCGCGCTCCGGGTCGATGTTGTTGGCCACGCGCAGGGTGACTTCGGCAATGTCCTGCACGTCGCAGTCCTCATCGACCACGATGACACACTTGGTCGACATCGCCTGACCCATCGCCCAAATGCCGTTCATCACCTTGCGCGCGTGGCCTGCATAGGACTTCTTGATCGAGACCAGAATCAGGTTATGAAAGACCGCCTCGGGCGGCAGACATACGTCAACGATCTCCGGCAGCGTCAACTGCATCAGCGGCAGAAAGATGCGCTCGACCGCCTTGCCCATCCACGCGTCCTCCATCGGCGGCTTGCCCACCACCGTCGCCGCGTAGATCGGGTCCTTGCGATGCGTGATGCAGGTCAGGTGGAAGACCGGATACTCGTCCTCCATGGTGTAGAAGCCGGTGTGGTCCCCGAACGGCCCCTCGGTGCGCATCTCGGTGAGGTTGACGTAACCCTCCAGAATGTACTCGGCGTGCGCGGGAACCTGTAGATCGACCGTCTCGCACTGCACCAGCTCGACCGGCTTGCTGCGCAGGAAGCCCGCGATCAGGTACTCCTCCACATCCGGCGGAGCGGGAACAATTGCAGAAAACGTCGTCGCGGGATCGGTTCCGATGGCAACGGCAACCTCCATGCGGCCCGCGTTGATCTTGGTCTGCGTCGTCGAAGGAATCCTCGCGCCACCAGCAAGCGCGGTCGTTCCTCCGGCGGTCTCGGCCATCAGGGCGACCCGGGCGGCCTCGTCACCCACCCATCGCAGAGGCGCGATGGATGGAGCACCCGAACTCTGGCTGGCAGCCGTGCGCAGGCGATCGCGTAGTTGCTCGGCGGCGTTCTTCTGGCGCTGCCAGTGCATCCCCGTGGTCTGCCCGTCGTAGACCTGCATGCGATACATCCCGACGTTGCGCTTGCCCGACTTCGCATCGCGCGTCACCACGCACGGCAGCGTGATGAACGGCCCGCCATCCATCGGCCAGGTGGTCAGCACGGGCAGCTTCAACAGGTCGATTCCCTGCCCGCCGTCCTCCACCGTGCGATGGATCACCTGCTTGCAGGCCGCGTCCTTGGCTGCGATAACCTTGGGGAAGAAGCTGCCAACCTCGGCCAGCTTGGGCAGCAGTTTGAGCTTGTCCATCAGCGTGGTCGGCGTCTCGGGTTGGATCAACGTGCGGATGCGTCCGGCGATCTTGTCGAGCGAGTCGGTCTCCAGAGCCAGCCTCATGCGCCGCTCCGAGCCGAACTGATTCATCAGAACCTTCGCTCCGGGATAGCCCTTGACGTTCTCAAACAACAGCGCCGGCCCGCCCGCCTTGGCGGTTCCCTTGCCCATCTTCGAGACGCGGTCGGCGATCTCGGCCATCTCCAGATACGGATCGACGGCCTCGCTGATACGCTTCAGTTCGCCAGCCTTCTCCAGTTGTTTGATCCAGTCCCGCAGGTCGTTATAGGCCAATTGCTCGCTCCATCCCCGGCGCAGCCGAGGCGTCTTCTATGGTAACTGAGCCGCGCCAGAACTCACTCGCCAAAGCAAACTGGGGACTCCGAGCATGGCTCAGAGTCCCCATAAATTACTTGCAGCGCGAACGGATCTTAGTGGACGACCGGTGCTACGACCTCTTTGACCGCGTGGTAGTAGTTGCCGTAGCCAACGACCATCGTCGAGCCAATCAGCAGCGACAGACCAGCGGTAACAAGCAGCTTGGTACGCATGCTCGTACCATGCCACTCCTTCAACACCAGGCCCCACAGCGTGGCGAAGATGATGATCGAGGCCATGTGCAGCGTCCAACTGGAGAAGTCGTACTTGCCCATCTTCGTCTGCCCCATGGAGTAGAAGAAGAACTGGAAGTACCAGGTAACTCCGGCCAGCGCGGCGAAGAGGTAGTTAGCAACCAGCGTGTGCGGAGCCAGACGGTCGTAGGTCGAGGAGTCCAAGGGATCGAAGTCCACCAGCGTATCGCCCGAGGTAGCGGCGGCGCGCATCGGATTCAGTCCAGGCTCACCCGCAAACTGGCGGATAGAGCCGTTCTGGATGATGAGGACCGACGACCAGATGAAGTTGGTGATGAATCCGCCCCACAGAACGACGATCAGCACCGGAAGATTCTGCCAGAGATCGCTCTTGCCAGCACTCAGCAACTGAGCCTTGGCCAGAACGGCGATGGGCTTGCCCGCATCCAGACCGAAGGCGAAGAAGGAACTCATGAAGCCAGCCAGAACCGCAATGCTGACGCCCTTGCCGAAGGAGTAGTCGCGTTCTCCGGCTTCCAGCTTCTCTTCCGGAGTAATCTCCTGCTCCTTGGAGAGACCGGCTGCGCCATTGACCGCAACCCCGATCAGGCAGACGAGGACGCCGAACAGAATGAACTGGCCGGAGGTCTGGTGTACCAGCGTGAGGATCTGGCCATGGAAGATGGGAGGAACCAGTGTCCCAAAGACCGCGCAGAGGCCGAGAGCGATGGCATATCCCAGCGCAATTCCGAGATAGCGAATCGCTAGACCGAAGGTAATTCCGCCGACTCCCCACAACGCTCCAAACAGCAGGGCGTACGCAAGGCACTCAGGGTTGGCCCCATAGGCACTCCGCAGAATTTCAAAGGGGTGGGGAACCAGCAAACAGGCCAACAGAGAGGGTGCAATAATCCAGGCGGCAAAGCCCTGAATCAGCCAGTAAACCTCCCAGGACCAACGTTTGATGCCGCGGAATGGAATGAAGTTGGTGGCGGAAGCAAAGCCGCCGATCCAGTGATATATAACGCCAATTAACGGATTAGGTCCCAAGATGCCTCGCAACTACAAGAAATTGGATACGGTGAATAAACAGGTATCTAAGCACCCCTATCTTACCTGATGCGATTCTCCTCTGGGAAATCCCCAACGGATTGACTCAGGCAAAACAGTTCTGATGAAGATGCCTATAAATGCGTTTCTTTGAAAGGGCGCGGCTTTATCCGCGCCGTAAGTCGTCTATTTACAACGGGTATTTAGCCCCCGAGGGAATATTTAGAGCTTTCTTATCTCTTCTCAGCCCGCGACATGGGGACGATGATAAATATCGCAACAAATAGTAGGACAAAGCCCGGAATAATGGAAACCCACGGCAAAGGCTTGCTCGCATAAAGAACGATCAACACCTCGGCTGCCGTACCCAGCAGTAAGATCAGCGCAAAACGAACAAACCACTTCCTATTCTGGCGATTTATCATCGATTTTTTCTCTCAATCGTTCCCCGCAGCCCTTACCGCACCACCAGCAGCACAACCCCGTGGCGGGGCACGGAGAACTTGCTGTCGTCGCCGATATTGCCCAGATCCCTGCCCGCCCATACATCGCGCGCCGCGACCGGGCCGGAGAGGCCGATCTGCTTCAGATGCAGATCCGAGCCATGTACGTCGGTCGCCAGATCGCCGAAGTTGAACAGGGCGACGGCCTGAGCCCCACGCGCGAGCGGCTTGGCCCAGATCTCCACCGGCCCGTCGGCACGGACGCGGTCTCCCTGTCGGCCCAGCACGTCCTGGTCGATGGCGATGACCTCCTCGTTCATCAGGATGGAGGCGATCTCTGGCTTCATCTCGGTCAGATTGTTGCCTGCGATCAGCGGCGCAGCCAGCATCGCCCACAGCGTCATGTGGCTGCGGTTCTCGTCGAGATTCAGCCGTCCGTTGCCGACCTCGAGCATATCGGGATCGTTCCAGTGCCCCGGCCCAGCGAACTTGGCCAGCCCTGCCTGTCCCAGCCCAATAAAATTGATGCGGTCGAAGTTGGCCGAGATGTCGCCGGTCGTCCGCCACAGGTTCGCGCCCACCGACGGGCCCCACTTCCAGGGCGAGTCATCGCCGTACTGGCAGAGGCTGTAGACCATGGGGCGGCCGGTCTTCAAGATCGCCTGATGCATCTTCTCGTAGGCTTCGCGCATCATCTGGTTGCGCGCGGCCAGGTCGTCGGGGTGGGCCTTCTGCATAACTGATCCATAGCTGCACAGATCGTACTTCAGGTAGTCAATCCCCCACTGGGCATAGGTCTCCGCGTCCTGCTCCTCGTGTCCGAGGCTTCCCTCGAATCGCGCACAAGTCTTCGGCCCAGGAGAGGAGTAGATCCCCAGCTTCAGCCCTTTTGAGTGCACATAATCGGCCAACGCCTTCATATCGGGGAACTTGCTATTGGACTGAATCCGTCCCTGCGCGTCGCGCTCCCCCTCCCAAGTGTCATCGATATTAACGTAAACATAGCCCGCGTCGCGCATTCCGGTCGAGACCAGCAAGTCCGCCGTATCGCGAATATCCTTGTCCGTCACCCTGCCAGCAAAGAAGTTCCAGCTATTCCAACCCATTGGCGGAGTCGCCGCAACCATCTTCGAGCCAGCAACTGAACCCTGTGTTTGCGCACTTGCCGCCAGCGCCGCATAGACCACCCCAAAACAAATAAGCCAGACCAGCCTCAGCATCTGTGACCGAACGCGCATCCCCAAGCCTCCGTGAAAGTTACACGAATCTTAGAGCTTCGGAGGATCATGTAGCAAATCCACGCATTTCGTTCACAGATGCCGCAGCGATCTGACTCATCGATAAGCGGCGCACCAGACGATCCTTGCAATCGTCCCGTACTACAGGTCTTTCATCGTTCTTACATCGCGTTACTGATTCTGTATCTTGATGACGATCTCAACGGCTGCCTGCACGGGCTGGTTATCAACCGTAGCTGGCTTGAAGCGGTACCCGCTGATCGCGGCCATAGCCTTCCGATCCACAACCGAGCCCGCCGATTGGGTTACCGTCACATCGTAAGGAATTCCGAACTCATTCACCGTCGCGCGAGCTGCAACCAGTGTTACTCCAGGCCGTTCAGACAACTCTGCCGGAGTGAGTCCAACCTCAACTGCGTGGGCCAGCTTTGGAGCGGAGCTCTCGGTTGGCTCGCTCCCCATAATCGTATCTCCCAGCGCCGCGTTCCGACGCTGGATTGCACGTGCAAAGTCGTCGACCATTTTGGTCTGAATAAATTCGTGAACCGTCGCATGAGCGGTCAGCTTGTTTGCTGGAACCGATGCGACAGACGTCGCGATAGCCACGGGCTTGGCGGCCGCCATAGCGACCTCGGCCAGACCAACGGGGCGTGTTAGCTCGGCCTGATAAAGCACCGAAGCGGAGGACGGCTTAGATTCAGCCGACGTGCTGACCTGTCCATGAGCCAGGACAGGCAACAGAACGAGTGTGGACAGAATCATTCGACGCATATTAAGTCTCCTTTGGGACATAACTTGCCCAAAACAACTGTACAGGTAAACAAGGACGACTGTCAACAAAATAATTATTTATGTGAATTTCCCAATAAACATGACGCTCCAAACGTAGCCACACCGAGACTCTGTAAATTACCCGCAAATAAAAAACCACCCGAAACCTCTCCCTATCAGCCTTGCCTGAGTCATTCGCTAAATTGCGAAGATTCATTTGGCGGAGGTTGGCCTAGCAGCCCGTGGTGAAAGTCAAGTTTTGAAAGGGCACGGCTTCAGCCGTGCCGTAACTGGTGCAAAATTAACGCGGGCTTTAGCCCCTGAGGGAAATTTCCAAGCAGTTTGGACTTTTACCACCACCTGCTAGTTTTTAAAATCTTGATCCGCCCATAAGAAGTGGGTGCCCCATCCTTGGTTTTTTCCAGCCAAGGGTGAGTTTCGCAAATCTCGACCCTCGGTTCAGTGTAGAATTCTCTCGTCATGGCAACCGAGACCTACAACGCGCAGAACCATATTTCCGGCGCGTTTGTAGCCTACGATGCGGCGGGCGACATCACCGGCGATGGCAGCAATCAGTACATCTACGATGCCGAGGGAACGCGCGTATCCAAGGGAACGATTACTAACTGGAGTGCTGGCTGCGACACTACGCAGAATGGATTTATGCCAACGTCCTCCTATGTTATCGGCCCCTCGGACGAGCAACTGGCTGAGACCGACGGATCCGGCAACTGGAAGCACACCAATGTCTATGCGGCGGGCGCGCTGATCGCAACCTACGATAACCTGAACGGAGCGCGCACAAGCGGAACACCTGCCGCCCCCGCCGGATACATCTACTGCGCGAGCGAGAATGGCACATGCAGCTTCGCAGGACAGGCCCAGGTTGCATACGGCACCAATGGAACCTTCTACTATGGGACGTTTGCTGGGAGCACATCCTGCTCTAACTCTGTCTTCGGCGATCCCACTCCTGGATATGCAAAGGCCTGCTTCTACAGTGCCGTGCACTTCCAGCTCGCCGACTGGCTAGGTACGCGCCGCGTCCAGACCGACTATGCAGGCAATACGGAGGAAACCTGCTCCGGTTTGCCTTTTGGGAATGCAATTAATTGCCAGCAGACGAACCTCTCAACCGCTGACGATGCCACAGAACATCACTTCACCGGCAAAGAACGTGACGCCGAATCCGGCAACGACTACTTCGGGGCAAGGTACTATGCAAGCAGCATGGGACGGTTCTTATCGCCGGATGGGGACGATAATGGTTTCGGTCCCTCTGCCCTTCCATACTCTGATTTTGAGAATCCTCAAAGTCTCAATCAGTATGCGTATGTGACAAATAATCCACTGACTAATACCGATCCAGACGGCCACGAAGTTCAGGTTTGCGATAACAATGGCCATTGCAGTGCGCCGATTTCGGACGACGCCTATAAGGCCGCACAGCAGGCAAGCAACAGCTCGTTGAATGGTCCGTCTCTGGCTGCTCTTCAAAATTCATCTTCCGGTTCGGGAACTCTCACTTCAACTGACGCGAATGGGAACACAACCAACGTAGGCACAGTCAAGTGGACGGCGGATAATCCGGGCATTCAAGGACCAGCAGCAATGGCTGGGTTCAACCAGCTAGCTAATACTTCGCGTGTCGTTACCGCCGGGACAGCTATCTACGCAGGTGTATACGGCGCGGTCGGGGGTGCAATAGTTGGGGGCGACATAGCAGCTTCTACTGCGGCTGCCCGAAGCAATATCATCTTCCGTCTGGCACACGGAACGGACCTAAAGGCTCTTCTGAATATCGGCCACAATGTTCCGCTAGCTGAAATAGGAGAGATCAAGAATGCAATCGCTACGGCGGTTGCTTCAGGGTCCATCACAAGTATGGGGGGTAATGCGTTCCAAGGGGTCGTGCAGGTGGCTGGAACGTTCATCCGGTTCACAGGTGCGACTACCCCGGCAGGAACAGTCATTTCAAATGTGATGGGAAATGCTCTCCAACGGTGAGGTGAGATATGAGATGGGAGAACCTTCGCAGGGTTTTCGGCGGGAAAGCTGATCGGTCGTTGGACGAGGTTAAAGGGATCGAAGCTCGTCCACTTACCGAGCGTGAGGCTGGCTGGGTGCGGGACATCTTGCGGGTGAATGACGAATGGCGAGATGCCGATGTCAGCCAGACTCAAGTCGTGGCCGAGGGACCATCCACAGAAGGGTACAGTTTGCTCCTTGAGTCGCCTGAGCCGGAAAATCCTGCAACGAAATCGAAGCAGGAGTCAGTTGGTAATCTGTGGATACAGACGGACGATGGCAGCACAATCAATGTCCAGCTATCGCAGTTCGAAGGACGTCTGCGGGAACTGTACGTCCTTTTCGTCGATCCCAAACATCCAAATAGGAAGCTGCCCGAAAAATGGACTGAAACCTCGCGCGAAGCCGCCAGCGTGTAGAGATGTCCAGCATCAGGGCCAACCGCAAGCCGTCCTTCGGTGAGCGGTACGTGAACAGCATCTTGCGGGCGGGTGATGTTGGCTGCATTCTTATGCGATGGGACAGCATAAGGAAGAAGAGTTGGTTCGGTGGGCGGGTGGCCCAGATCTTACTAACCCAAAATGAATGGGTGCCCCATGTCTCGCTTTTGGAGACATGGGATGTAGAGCTTCCGACATTCGTCGCTCCCAGGTCTGAAAATCCAGACCTGGGGCACCCAGCTTTTGAGGTAAATTGA
>Ga0302267_10000217_pt1 | contig 74483 bp, 59 predicted proteins | sample III_Bog_E1_3_FD_194555 | JGI IMG/M metagenome (GOLD analysis project Ga0302267, IMG submission 194555) | Peat permafrost microbial communities from Stordalen Mire near Abisko, Sweden - III_Bog_E1_3 | ecosystem: Environmental > Terrestrial > Soil > Wetlands > Peat | place: Sweden: Abisko... | reverse complement strand
TGAGTTACAAAAACAGCCTGTTTACCTATCGGTAAACACAAACCCCCATTTTCAGGCAAAAAAACGCCAAAAACACCATCGAAACTGGCACTTTAGAGCAAAAAATGGCATTTTTCGCACATCGAAATTCGCCTACCCAAAACCATCCCAACGTGCTCTGTTTTTCCACCTCGATTCGCCCCTCAAGAGCATCTCCCTCACAAGGTCAAGAGCTTCTGGTTCCAAATGCATTTGCCCTGGCGATTCGGCGCTTGACAGGCTGGAATGGGGCGGGTGAATCGGTATCATGTCCCCATTTCTCCCCCATTTCTCCCTTTGCAGGGGCTGAAGCCCACATTTCCATGGGGCGACTTGCGGCATGACTGAAGTCATGCCCTGATACAAAGCCTTCCGGGGATTGATGCCTTTCGGGCTGTTCTGCGGCTGGCCAAGCCTGACAGGCGACTCCAAATGAGGCAGGAACGCTCACCTATGCTTTCTTGTCGCGTCTTTTGTTATGCGGACACTCTCTTATTCCTGGGGTATGGAATCGATGGCTACGGATGCGGTGACTTATCCGATATTGCCGGTAACTGTGGCGCCGGGCGCGGCGGGTTTGGCCTGGCCGGCTGCGCTGGGGGTACAATCCATTGCAGGTATGGGTTCAGCCACTACAATGGACGGCGGCAAGAGCGCGGCGGAACGGCTGGCGGCGCGGGCTCCGGAGATGGAGCTGATACGGCAGGCGCAGGCAGGATCGCGGACGGCCTTCGACTCGCTTGTGCGGCAGTATGAGCATCAGGTGTTGCGGCTGGCCTTGCACTTGACGGGCAGCGAGCATGATGCGGAGGACATTTACCAGGAAGCGTTCCTGAAGGCCTACCGCTATATTGGCAATTTCCGCTTTGAGTGCTCGTTTTATACGTGGATCTACCGGATTGTGACCAACCTTTGCCTGGATCAACTCCGTCGCCGGAAGACGCGGCGCGAGGATCATGCGGTGGTTCTGGACCATTCCGGCGATGAAATTGACGTGCTGGCTTCGGTGAGTGACGACCGGTCGTTTTCGAATCCGGCGAAAGAGCTTGACAGGAAGGTGTTGGGAGCGCAGATTCAGGGTGCGCTGGGCAAGCTGACGCCGCGGGAGCGGATGGTTTTTGAGCTGAAGCACTACCAGGGGCTGCGTTTGCGGACCATTGGGGAGATGTTGAATACGACGGAAGAGACCGCCAAGAATACGCTTTTCAGGGCGACGAAGAAGTTGCGGTCGCAGTTGGCGGAGTTGCGGTAGGGGGGCGACGGGCGCGGGCGAGGACGCCCGCGCCAGGGTTGGATCTATCGCGGGATGGAAGTGCAGGAAGTTAGGCACCCAGGGCAATTCCTGAACGGAATGCGGATTTTCCGGGGGCAAAGGGCAGTTTTTTCAGAGGCTATGAGGACGTAGAGATGAATTGCGAGATTGCACACGAGCGGATCGTGACGGCAGCTTATGGGGAGTTGCCGGACGAGCAGGTCCATGAACTGGAGCGGCACATGACGGGCTGTCCGGATTGCCACCGCGACCGGGCGGAGCTGATGGCGATGAAGCTTCTCGCCGATGCGAACCCGGTGATGGAGCCACCGGCGAACCTGGTGGCGCGGTCGCGTATGCGGCTGGAAGAGGCGCTGGACGCGCTGCCGCCGAAGCGCTGGTATGAGCGGCTGACCCAGAAAATGCAGAACAACTTTGCCAGCTTGCAGGCGGCTCCGGTGGGGGCTTGCCTGTTGCTGGTGGTTGGGGCGGGCGCGGGGATTCTGGGCGGGTATGAGTTTGCGCAGACCAGGGCGGCACGGACGGCGGGGACGGCTGCAAATCTGGCGGTGCTGCACGCGAATCCGCAACCGGGAGCGGAGATTGCGAGCATTTCCAGCATTGTGCGCCAGCCGAATAGCCATATGGTGCAGGTGAGCTACAACGAGGTGATTCCACAGCAGATGGAGGGGTCTCTGGACGACCCGAAGATTACGGAGCTGCTGATGCTGGCGTCGTCGAATTCGGCATCGCCGGGGGTGAGGGACGACAGTGTTGGTCTGCTGGCGGCGGAGTGCCGGATTGGGCATAGCTGCAAGGCGGCCGGGGTGCGCGATGCGCTGATGGTGGCGTTGCGCTACGACAAGAATGCTGGGGTGAGGTTGAAGGCTCTGGATGGTCTGGAGCCTTATGTGGCCGAGGATACGCGGGTGCGGGATGCGGTGCTGGAGGCACTGCTGAGCGATTCCGACCCGAAGATTCGCGCCGAGGCGGTGACGATTCTGGAGCCGGTGGAGGCGGACACGAGTGTGCGGCAGGTGTTGCATACGGTGGCCTATTCGGACGAGAATCCTCAGATACGGACGGTTTCAAGGCAGGTTTTGAGCCGGGTTCCGCAGATTCAGTAGGTTGATTACGCATTTGAAAATCGCATTCCAGGACATCGCATCGTGAGCATAGAGTGCGGGCCGGGGGCCTTGATTGGACAAGGCAAAAACGAGGGACTACGAGGGAAGACACGATGAAGCACTTTTTGAGGCCGTATCGCAGTGTAGGGATCGTCGCGCTGGTGGGGATGGGCGCGGGGATGATGATTGCTCCGTGGATCGCGGTTGGGCAGTCGACGAATATGGTGGAGTTGATGCCGGGGACGAGTCCGCTGCTGGTGCATGGGGGCCCGCAGGGGTACCTGGGCGTTTGGGTGGACGATATTGACGGCGACAAGGCGCAGGCGCTGAAGCTGAAGGAGATTCGCGGGGCGGTGATCACGCTGGTGGACCACGATGCTCCGGCGGGACAGATCGGGCTGCGGGTCAACGACGTGGTTCTGCAACTGAACGGGCAGAACGTTGAAGGCGCGGAGCAACTGCGGCGGATGCTGAAGGAGATTCCTCCGGGGCACAAGGTGAGCATGGAGTTCAGCCGCGACGGGAATGTGCAGACGGTGTCAGTGCAGCTGGTGGATCATCGGGTGATGGAGCACGATGTGTGGAACAAGCTGAACAAGCATGAGGACTCGCTGGGGCAGCAATCGCCGACGATGGGGGTTTTGCCGGGGGCGAGCGACGCTCCGCTGCCGGGAATGTTCAATATGCCGATCTGGGGCGCGAACCTGAATGTGGGCGCGATGGTGGAGCCGATGGGCCGGCAGATGGCCGATTGGCTGGGGGTGCCAAGCGGGCTGATTGTGAAGCAGGTGGCGCGGAAGAGCGAGGCGGCGGCGGCGGGTTTGCGGGCCAAGGACGTGATTCTGCGGGTGGGCGTGGATACGGTGACTACGGTTTCAGACTGGGACCGGGCGCTGCGTTCGAACCAGGGCAAGCCGGTGCAGGTGACGATTCTGCGCGACGGGAAGCAGCAGACGCTGACGCTGCAGGTGGATTCGAAGCGGAAGACGGGGTCTCTGAGGATGCAGGAGAGGACGCCGGCGGGGGATGACGCGGCGGCTTGAACCCGGGTTCAGCTGGGGAATTGATTGAGGTTGTGCGGGCGAGGGCGCTGCTGGGGACTCCAGTTGGCGCCTTTGCCGCGTTTTGGCGCAACGATTGCGCAAAGTTGGGGTTACACTTGCTGGATGCTGTGCCGCAAGAGCGCCGGTTTGAGACTGGGAGGGGTAAATGGAGCTGGGGGAGACGGTTGAGCGAGTGGAAACGATTGAAGTGAACGGGGCGAAGCGGGTGGTGAAGGCTGTGGACGCGGATTTGTCGGGGTCGAGCTTTACGGATGTGAATTTGTCGGGGGCGACGTTTGAGAACGTGAATATTGCCGGGGCGGTGATTCTGGATGCCAATTTGCAGGGGTGGAGCGTCAGGAATGCGAGCCTGTCGGGGTTGAAGGTGGAGTCGGCGGATCTGCGGGGGGCGGCGATCAGCAACAGCCTGACGGCGGGGATGACGATTGATGGGGTTGCGGTGGCGGAGATGATGGGGGCTTATCGGGCGCTGACGGGGAAGGCCGCCTCTTGAGCGGCTTCGGTCGATTTAACCTTCGTTAGTCAACGCACGGGTGCGTGGATTTCAGCGATGTAGTGGCCGGGGAACTCGACGAGGGCATGGGTGCGGTCGCCGGAGACGGCGGGCGGGACGAGGATTTTGACGCCTGCGGCCTGGGCTTTCTGGAGGGTCGAGGGTAGGTCAGAGACTTCATAGCCTGTGATCTCGAGGCCGTAGGGGTAGGGCAAGTGACCGTCGGTGACCAGGACCTGCATGTTTCCGAAGAGAGACGCGATGCGGATGCGGCGATAGGTTTCGCCGGGGCGGCCGATTTCGGCGGCGTCGGCGCGGGGCTGGTCTGAGAGGACGCGGCCTGCGGAGAAGGTGAGCCAGTCGCGGACGAACTCGTCGGCGCGGTCGGGCGAGAGGTAGACGCGGTTTTCCGGGATGGTGGCGAGGGGCGGGCTGGTGGACGGTTTGAAGTGCCAGTAGAGCTGCATTTTGACGCCGCCGGGCCACTGGAGGATTGCGTCGATTCCGATGGGGTCTTTGAACGGGGCGACGAGAAGCTCGGCGCCAGCAGCGCGGGCCGCCTTGACGGCCTGGTCCATGTCGGTGACCAGGTAGCCGGTGCGCTCCTGACCGAAGGGGTAGGGGATGGGCGTCTGAAAAGCAAAGACGGAGAGGCCGCCGGCGGGGGTTCGGACGGCCTGGAAGCGGGTGCTGCTGGGGACGGGCGCGATGTTGGTGACGGCGGGCGGAGTGGCGGAGCCCCCGAAGGTGGCGGTGAAGCTGGCGATGAGGGCATCGATTTCGGCTGGGGCGACGTAGACGTGGGTGGTGTCGTATTGGGGGCCGACGGCGACGGGGGTCTGTGCTGCGAGCGGGGGCAGGGTAGCGAAGGAGATTAGAGCCAGGAAGAGGGCTGGTTTTGGCATGGCGCGGCCTCGCGGGGATCGAGATTAGGCGATTATATTCGCGGCAGGGGCGGAGTCCGGAGTTCGGCGTAATGGTTAAAATTGCGATACAAGGTGTACATGGCGAAGAGACAATCCGGATCATCAGCGCACGACGGGCTGAAAAGAATGACCTCAGAAGATATACGGAACAGGCAGTGGACTGAGTCGGAGATCGAGGCGGTTCGCCGCGCTAGCGAGGCGCAGGCGGCGGGGCTGGATCTGCCGGAGTCGGAGTATGAAGACATTCCCCGGCTGACGGCTGAGCAACTTGCGCGGATGGTGCGCGCGCGGGATGTGCGGCGGAAGGTGCCGGGAAGCGTGCGGCTGGATGCGGAAGTGCTGGAATGGCTGCGGGGGAAGGGCGAGGGGCATTTGACGCGGATCAACGATGTTCTGCTGAATCTGATGGAAGCGGAGCGGCGGAGCGGGGCGGGGCGGTGATTTGCCCGGGGTGAGAATTGGGAGCACAATAGACGCATGGCAACCGGCGAGAGGCCAGTTCCGAGACTTCCGATCTCCCTCATGACTGAGGTGGAGAAACTGGCGCGCGCGCAGGAGCGTACGGTGAGCCAGGTTGTGGCCGAGGCCGTGGGCCGGTACATCAAGGAAGTACAGTGGCAGAGCCTGAAGGCTTATGGCCGGGAAAGAGCGCTTGCACGCGGATTGACCGAGGCCGACGTCCCGCGGCTTATTGAAGAGTCGCGGCGGGAGTGCGGACTGGAAGGCTAGTGGTTCGGATCACGGCGGATTCCAACATTTACATTTCAGCGCTCAACTTTGGCGGGGTTCCGGACCAGGTGCTTGATCTGGCGCGGGGCGGCGCGATCCAACTCGCGATTTCGCAGGCGATTCTGGACGAGGTCTCGCGGGTGCTTGGCATGAAGTTTGGATGGGCCAGCGGCGCGATTGAGATGGCGCGGGAGCAGATTTCAGGGTTTGCAGAACGGGTAGAGCCAGTGAACCGCATCGACGTAGTCCAAGAGGACCCAACGGACAATCGCATTTTGGAATGTGCTGATGCGGCTGGGTCTGAGTACATTGTTACTGGCGACAGGCACCTGCTGAAGCTGGAAAGGTACGGGGCAGCGAGGATTTTGCGACCTGCGGAGTTTCTGGAGATAGTGGCGGGGACGGTGCGGTGAAGTTACTACACTTGCAGCAGAAAGTTACTGCAATCGCGGGGCGATGAGTGGTTGAGGTTCTTGCTTTCCCACCCTTCGCAAAATGCGCGAAGGATGGGGCACCCGCAGGTTGTTGGCGGGGTTTAGGGTGGGCCACCCGCCGGAGCTTTGGCGGGGATGGGTTTCCCCGGGTTTCACCCGGGGCTATTATCATTGGCTCCCTCTGGGAGCCCCAGGAGAAGTTTGAGCCGGGTGCGGTTCCCTCCCGTAGGGAGGGTTTGAGAATAGCCCAGGGTGAAACCCTGGGGAAAGGACGAAACCAAATGGCCCGCCCTGTAGGGGCGGTATGATTGCCGGTTGTGGTTTGGAGGCAAGCCTATGTCGCATACCTATTGTTCGGCGCTGTTTCATTGTGTTTTTTCCACCAAAGAGCGGCAAAAGGCGATTGCGGCTGAGCTCCAGCCGCGGCTATGGGCGTATATGGGCGGGATTGCGCGCGAGAACGGGATGACGGCTTTGACCATTGGCGGGATGGAGGACCACGTCCACATTTTGTTGTCGTTGCCAACGACCCTGACGATTGCCGAAGCGATGCAGAGGATCAAGGGCGGTTCGTCGTTATGGTTGCACCAGGAGTGCGGGGTGGCGGGGTTTGAGTGGCAGAAGGGGTATGGGGCGTTCAGTGTTGGATGTTCGCAAGTGGAGGCCACGGTTGCGTATATCGCCGAGCAGCGGGAACACCATAAGAAGCGGGATTTTCAGGCGGAGTTTTTGTCGATTTTGAAGCGGCACGGGATTGATTACGATCCGCGGTATGTTTGGGGTTGATTGATGGTGGTCGAGTTGGTGGATTTTCGGGGCGATCCCGGTGTTGAGCGTTTTGGCGGCCGTTCCCGGGGTTCTTTGGCGGAGATCACGCCGTCCCTCCAGGACGGCGAGGCATTTTGGGGCGGCTTTCCCCGGGTTTCACCCGGGGCTATTATCACGGGCTCCCTCTGGGAGCCGGCGGCGGTGGGCCTCCCAGCGGGAGGTAGTGAGAATAGCCTAGGGCAAGGCCCTGGGAATGCGATTCCAAAATTGGGTCTGCCCCAGAGGGGAGGATTGAATCGTGCCGACGTGAAGGTTTCAGTCCCCGTAGTTGCCCTGTGGCACGAGGCCACCCGCAAGGAACGAATGGAATGGAGGTGTTGGGATGTGGGGGGTTGGATCAGGCCGTCCCTCCAGGACGGCGAGGCATTTTGGGGATGGCTTCCCCCGGGTTTCACCCGGGGCTATTATCATTGGCTCCCTCTGGGAGCCGGTTGCGGCGATGTGGTTCAATAGTAAAGATGGCAGTTTGGAAACGAGATACGGTTCGGGGACGGGCGATACGGGCTCGGCGGAAGGTGCGCGAGTACGCTATGGTGGCGCGGGCGTTGGCTTCTACTGCGCATCCGGTGTTGGCGCAGATTGTGCCGGCGCGGTTTTGTAACCTTTCTTGCGGCTACTGCAACGAGTACGACAAGGTTTCAGAGCCGGTGGCGCTGGACGAGATGTTGCGGCGGATTGACCATTTGGGGCGGCTGGGGACGGCGATGATCGGCATTTCAGGCGGCGAGCCGCTGACGCATCCGCACCTGGACGACATTATCCGGCGGATGCGGAAGACGGGCGCGATTGCGGGGATGATCACGAATGGCTACCTGCTGAATGTGGAGCGGATTGAGCGGTTAAACCGGGCCGGGCTGGACCACATGCAGATCAGCATCGACAACCTGGAGCCGGATGAGGTTTCAAAGAAGAGCCTAAAGGTGCTGGACAAGAAGCTGGAGATGCTCGCCCGACATGCCGAGTTCCATGTGAATATCAACTCGGTGGTGGGGGGCGGGTTCAAGAATCCCAATGACGCGCTGGTGATTGGGCGGCGGGCGCTGGAGCTGGGGTTTGAGTCGACGATCGGGATTATTCACGACGGGAGCGGGCAGCTGAAGCCGCTGCTGCCGGAAGAGGCGAAGGTCTACTTCGCGATGAACGATAGGAAGAAGACCAACTACGCGCAGTTTGACAAGTTTCAGAAGGCGATTGCCGAGGGGATGCCGAACGACTGGCGGTGCCGGGCGGGGTCGCGGTACCTGTATATCTGCGAGGACGGGCTGGTGCACTATTGCAGCCAGCAGCGCGGGTTTCCTGGGGTTCCGCTGGGGGAATATACGACTGCGGATGTGAAGCGGGAGTTTTTGACGGCCAAGAGCTGTGCGCCGAATTGCACGATTGGGTGTGTGCATCGGATCAGCCATATTGACCATTGGCGGGCTCCGCAGACTAGCGTGATTTCGCCGGGGGCGGATGGGGCGCAGGGGCTGGTGCAGATTAATAGTTAGGGTCTGGGGTCTGGGGTATCGGGTCTGGGAAAGGCGGGGGCTTCGGCTCTCGCTTTTTCTTTGCGCGCTGAATTTGGGACTTGAGATGTTCAAAGAACCATCCCTCGGCGGCTAAACAGGCTGCGGAAAAAGGCGCATTTTGCGCACGAAATGCCCGAAGAGCATACCTCAGCGGCTAAAGCCGGACTGATTCTATTGGCTTTATGCCGGGGATAAATCCCCGGCCTACCGCACGAACGAGTTTTTCCGCAGCCTGTAAAGCCGAACAGGTTGAATTGGCCTTATTGGCACGACTGAAGTCGTGCCCTTTCAAAACAGCTGCTAGAAACGGGGTTCTCCTATTCCCTATTCCCTTGTTCCCTGCTTCTATCTCGGGATTAGCTGGAATTGCTGGATGGCTACTTTGGAGCCCTGGTCGTAGTTGACTTCGTCGGGGAAGAACATGACGGTGATGTGGTCGAATCTGCGGATTTTGGCGGGGGCGGGGACGGGGAAGTTGAGAGTTTCTGCGACAGGGACGGGCTTTTGGGTGAAGTTCTGAGGCTCGGTGGAGGGGATGGGCTGGCGTTCGAGGAGGAGCTGGTTGTTGGGCTGGGCGGAGTCGGTGAGGAGGACGGCGACGTTGATTGTGCCTGGGCGGTTGTCTCCGTTGAGGAGGCCGACCTGGATTTCGCGGCACCGTGCGATGGGGATGGAGGCGCCGAGAGACTGGTGGGCTTCCATGACGAGGGGCATGAAGTTGTTGGTCTGGAAGTCGTGGAGGAGCGGGGTTCCTTTGACCTGAAAGCTGCCGGGGCTGGGCGCGGTGTGGGGTGGCTGGAAGTAGTAATAGGGTCCGGTGAACTGGATGACAAGGGGCTTGGAGGAGCCGGGGGCGAGGAGCGAGGTGGGCTGGGGGATGGGTGGGACGATGTCGTTTTTGGGGGCGATGGGCCAGAGGATGATGCTGTGATAGCCGGAGATTCCGGTGTCGGAGGGTGGGGTTTGGGCGTCGGTTTTGACGTTGTCGCCGGTGGGGGCTCCGTTGGCGGCAAGGAGGGCGTCGGCTTCGGCGCGGTTGCGGTGTTCGATGCCGGCGAGCAGGGAGTAGAGGGTGACGAGGATGGCGGGGAGGAGGACGATGGCGAGTCGGCGGGCGGCGCGGAAGGTGGGCTGGCGGTGATTGGGATCGGGCTGGCGTGCGGGTTGGCGTTCGAGGGTCTGGAGCCAGGCGAAGGTGTAGGCGCAGATGGCGAGCAGGCCGGCGGCGTCGAGGATCCAGCCTTGGGTGAACTCGTAGGCGGCGAAGTAAATGCTGACGGCGAGCAGGTATCCCTGGGGACGGCGGGGGTGAGCTCGTAGGGTGTCGGCGAAAAGGGTTGGGGTCGGGAAGGGAGCGGGCGGCCGGGGCGGGACGGGGATGGCTTTGCGCAGGGCGACGGCGAGAAGGGCTGCGGCGAGGATGGAGAAGACGCAGGTGAGGGGGGAGTCCTCGCGCGAAAAGAGGATGACGGCGGGGACGAAGACCCAGGCGGATGCGCAGGCGATGGCGAAGAGGCGAAAGGGAATAGGCGGATTGTGGCGGAAGGGGGAAGTGGGGCGACGCCAGTAGAACCAGGAGCCGAAGGTGCCGGCGAGGGCTCCTATGAGGACGTAGAGGATGGCGCGGATGGTGAGGGAGGTTAGGGATGGGTGGTGGTCGGCGGGGAGGCGGAGGAAGAAGTAGGCGGCGATGAGGGTGTTGAGGAGGCCGGTTGCGACGAGCAGGGTATAAAAGGCCGCAGGTTTGGGCTGGCGGAGGGCCGGGTAGGCGGAGAGGCCGATTTGGGTGGGGGCGGCCAATGGGGTGGTCGGGCTCCCTGGATGTGGATTCGGGGCGGGGAAAGGGCTTGCTCTTTTTGGTTAGACACCGGGGCGGGGGATTTTGTGCCCAGAAATGCGAAGAGTTGTTGCGCGGTTCGCCCTATGGGAACTGAATGCGGATGTTGACCTGGCGGGGATCGTTGGCAGGAATGGCCTGGGTGCGATTGAGAGCGTCGAGGCCGTCGGGACAGTTCGAGGACAGCCAATCTTTGAGCAGATCAGGGTTGTAGGTCTTGCCCTGGAGGCTTATCCAGGAAGAGACGAGCGCGTTCCCGTCGCCTGCGTGCGGTTCCGTGCCGTCGAGGATGAGGTGGCCGAAGGTGTAGGGCTTGCCTTCATCGATGTCGATGGTGAGATTGATGGTGTGGCGGGCTTCGTCGACGTTGGATGTGGGGACGGCGGCGAAGTTGATGTAGCCCTTTTCCTGGTAGAGCCGCTTGAGCCGCTCGAGGCCGTAACCGACGCTGGTGACATTGAAGAGGCCGCCGGTTTGGATGGGAAACTGGCTTCTGAGATCAAAGGACGAGAAGACGGACTCGCCTTTGAATTCGATGAACCCGAAGCGGAATTGAGCGCCCGGGGAGACTTTGACGGAGACGTCAACTGCTTCAGAAGCCTGGGGCGGGTTCGACTTAGGAGCGGGCGGTTTGGAGAGCTCGGGAGTCTCAACCTGAGCGTAGTAGAAGCCCAGGTCGCGGAGCTTCATGCGGACGCGCTCCCGGAGTTCATCGGGGTCGCAGGGGATGCCTTGCAGGGAATCAGCGATGCGCAGGCGATCGGCTGCGGGAAGCTGGTCAGTGACGATGGTGAGGCTGCGGATTTGAAGCTCGGCTTGGGGCGCGGGAGCCGGGGTTTGGGCGCGGACTTCGCCAGCGAAAAGCAGGAGGGTAAGGGTGATCGCAGGAATGCGCATTGCGAATGCTCCATTGGCGGAACCGGTGGCCGGGAGAGGATGGACTGGGCGGCTCGGATTCGCGTGGCTTTTGGAGTTTGGACGGATGGGTGGGGGAAAGGTAGTTGCGCGGGGTTGGGAACATGCTTCCCCGCCCTTGCGCCAGAAAAAAGGCGAATGGACGGGGCACCTGGCGTTATTGGGATAGGACAAAGCCCGGCTCGGAAACTGGGGTTATCTCGATGTAGTCGAGGGCGGCGGGGTCGGGGCCGTCGGGGATGGCCTCGATGGTGAGGGTGTCGCCGGGAGTGAGGGGGATGTTGGGAAGGGTTTTGCGGGTGGAGTTGTCGCCGTGGGGGCGGGGTGTGGGGAGGTTGGCGTCGGCGGCCCAGGTGGCGGCGGGGTGGTGGTTGATGGAGAGGGTGAATTTGGCTGCGCCGTTGGGGAGGTCGAAATACTGGATGGCGATGGAGTATTGGCCGGGGGAGCCGGAGAAGGTCCATTCGGCTTTGCAATGGAGGGCCGCAGGGGCTAAAGCCCCAACCTCATTTTTGGGCTGGTTCGGCACGACTGAAGTCGTGCCCTGATACAAAGCGGAGTCTCGGCTGGTGGTCTGGGCGGCATTTGGGGCTGCGATTGGGCAGCTTACGGCTCGGCCTCCGCTCGAGTCTTCCCAGGGGGTTACGGCGATGATTTTGTAGCCGGTGAGTTTTGCGTCTTCGGCTTCTAAACGGCCGGGGTAGTGGCCGGCGCGGGCTTGTTCGTCGGGGATGCCGCTGAGTTTGAGGAAGTACTGGACTACGGCGTCGCGCCAGACTATGGCGTGGCCGGCTTGGTATTCGAGGCGGGCGAGGACGTCGGCGTAGAGAGTGGGATCGATTTTGGGCTGGAGGGATTGCCAGTCTCTTACGAATTGGGCGGCCTGGGCGGCGCCTTCGTAGTGGCTGTCGTAGAGGTACTGGATAACGGTTTTACCGTTGTGGAGCTTCCAGGTGTAGGGGACGTGGTGGAAGAAGAGGAGCAGGTCGTCGGGGGTGGTGGCGGGGTCTTCGTAGAGCTTGGCAAGGGTGGGCGGGTATTGGCCGGCGTAGCCTGAACCTGTTGCGACAGTCCGGTCTTTGCCTACGCCCTGGGCGTCGGCGTCGTGCCATTGGCCCCAGCCGTTGCGCTCGCTGGACTCGATGTTGGGGCCGTAGTGGGAGCCGGTGATGTCGGTGAGGGTTTGCAGTCCGAGCGGGCCGGTGTAGTCCTCATAGGCGGGCCAGGATTGCATGAGCATTTTCTGGACGGTGGAGACGACCTGGGGATCGGCGGAGAGGGTTTGGCGGGTCCATTCGTCGGCGATTGTGGCGGGGTCGAGAGACGGATCCCAGGCGAGGCGGCCGAAGGCGTAGAGGTTGGCGAGGGCGAGGGGGGAGGAGAGCCAGCGGTCTCGGCCGATTCCGGCTACGCCGATGATTCCGCCTAAGCCTCCGGCTTTTGGTCCGGGCCTAAAGGCCGCGCTCTTTTCGCCTGTACTCAGGGGGTTGAAACCCCCTGCTCCCTCCGAAAGAGCGCCTGCGAGGATTTGGGCGACGGGGGTGGATTGGCCGTTGGCATGGAGGTCGGTATCGAGAACCCACTTCCACATGGGGGCGAGGTAGACGAGGTGCCGCTGCTGGCCGGTGTACTCCTGGGTGATCTGGAGTTCCATGGCCTGGGCGGTGTGTTGGAGGCCGGCGAAGAGGGGCGAAACGGGCTCGCGGACCTGGAAGTCGATGGGGCCTTCCTTGGTTTGGACGATGACGTTGGGGGCAAATTTGCCGTCGAGGGGATGGAAGATATCGTAGGCGGCGCGGGCGCGGTCGGCTTTGGGGTCGTGCCAGTCGAGGTGGTGGTTATAAACGAAGGCGCGGTAGAGGACGATGCCGCCGTGGGGTGCGAGGGCCGCGGCGAGGGTGTTGGCGGCGTCGGCAGGGGTGCGGCCAAAGCTGGCCGGGCCGGGCTGGCCTTCGGAGTCGGCCTTGACGGTGAATCCGGCGAAGTCGGGGATTAGTGTGTAAATTTCGTTGGCCTTGGCGGCCCACCAGGCTTTTACGGCGGGGTCGAGGGGGTCGTAGGTCGCGAGGCCGCCGATGGTTTGGGGGCTGGCGATGGCTACGGACAGGGCGAGATGGACTCCCCAGGGACGGAAGGCGTCGGCGATGCGGGCGATCTGCTTAAGGTGGGCGGAATCGATGAGTTGGGGGGCGGCATTGACGTTGTTGATGTTGCAGCCGTTGATTCCGATCGACGCCAGCAGGCGGCCGTATTCGGAGACGGGGGCCAGATCGTCGCGGACGTTGCCGCCTTCGAAGAAGATGCTGCGGCCTGCGTAGCCGCGTTCGATGGAGCCGTCGGGGTTGTCCCACTCATCTACCCAGCGAATGGGGAGGGCGGGGTGAGAACGGAGATTCACTCGCCAGAGAAGGTCGCCGCTTGCAATTAAACGAAGAAGTGCGAAGGCCCCGTAGAGGACGCCGCGGTCATCGGCGCCGGCAACGACGAGGAGTTGCTTGCCGTTGGATACGGTCCAGGCTACCGAGTATCCCTCAGGTTCGAGGTCGGTGGGGAGTGCAATGTCTGGGTAGGTATGGCGGAATTCCTTGGCCGTGCCGAGGATAACCGGAGCCTCGCCACTCTTGCCGAAGTTTTTTGGCGATCTGCCGGTGACGCCCAGGATGCCGCGCTTGAGTTCCTGAGCTGCTGACTGCTCAAGGGCACCCGTGCCGAGAGCCTGGACACTGAGCGGAATGTCGGAGGGCGCTTGGTTGAGGGATTGGGGGTAGCGGAGCCAGGCCTGGTCGGCGGTTTGAGCTGGGGCGGGAGGGACGGCGAGCAACGCAGCAGCGAAGGCGAGCAGTGGGATTCGAAGATTCCTGCAGTGCAGCGGGGGCTTTGCTCGATTCAGACAGAAATGAAATGCAGGCATATGTCCCACTTTCGCAACTTGTTCATGGTGTGCCGGGAGTTCATTGAAAAGCAACCGCGGATCCTTCGACTCACCACCCCCAGGCTGAAAAACGCCTGGGGCCCCGTTCGCTCAGGATGACAGACCAATTTCTGCTATGGGCTTGAATGGGTGCCGCTGTGACCGTTCTATCATTTCGAGACGTGGGAAGCGGTGACGGGGACCCAAATACTCAGGGGCAATCGCAAGAAGGTGCGGTTCGTTGTCGGGGTTGATGAATCCGCCCCTTCAGGGCGGAGGCATTCTGTCGGCACCTTCACCCAGGGTTTCACCCTTGGCTATTATCACTTCCTCCCTCCGGGAGGAAATGCGCCGATATCACATCTTCGCTGCGGGAGGAAATGTGCCGACTGTGACACACGATACACATGAAGTCTCAGTGATCCAAGTTGTCTGCTATGCTGACATGTGGTCTTCCGAGCAGTGGGCTCACTGCTTGAAGTGAGGCCAGGGGCCCGAGTATTCAGGGGTGAGATCCGTGAATCGCACGACGACGGCGCTGAAGCCGGTATCAAGAACCACATTAAGCGAACAGGTGGCCATGCAACTGGCCGCCGAATTGGAAGCGAAACGGTGGAGTCCGGGCGAGAAGCTCCCTTCCGAGGCGGAGCTCTGCAAGGTCTTCAACGTGGGCCGGTCCACACTGCGCGAAGCCTTGAAATCTCTTTCCTTCATTGGCATGATCCGCATGCGCGCCGGGGGCGGCAGTTATGTTGCCGACCAGCGGTCGAAATACATGGAATCGCCGCTGCTTCTTGCCAAGGGAATTCTGAATACCGAGAAGGAAGTGAATGACTTTTGTGAAGCGCGCCTGGTGATTGAGACCGAGGTGGCGGGACTTTGCGCGGAGCGAGGGACGGACAAGGACTTCAAGCAGATTGAGAAGGTTGTGCGCGAGATGAAGGCGGCAATCGATGCGGGGGGCGAGGGGTTCAGCGACCTCGACCTGGATTTTCACCTGGCGGTTGCGGCGGCGGGCAAGAACGAGGTTCTGACCGAACTGATCAAGCATCTTCGCGAGGGGTTGCAGGAGCTCATAGTGAAGAGCCTGTTGTTGCCCGCGGGCATGGAACTTGCCTATCAGCAGCATCGCGCGTTGCTGGAAGTGCTGAAGCAGCGAGACCCCGCGAAGGCTCGGAAGGCGATGCGGGTTCACCTGCGGGCTTTCCAGCGTGGGTATAGGGTCTTGCTGCAAAAGAACGGATAGGAAATGGCTCTTTCCCTATAAATATGGTTAGTGGAGAATTGTGCTCTCCCATCCATTCGCGATGAAACTGCGAATGGATGGGGCACCCAGCATTTCTGCGATTCCGGAACAAGCCCTTAGTGCGCGATCAGGTCGCTGAACGGGTGGACATAAGCGAGCAGGTAGACGACGACGCCGGCCATCGCGGCGAGGCCAAGACTGTGCCAGAAGACAAAGCGCAGGATCGAGCCTTCCTGTCCGTACTGTTGGGTAGCGGTGCTGGCGACGACGATGCTTTGCGCGTCGATCATCTTGCCCATGACGCCGCCGGCCGAGTTGGCTGAGGCCATCAGTACGGGCGAGATGCCGATCTGCTGGGCGGTCAACTTTTGCAGGCTGCCGAAGAGCACATTGGAGGAGGTGTCGGAGCCGGTTGTCGCGGTTCCGAGCCAGCCGATGAGCGTGCCGAAGAAGGGATAGAGCGCCCCGGTTCGAGCGAAGGCTAACCCCATGGTTGCGTCGAGGCCGCAGTATCGAGTGACGAAACCGAGCGCCAGCATTGCCGAGATGGTAATGACGGTAAAGCGGATATTGAAGACGGTATCGGCAAACGCCTTCAACAACGACATTGGTCCGAGGCCCATGAGAAATCCGGAAATTACCGCAGCCAGCATGATGCTGGTGCCGGTGGCGGTTGCCCAGTTGAGCTTGTAGACCGCGGCTTCGGCGGTGGGCTTGAGCACGACGGGGGGAACGCGCTCGACCACCTTGTCGAGACCGGCCACTGTGAAGCTGATGGTGGTGGCCTTGTCCAGCGGCTTGGTGAACTGCTTGAGTCCCCATACGAAGACCAGCAGGCTGAGAATAATCCAGGGCAGCCATGCCTTGAGGGTGCCGCTCGCACCGTGATTGACGCGCTTGCGCTCCTGCGCCGTGATGTCTTCACCCTTGGCATTGAGCAGGCGTTTCGGCTTCCAGAAGCGAAGGAAAGCGATGAGAACAATGATGGTGGACACCGAGGCGACGATGGCTACCAACGATGGTCCGAAGAAGGTGGCCATGAGGTACTGGGTCGAGGCAAAGGTGACCGCGGCGACGAGGATCGCTGGCCAGATTTCAAGCATGCTCTTGAAGCCGGCGTAGACCCAGATGAGCCAGAAGGGCACCAGCAGGCAGAAGGGCACCAGGATGAGGGCGACAACCTTGGAGAGCTGCAGCACGTCGATGCCGGTGACGGCGGCCAGGGTGATGACCGGAATGCCGAGCGCGCCAAAGGCTACCGGGGCGGTGTTGGCGATGAGAGAGAGTCCGGCGGCCTGAATGGGTTTGAATCCGAGACTGATAAGGATAGCTCCGCAAACGGCGACGGGCGTTCCGAATCCGGCGGCGCCTTCAAAAAACGCGCCCAGGGCGAAGGCGATCAGCAGCAGTTGGAGGCGGCCATCTTCAGTGATGTTGGTGAGGCTGCCTTGCAGAGCGGTAAAGCGTCCGGTCTTGACCGTTAACTGATAAAGGAAGATGACGGGAAGGATGATCCAGCAGATGGGGAACAGGCCGTAGCCGGCGCCATAGGCGGTGGTGGTGAGGGCGACACGTACCGGCATGTGGTATACGGCGATGGCGATGGTGAGCGCGGTGAGCAGTCCGATGACCGCTGCGGTGTGCGCCTTCATGCGCAGGATGGCCATTGCGCCGAGCAGTACGACGACGGGCATCGCGGCAAAAATGGTGGAGAGCCACCAATGTCCGGTGGGATCGTAACCCTGTTGCCATAGAGCGGAATGGGGGTTGGTTTTAAGCAGGTAAATGGCGCCGGCGACGGCGGCTAAGATACCCACAATCATAAGGGTGAGAGACAGGCTGGATGCGGATTTCGCGGGCGCGGAGTGCGCGGAATCCAATGGGCTGTCTTTCTGCGGAGGAGCGGAATTTGTCATTGATACCTCACGGAAGATTTTGACTCGTCGCCCGCATTGTCAGAGATGACGGAATAGAGCAGCGGCGGCTTGCCAAATGTGAACGAAAGTGTGGGGATTCGCGACGAAGTCTGTCTGTGACATTCCTCACAAGGAGGCACATTGCATTTGTGACAGCAATCACTGCCAAGTGTTTCCTCGAAATCGGAATGTCTGCTTAACAGCATGTCAGACAAGCTGACGCCATCCGTCGGGATTTCAGACCGGACCGGGGACGCGATGCCGGGGCTTGAAGGGGTTCGAACCGCAAGAAGGTTCGGGACCAGATAGCTGAGTGGTTGCTGCGCGCGATTTCCGCCCCAGTGGTTCATTTTCATCGTGGAATAGCGGACTGGCGACGACTGTTTGAGGAAGCACAAATTGGATCTTTCCAATCCAATCCGGACAAAAGTGGCGAGCTTTGTGATCTCGAACCATTCGGCATTGATTCCCTTTCCAGACGAGAGGGTCAAAGCGGCGCCGAAATCGGGGATGGAGGCAGGGAAGTCCACAGATAGCTTGCCGGGTACGCTGCTCCAGCGCAGCGTCGGACAAATGCATCGCGCCGGGAGTGCAGGCTTCCATATTTCCAGGTTTTTGCGCAGCGTAGCTGGCTGCGGCATGTACCACCCAGCTGAGACTGACCTCCACGGGGGCAAGAGCCCGGCTGAAACCGATCGATCCATCGCCCCAGCGAATGCGATCCAATCCGACATTGAAATGAAAGTGAGAGGCCCGATGATTCTGAAGTTTAAAACCGCAGCTGCCGCATTGATGGCGGTCGCACTCGTCGCGACGGCAGCGCATGCCAGCGACCCAACCCCGACGGTGAAGAAGCACGTTGCGACCAAGAAAGCAGCGAACAAGCCAGCAGGCCCGACGGTCGAGGAGCAGATTGAGACGCTTCGCCAGGCACTGGCCAACCAGGGAACCGAGATCGAAAGTCTCAAGAGCAACCTGTCCGACAAGGATGCGCGTTTGAAGCAGGCGGAGCAAGCCGCGGCGGACGCTGAAAACGCGGCTGCCAAAGCGCAGGCCACCGCCTCGGCGGGGCAGCAATCGGTTACCGAGAACGCGGCAGCTGTGAACACGCTGCAAGGCGCAGTGACTGATCTAAAGGCGGACCAGACGACGCTGGCCGTCAAGGTGCAAAAGGTAAGTGTGAACCTGCAGTCGCCGCCGAATCCAACCGAGCCGGGCGCGCCGGCGGCGATCGCCACGGCGCCCTCGAAATCAGTCAACTCGGCCATCTCGCCTGTTCGCGTGTTTCCCGTGGGCAGCGTGGAGGTCAACCGCAAGCCCGCATTCAAGGCCGCCGGAGTTGGCTTTGATCCTTACGGTTTTATCAAGTCCACCGCGGTATGGGACAGTTCCGATCCCGATGGCGATGATTTTCCGTTGCCTGGTTTCCTGACCACTGAAGTTGCAGGCTCCGCCATTGGCGGCCCGAATGGCGATCCGGAGTTCCACGTCAAGGCGCGCTCCAGCCGCGTGGGTCTCAACTTCTCCATCTACGATCCCAACCCCAAATGGAACATTACCGGAAAGCTTGAAATGGATTTTGAAGGCAATTTCAATCGTTCCGACAACCGCAACGTGTCCACCATCCGCTCCAGCAACCCGTCGCTGCGGCTGGCCTACGGGCGCATGGATTACAGCTTCGACAAGAACAACACGATCTCCGCGCTTTTCGGCCAGGACTGGTCGCTTTACGCCACCAACACGATTCCGAATATTCTGGAGACCACTTTCTTCGGAGCCTATTACGGCATCCTCGAGACGCGCGAAGCGCAGATGCGTGTAGGCTTTGCGCACAAGTCGGGCGGGTTCACAATGATGCCCGAGTTCTCGATCAACGTTCCCGCGTCGGGAATTCCGCCGGCTGCTGCCGACATCTCCCAGCAATTGGGTTATGGCGAGCGTGAAGGGCCGGATTCCGACCGTCCCAATTATCAGGCACGCCTGCTTGGCGAGTGGCAGCTGGATTCGGCCAAGGGTGTGGCGCCTGCGCAGGTCATTGTCAGCGCGTTCAACGGCAAGCGGGCCTCTAACGTTACGGCGGCGGAGGTTCCAGCGGCCTACGCGACCACCTTTGCCAAGGGTGTAACCGGCAGCAGCGTGCAGGACGGCTGGGATGGCGGTTTCCAACTGCCCACCCGCTGGTTCACGCTGGTTGGCAACTATTACGACGGCAGCGACCTGAGATGGTTCTTCGCCGGCCAGGCCTACTCCTACTACAACGACACGACCGGCCTCACCGCAGTCACAACCGCAACAGCGGAGGACGGCAACAGCATCGACTTCGGCACTACAGCAAGCGGTGTGCAGGAGGTCGTTCCCGAGCGTCCGGTGCGCGCCGCCGGCGGCTTTGTGCAACTGGGGCTGCCGCTGTCTCGCATCTTCAACGCCAACCCGGCGGGCCGCAACGCCGGCTGGACGCTCTACGCCACTTATGGTGTGGATCAGGCCAAGCAGCGCGATGCGGACAAAGCTGCCGGCGCGGGAGCTGCACGTCATCAAGGCAGCATGGCCGCAGGCACCCTCAACTACTCCCTCAACAAGTGGCTTTCCTTCTCGTTCGAACAGACCCTTTACACCGAAAAGGACCAAGTTGAAGTCGGACGCCCTCTTCCAACCTTCAAGGGGCATCCCTCCCGCGAGTGGAACGACGTACGCGAGGAGTTCGGCCCGGTCTTCCTGTTCTAGGTGAACCGATGGGGGCAGGCCGGACAAAGGGCTGCCCCCGCGGGTCGATTGAATTCAGCAGTAGAGAGATTGAACCCATGCGCGCTTCCCTTTTCATTACCTGCTACAACGACACGCTCTTCCCGGAGACGGGGCGGGCGACAACGCGGCTGCTGGAGCGTCTGGGCGTGGAACTCGACTTCCGCCAGGGACAGACATGCTGCGGCCAGATGCATGCCAACTCGGGATTCCGCGCGGAGGCTTTTTCGCAGGCCAAGCGCCTGATCCGTATTTACGAGGACGCGGAGGCGCTGGTGATTCCCGGCTCGTCTTGCGTGGCGATGATGCGCGACCAGTATCCGGGAATTTTTGAGGAGCTTGGCAACGAATCGCAGCGGCGGGAGCTGGATGCGTTTCTGCCCAAGGTCTTCGAGCTGAGTGAATTTCTCGTCGACAAGCTGCATGTGGAGGATGTGGGCGCCTACTTTCCGCATCGCGTGACCTACCATGCCAGCTGCCACGGGCTGCGCGGGATTCACCTCGGCGACCGGCCTTTCAAACTGCTGTCAAAGGTGCGCGGACTGGAGTACGTGGCGCTGGAGCACATGGACCGCTGCTGCGGATTTGGCGGGACATTTTCGGTGAAGAATCCTGAAATTTCGCAGGCGATGCTCACCGTGAAGCTGCACGATGTGCTCTCAACCAGGGCAGAATTTTGCACGGCTCTCGATAACAGTTGCCTGATGCACCTGGGCGGCGCGATGCACCGGCAGTATGCGGCGATGCGAACGATTCACATGGCGGAAATTCTAGCCAGCACTGAAGACGCCCCAGCGGAGGCATTGGCATGAACACGGCGATTCTCGATCCAAAACTCGCGCCGCCGTTTCGTGAGGCGGTGTTGCCGGTGCTGCGCAACCCGATGCTGCGCAAGAATGTGGCTCACGCCACGGAAGTGATCCAGAACAAGCGCGCCAGGCTGGTGGCGGAGAAGACGGACTGGGAGGAGTTGCGCGAAGCTGGCTCGGCGATTCGCACGCATGTGCTGGAGAATCTGGGCGCTTATCTTTTGCAATTTGAAGAGCGCTGCACGGCTGCGGGCGGAGTGGTTCACTGGGCCGGGACGGCCGATGAGGCGAGGCAGATCATTCTCGATTTGCTGCGCCAGGAGAACGCGACCGAAGCTATCAAGATCAAGACCATGACTTCGGCCGAGATCCAGTTGAATCCGTATCTCGAAGCAGCAGGCGTGACGGTGCACGAAACCGACCTGGCCGAGATCATTCTGCAGCTGGGCAAGGAAGAACCTTCGCACATTGTTGTGCCGGCCCTGCACATCAATCGCAGCCAGGTGAGGGAAATCTTCAGCCGGACCATGGGGTTGAAGGACTTGTCAGACGATCCGAAGGAGTTGACTGGTGCGGCGCGCCATTATCTGCGGGAAAAATTTCTCAGAGTTCCCACGGCCATCAGCGGCGCGAATTATCTGATTGCGGAGACTGGCGCAGTGGCTGTGGTGGAGTCAGAAGGCAACGGAAGGATGTGCCTGACGCTGCCGGAGACCATGATTTCGGTGGTGGGCATTGAGAAGGTGCTGCCGCGCTTTCAGGATCTTGAAGTGATGCTGCAGGTACTGGCGCGATCGGCTACAGGCGAACGCATGAACCCTTATACGTCCTTGTGGACAGGCGTGACTCCGGGCGATGGCCCGCAGCGCTTCCATGTAGTGCTACTGGATAACGAGCGAAGTGCAATTCTGGCGCGGCCCAAAGAGCGCCAGACGCTGAAGTGCATCCGCTGCGCGGCCTGCATGAATCACTGCCCGGTGTATCGGCAGACGGGCGGGCACGCTTACGGCTCCTGCTATCCGGGACCGATCGGCGCCATTCTTACGCCGCAATTGATGCGCATGCACCATGCGGAGTCGTTGCCGTTTGCTTCGTCGCTTTGCGGCGCATGCTATGAGGTCTGCCCGGTGAAGATCGATATTCCCGCGGTGCTGCTTGATCTGCGCGCGGACGTGGTGAACCGGGAGCGCAAGCAGGCGAAGCGCGCGTTCGACCTGATGTACATCGGACTGCGGATAGCCAATACACTTTTTTCGCGGCCATGGATTTTTCATGCGACACAGCGGCTTGGGCGCATTGGACTGCGCCTGTTTACCGCCAAGGACGGATGGATCAAGTGGATGCCCAGCATTGGCGGGCGATGGACGGAGAACCGCGACCTGCGCGGGCTTCCCGATCAGACATTTCACGAGTGGTGGGCAGCACGCGCAAAGGAGCAAAAATGAACGCGACCGTTCAGTCCCGTCAACGCATTCTCGATCGCATTCGCACGGCAACGGCATCGGTAGCGAAGCCCGCGCCCGAACTTCGGGACGCGTATGCAGCTTTGCCGCGGCCGTATATCCGGCGCGGGAAAAAGACGGTGGAAGAGCGCATTGAGCTCCTGGTCGAGCGCCTGCGCGAATACGACGCGGAGGTTGTGGAGACGACTCCGGATGGGCTGCCGGCGGCGATCGCGGCGCAGTTGGGTGCGAGCGGCAAGCACACGTTTGTGGCGCCTGCGGGCCTTGATCCTGGATTTCTTGTAGGCGGGTTTGATTGGAAGATCGACTACGACCTGACCACTGCCCAGATTGAACTTACCGAAGGGGTGGTTACGGCGGCCTCGTGCGCCATTGCGGACTCGGGAACGATCGTGCTGCACCACACGGCAAGCGAGGGGCGGCGGGTGATCACGCTGCTGCCGGATTGGCACCTTTGCATTTTGCGCAGGAGCCAAGTGGTGGAGACGCTGCCGGAGTATTTCGATCGGTTCGAAACTTCACCGGCGCTGGTGACATGGATATCAGGGCCGAGCGCGACGGCGGACATTGAGATGACGCGGATCAAGGGTGTGCATGGGCCGCGATTTTTGCATGTGATTCTAGTGCGGGATTAAGGCGACGCTCAAGCGTTCTTCTTTGCGGTCGTGAAGGCGTCGGTTTTGAGGATCTTTCCGCCTTCCTGGATGACGTAGAGGCGGTTTACGTCGAGGTCTTTGAGCGTGTCCACGGTGCCGGAGGGCCAGCGAATCTCGACCAGGTCAACCTTCTTTGCGTCGCCAAGGCCGAAGTGGATGCGCAGATCGCTGGCGGAGTAGTAGCCGTTGCAGGAGCGGACCTCTTCGACGAGTGTGAGCGGGGTGCCGGGCTTGGCATTCAACAGCGGAGTGCCGGTGTCGGCGACAACCTTGATGCGCGCGCCGATTCCGGTGCGGTTGCTCTTGGTGCCGACGGTGCGGATTTTGATCCAGCTTCGCTTGAGCGATGAGTCGCAACGCAGCAGTTGCGGCACCGCATTGACGCAGTTGACCACCACGTCCTGATCGCCGTCATTGTCGAAGTCGCCGACTGCGAATCCGCGCGCCTTGACGGCTGCGGTGATGCCTGCGCCGCCGATGAGGCTTACATCTTCAAACTGCCCGTTGCGCAGATTCCGATAGAGATATTTGCGCTCGGCATAGGCTGCGTCAACCTGTGTGCCGTCGACCTCGGGGTAGACGTGGCCATTGGCGACGAGGATGTCGAGCCAGCCGTCGTTATCGATGTCGATAAAGCTGATGCCCCAGCCAAGCAGGCGGGTGTTGATGCCCAGGCCGGCCTGGTAGGTGCGGTCGTCGAAGGAGCCATCGCCGAGGTTGAAGAAGAGCGAGTCGGTGTCGCCGGCAAAGTTGGTCTTCGCGATGTCGGGCAATCCATCGCGGTTGTAGTCGCCGATGGAAACACCCATGCCGGCCTGCGGTTTGCCGTCTGGTGAATAGGCAACGCCGGCCTCGATGGCCTGGTCTTTGAAGGTGCCGTCCTTTTGATTGACATAGTAGGTGGCCGAAGTTGAGTCGTTGGCGACGTAAATATTCGGCCAGCCGTTGTTGTCGAAATCGGCTACACCGCAACTGAGCGCATAGGAGCCAAGCACGCCCCACATGCCGGATTTCTGGCTGACGTCGGTGAAGGTGCCGTCGCCGTTGTTGTGGTAGAGCAGGTTCTTGTCTCCCTCCAGGCCGGGCGGTCCGCAGGCCACCTGAATTCCTTTATAGGTGCAGTTGGCGTCTTCAGGCAGGGGCGCGGTTTTGATGTCGAAGTCGATGTAGTTGCCGACGAAGAGGTCGAGATGGCCGTCCTTGTCGTAGTCGAGAAACGAGCAGCCGGAGTTCCAGCGGAGCCGGTTTTGCAGCAGGCCGGCCTCTTTAGTGACCTCGGTAAAAGTGCCGTTGCCATTGTTGCGGAAGAGGGCGTTCTGGCCGTAGTAGCTGACGAACAGGTCGTTCCAGCCGTCGTTGTTGTAGTCGCCCACGCAGCAGGCCTGGCCCCAGCCGGAGCGGGCGAGGCCGGACTTGAGCGTGACGTCGGTAAAGGTGCCGTCGCGGTTGTTTTTGAAGAGGTGGCAGACCGGCTCGCGGCCTTTCGGAAAGCCTTCCAGTCGCCATCCGTTGACCAGGAAGATGTCGAGCCAGTCGTCGTGGTCGTAGTCAAAAAACGCCGCGCCGCAGCCGGTGGTTTCGAGCAGGTATTTGTTGCGGTGTTCGCCGCCGAAGATGGTGGGGATGTTGAGACCGGCTTGTTTGGCGACGTCGACAAACTGGACGCCGAGCGGGGTGCCGATGACGGGCGAGGGAATTCCTTTGGGAGCGGGGCGTGCGGGTGCTTGATAGGCCTGGCGTGCGCTTCCGGCTTGCGCGGCTTGCGGGCCGGCGAGCCCCAATGCGGGGCGGGCAAGCCTGAGCACTTCTTCCAGCGGCAAAACCAGCGCGGTCCTCGAAAGCGACTTCAAAAATCCACGACGGGAAAAGGGCAAAGCAGACGTCTCCATTACGCGCCGCTCAAGAGCGCAGCTGCGCTTCAAGGGTAAGTATATCGGTTGGACGCATCTTCAGGCAGGGCGGGCGGCGCGCTCGATTCACCATCTTTTCTCTGGGTTTTGGCGGCAGGAACATATAGATTCGAGGTTCAGCCAGACGGAGGAGAAGCGATGGCACTGCATGACACGAATGACCTGAAGGCCAAGCCGAGTTGCCAGGTGGAAACGGACGCGCTGAATGCGGCGGCAAGCGGTTACGAGTTTCCCGAGGCGAAGCTGGATTCGCAGTGCGTGTATAAGACGATTCACGATCAGCTTGTTCTCGACGGCGACTCGCAGCAGAATCTGGCCACGTTTTGCACGACTTGGATAGAGCCGGAAGTGAAGCAACTGATGGATGAGTCGGCCGACAAGAACATGATCGACAAGGATGAGTATCCACAGACGGCGGCCATTGAAGAGCGCTGTGTGCACATGCTTGCCGATTTGTGGAACTCTCCGGAGGCGGCGAGTACGATTGGCTGCTCGACGACGGGGTCGAGCGAGGCGGCGATGCTGGGCGGCCTGGCGCTGAAGTGGAACTGGCGCAAACGGCAACGGGCGAAGGGGAAATCGACGGAGACGCCGAACCTGATCATGGGCCCGGTGCAAGTGTGCTGGCACAAGTTCTGCCGCTACTTCGACGTGGAGATTCGCGAGGTTCCGATGGAGGGCGACCGGTTGCTGCTGACGCCGGAAGAGGTCATCAAGCGCTGCGACGAAAACACGATTGGCGTGGTGGTTACGCTGGGCGTGACGTTCACGCTGCAGTTTGAGCCGGTGCACGCGATCAGCCTAGCCCTGGACAAGCTGGCGGCGGAGACAGGGCTCGATATTCCCATTCATGTGGACGGGGCGAGCGGGGCTTTTCTTGCGCCGTTTTTGCAGCCGGACCTGCCGTGGGATTTTCGATTGCCGCGGGTGAAGTCGATCAACGCATCGGGACACAAGTTTGGGCTTGCGCCGCTGGGGGTGGGCTGGGCGCTGTGGCGCGAGAAGCATGACCTGCCGGAGGAGCTGATTTTTGACGTGAACTATCTGGGCGGAAATATGCCGACGTTTGCGCTGAACTTTTCGCGGCCCGGCGGGGAGATTATCTGCCAGTACTACAACTTTTTGCGGCTGGGCAAGGAAGGGTACCGCGAGATTCAGGAGGGGTGTCGCGAGCTTGGACTGTACCTGGCGGGGAAGATTGCGGCGCTGGGGCCGTTCACGATCATTTACGACGGACAGGACGGGATTCCCGGGCTGTGCTGGCAACTGAAGGATCCGGTGGGCGCGAAGTTTACGCTGTATGACTTTGCGGACAAGCTGCGGGAGCGGGGGTGGCTGGTTCCGGCGTACTCGATGCCGCCGGAGCGGGAGGACCTGGTGATCCAGCGGATTCTGGTGCGGCACGGGTTTACGCGGGCCATGGCAGACGAGCTGCTGCTGGAGATGCGGGCGGTGCTGGATTTGCTGGATTTGCTGGATTCGCTTTCGGAAGGGGAGGCGTTGGAGCTGGTGGAGGCTGGGGGGCAGGCGCAGGGGCACGATCATTCGGGGCGGTAAGTCTGCGAACGCGTGAGGAAGCGGACTCGACAAAATGAAGGGATTGAAGACGCGCAATCCTCCACGCCGAAGCCGTGCAGAGATGTTGATTGACCAGTAACTGACGAGTAGTCGGTGACACGCCCACGAGGTTCGTTTTTAGTCCCGGAGGGACGATTGATGTTAGCCCCGGGTGAAACCCGGGGAATTGTGCCCCCAAAAAACAATCGGTGCCCCGTAGGGGCGCGGTGATAAGCGCGTGTAATTTCCGCATTGCCGGTCACTCAGGAGTAAAGCTCCGATGCCCGTGTTTATCGATCAACGGCAGCGAGATCTATTCGCTTCAGAACGCTTGTCTGGGCATTTCGGAGCCACAGCAAATATGTCGCGGTTCCAACGAAGAAAGGGATCGTAAAAAGTCCAAGCGCGATGAGAGTAACGAATGTCACGGCTGTATTTTGGGTGTGACCGATTCGGGTTGCATGTCTAATGAACGGCACAAGAAGTGCCACAAATAAAATGATTGGCCCGGAGAGGCTGCCAGTCCCCAGATAGAGCCAGAAGCGCCAGCCGGAAACGTTGTTGATCTTGAGAATCGAAGGAATCGCAACAATCCAGCCTGCAACAGCGGTTGCAAACATCACAAATGTCCCTGCGACTGTCGGGTGTCCGGACGAAACACCCAGTACAGTAGCGAAAGTCGCGATACCCACCATGACCCTCCCGAAGGAATATGCCAACTTCTTCCAACCCGACATCACAGCATCACCTCCGGAGAGGACTGTAGATAGAGTCTACACGCTATATTGCCGATAGGTCCCGAGTGGTCGCCAACTCGGAAGTTACTTCAGGGTAAACAAGATTGCCGCTGACTGCAGCCTCAGAATCCTCTCAAAGGCCTGAGCCTAATTTTCAGGGCGTTCGTGTCAGTGAAGCCGGAGCGGCTTGAGAAGCGCGGTGCCCGGCCTTGAAAATCCCTCAGGGGCTAAAGCCCAAGCATCCCTCGCGGTCTTTGCGGCCCGACTGAAGTCGTGCCCTTTCAAAACATCGGCTCACTGAGGTAGTTGCTAGGTTCTGGCGGGCCCGGTGGATTCGCGGACGACGAGGGTGGGTTCGACGGTGATTTCGCTGGGGATGGTGGTGGCGCCGTGGATGAGGTCGAGCAGGCTCTGGGTGGCGATGCGGCCAATCTCGGCCAGCGGCTGGTTGATGGTGGTGAGTCGCGGCGTGGTGTAGGCGGCGGCCTTGATGTCGTCGAAGCCGATGACGGAAACGTCGGCGGGCACGCGCAGGTTGAAGTCCTGCAGCGCGCGGATGGAGCCGATGGCGGCGATGTCGTTGAAGCTAACCAGGGCGGTGAAGGGCAGCCTGGTGGCGAGCAGTTGCTGGACAACCGGATAGCCCAGTTCGGGCGAGGTCATGTCGCGGTCAAGGGTGATGACCAACTCCGGCTTAATTTCGATTTCGAGCTTGTTGGCGACGGCTTGCAGAGCCTTCCAACGCTCGCTGGAGTCGGAGCTGAAGGACTGGCCGAGCATGAAGGCGATGTTGCGGTGCCCGAGCGAATGCAGGTGGGTGAGGACGAGCTCCGCGGCGCGCGTGTGGTCGAGCACGACGTTGGTTACGCCCTCGATGGCGCGATGGCCGGCGACCGCTACTACCGGGACGGGAACGGAGTGCTGCAGCAGAGTGTCCACGGCGATGATGCCCTGCGCGCCGCGGCCGATGAACATGCGTGTGTAGTCTTCGACCAGGTTTTTCTGGTGACGGTGGTGAGCGGTGAAGTAGAAGTAACCGGCTTTGATGAGCTGATCGCCGATACCGCTCATGACTTGCGAATGATATCCGTCGCCGAGCTCGGGGACGAGGATGCCGATGGTCTGGGTGCGCTGATTGCGCAGCGAGCGGGCCAGCAGGCTTGGTTGGTAATTGAGCAGTTTGGCGGCAGCCTTGATGCGATCGCGGGTGCTCTGCGGAATGGACCGCCCAGGCACATCGTTGAGGACCACGGATACTGTGGCGGGATTGAGTTTGAGATGCGCCGCGAGTTGCTTGAGAGTTACCGACCGGTAGGCCGGCAACTTATCGGCCGCGACTGGCTGCTTGTCCGATCGATCGTCTTTCATTCGGTAACTTTCCTTACAGATGCGGTGGGTACCGCGATAACTTATGGAGCCAATTCTACATTCCCATTCTGCCGTGGCCATAACTTGGAATCGCAGTTCCCTCGAATGGGCTGGCGGGGTTGAGTTTGGCCGCAAAACAAAAGGGCCTTCCGGTGGGAAGGCCCTTCGGCGCACAGCAAGTGGAACAGGCTACTGGAACTGGAACCAGTTGACGTTGGCGATGCTGGTGCTGGAGCCGACGCCGTTGAATACGACGTAGAGGTCATGCACGCCGGCAGCGCCGGTGACAGGGGCGTTGACGGTGGTCCAGGTTTGCCAGCCGCCGGTCACCGGCAGGCTGACGGTGGCGATGGGCGTGCCGGACATGCTGTCGAGGTAGAAGGTTGCTGTTCCGCCGGCGCCGGCACTGGCTGAGCGAACACTCACCTGGCTCACGGACGTGCCAAAGTCGACGTTTTTGTAGACGGTATACGCGCCGGGCGAGAGATAGCCCAAGTCGTAATCGCCGGTGGCATCGCTGGTGGATTCGGTTTCAAGGCCCGATTCGCTGGAGAAGCTGGAACCTTGAATCTGTGCCGTGGCAGCGACGGGCGGGGTGGCGGCGATTGGTGTTCCAGTCCAGGTGAAGGTGGCGATGGAGAATGCGGGGAGGGTGTAAGGGAAGGCCTGTGTTCCCCATAGAACATTGAAGGTCTGGCTGGCATTGGTGCCGTTGGAGGCAACCAGGACGGTGGAGCCGTCGGGATTCTGGAAGGCGACCGAGGCGATAGACGGCGTGTTGCTGGAGCCAATGCGAACGGCGCCGGGCAGTATGTATTTGCTGTAGTGGCCGAGGGTGTAGAACTCGATTGCCTTGGTGGGCGCGCCGGTTGTGCTGTTGATGGTGACGATTGGGGTGCAGGTGTTGCAGCCGCCGAGTCCGGCGTTCTGCGTGAGGTCGGGGCCGAGCTTCTCGTCCAGGGCCAGGCTCCACTTGACGAATGACTTGCCGGAGTTGCGCAGCACCTGGGTGATTTCGAGAATATCCACGTTGAACTGAGAAGACTGCCAGGTGCCGCCGGAGTGCTCCGTCTCCCAGTTGCCGAGGGTGGGGAACTGGTTTTGCAGCAGTTGCTGCGCGCCCGGTGCGCCACCGTATCCATGCCACGCTGTGCCGGCAATCTGGTTGAGCTCCGTTGAAGACAATCCGGTGAGGACGGTCTGCGGATAGGTCGGCGTATCCCAGTTGTGATCCCAGACAAACACCTTGCCGGTGATGCTTGCGGAGGCAAAAGCAGGCAGCACGTAGCCATGCAACAAGGCAAGCTGCTGGGTGGGTGTCATGAGCATGCTGGGATAGGCGCTGGTTGGATTTTCCGGTTCATTCTGGAGGGAAATGTAGTCAATGGACACGCCTGCGGATTGGTAGGCCTGAAGGTATTTGACGAAGTAGTTGGCGAACGCGGTCTCATTGGTTGGCGTCATCAGCAGGCTTCCGCCCAGCATGGAGACGGGGCTGACGGTGGTGGGGTCCTTCATCCATCCGGGCGGGCTCCATGGGTTGGCCATCAGCTTCATTTGCGGGTTGAGCGCTTTGGCCTGCTGGATGAGCGGCAGGATATAGGCCTGATCGTGAGCGATGGAGAAGTTTGCCAGGGTAGGGTCAGTCTGGCCGACGGGCATGTCGTCGAACGAGTAGACGGAGAGCGCGATGTCTGACGCGCCCATGGGAATGCGCATGAAGCTGAGGCCGATGCCGTCGCCGTTGCGCGTGAACAGGTCGTTCATTGTGCCGGTCAGGGAAGCCTGCGGCTCGACTTTCTCAAGCAACCAGGCGGCTGAATCGGTGAATGCTGCGCCGAAGCCTTCAATGCTCTGATAGGTCTGGGTTGGATCGACAACGATGGTGTTGGTTGTGGCGTCAGCCGTGCTGCCGGTGAAGTTGACGTTGGGCTGGGCGGCCAGGAGCTTTGTCTGGTCATTGGTGCTGAGGACAACCGTTACAGGGGACGCTGTGCCGGTGATGGTGTAGGCGCCGGTGGCGACAGCGCTGTTCGAGTATCCCGCGGCGACCGCGATGGCGTTGATGGTGGTGGTGGATGCCACTGCGACGGGTGCGGCCTGCGAGTAGAGCGGCGATTTTGCGGTGGGTGTGGACCCGTCGATCGTGTAGTAGATTGAGGCGCCGGTGGTTGTGCACGACAGGCTGACGGATTGGGCCGTGGCGAAGCTTCCCGGCGCGGGCGAGAAGGTCGGTGTAGCGGCGGCGGGCAAGTTGATGGTGTAAGTGCCGGTGGCGACCCCGCTGTTGCTGTATCCGGTGGCGACGGCGATGGCATTGATGGTGGTGGTGGAGGAAACGGCGATGAGCGACGACGGCGAGTAAAGTGTGGATGCCGTTGTCGGCGTGGTTCCGTTGGTTGTGTAGTAGATTGCGGCGCCGGTGGTGAGGTCGGAGAGGGCGACGCTCTGCGCGGCGGTGTAAGTGCCCGGCGCGGGTGAGAAGGTGGGCGTGGCGGCCGCCGGTAAGTTGACGGTGTAAGTTGCCGTGGCGACGTTGCTGTTGGTATCGCCAGAGGCTAAAGCGATGGCATTGATGGTCATTGTCGTCGAGACGGTGATGGGTGACGCAGCGGAGAAGACCGTGGATTGCTCGGTGGGGGTGGACCCATCAGTCGTGTAATAGATGGCTGCACCGGTGGTGGCGTCGGTCAGGCTGACCTTCTGGATTGACGTGTAGGTTCCGGCGGCGGGCGAGAAGGTGGGTGTTGCTGTCTGCTGTTCGGGCGGAGGTGTGGTGGTGGACGAACCACCACCGCCGCAGCCGGCGATCACGAGCGCTGCTGGCAAAAGAATTCCGATAAGACCACTGCGTAGGTTCATCTGACTCTCCGAATGTTGTGTTGCCTCAAAGACAATCGTTTTACTTTCCAGGCCAATCCTGGCCCGGTTTCAGCACGGTAGAGAATTATCGGTGCCGTGAGGAAGACTTGCAAGCGGGAGGGAGCGGTATTCGCTGGGCAGATGGACGGTCAACCTGCAAACTGCGCAGAATCAGATAGATAGACTGGGCAGAAATTGCAGCCTGAGACCCTGCTAGTTGGTGCTGTCCCACCTGGCGCCATACGTTGGATAGGGGGCGGGCTGCTCGCTGGTGGGCATGGCCACCAGCGTGGCCAGATCCGCCTGTACCTGGGCCCACTGCGCCGGGTCGTTTTTGGTGGTGATGGGCAGCGCAGGATCGGCGTAATAGGCCTGAATATCCTCTTTGATTCCGGGCGGAATGGGCAGTGTGGGTTGACGGGTGAGCAGGTGCAACAGCCCGGCATAGGTCTGGTCGGTCAGGGAGTATCCGCCGGGTTGCACCACGCGGCCGGTATCGAGATCGCGATTGGGCAGCGGATGGCGCGGGTCTGAAGACTGGCCGGGCACTGAGGTTTGGCGCGGGCCTTGAGTTGTGGGGAGCAGGGGCGCGGAGGCCGGATGAGCGGGCAGGGCTTGCGCCTGGGCAACCTGAGTGGGCACGGCGGCGGCCGCATTGGCGGTGGCGGCAACATTGGTGGCCACGGGAGGGGTGAATCCCGCCAAAGCCCGGCGCAGTGCTGCTGTGGAGAGGACGACGCTGTGCAGGTAGTCCGCCTCTGTCGCCTGGGTGGGGCCTTTTACGGCGACCAGCTTGATCGGCCCGACTTTGGGCAGGATAAAGAGCAGTCCGGCGAGCGCATAGGTGCCAATGCCGGCCTTGCGGCGGTAGAGTGCCCAGTTGTTCTCGGTGGCAACCTGTGCCGATTCCATCTCGATTTGGCGCGCGTCCGGTGTGTCGGGATCGGCGGGCTCGTGGCGTCGACGCAAAAGGGTGAGCGCATAGGCAATGCGGGGAATGAAGGCGCGCACGGCAAAGCGATAGGCGCTGACGTTCACGCGGCGTCCACGCTTGCCGGTGAAGTCCTCTTGCAGGCCATAGGTCTGGTAGAAGGCCAGCCCCAATTGCTTCAACGGGACCTGAAGCCCGATGTGCCGCAGGTAGTGGGCTGGAGCCATGCGGTGATGGGCGATTTCATTGATGTCGAAGGCGAACTCGGCCTGCACATGCTGGCGCTCGCCTTCGGCATAGTTGACATCAGGGCCGTATTTGGCTCGCAGCTTGGGAAACTCCACGCCGACGGCCAGGTTTACCGCGGTCGAGTGGCCGACAGAGTCGCCGATGTAGTGTGAAAGCGCCCCGACGGCGAAGGCCAGCTCGTCGGCATTGGTGGCATTGCGAAAGAGGTTGACGACAAAGTCGCCGGAGCGGACGTAGTGGGTGAGGTTGGAGTAGGTGGGGTCGCCAAAGGGGTAGTAGCCGATGTCCTGGATGACGCATCCGCCATAGGCGTAGGCCCGCGCCTCCTCAAGCTGGGCCGGGGTCAGGTTGGGATAGCGGCTCAGCAGCAGGGGGACGATGGAGTCCTTCCAGGTGAGGTCGATGAGCTGCTCGTGGGTGAGCAGGGAGTAGGCGCGCGCCTGGGGGCCGAACGCGAGCGCCAGCAGGCACATTGCAATTGTCAGAAAGCGTCGCAACCGTAATTTTCCTTTCGAGCCTGCATGGAAACGGTCCGTTGTTGGTAGTTTGGGGCCTCGCGGGTTGGCGAGGCCACGACGCCCAGGCGAAAGCGATGGGCGATCGCGGGGGCAGATTGGTTGGATGCAGGGAAAGGGGTGTAGGGCGATTTGGGGGTCCGGGCGGACACCACGGTCGAGCACGGAAGTCGGAACCTGATTGCCGCGTAGAATTGAAGTGTTAGCGCAGAAGAGGAGCCAGCGTGCGCCATGCCGGTACCGTTCTCTTCATCCTTTTTGGTTGTTGCTGGTTCGTTTCCTGCGGCTCATTGCCGGCCCATGAGCCGGCGGCCGCAGCCTCTTACGCATTCCAGAATCCACAGCGCGTGACCATTGAAGGCTATGACGGCGACACAATGGAGCCGTTCCTCAGCCGCGACGGCAAGTATCTGTTCTTCAATAACCTCAACGAGCCCAAGGTCAATACCAACCTGTATTGGGCCGAACGCATCGACGATCTGCACTTCAAATATCGCGGCGAGCTTGCAGGGGTGAATACGCCGGCACTCGAGGGCGTCGCTTCGATGGATCGCGATGAAAACTTCTACTTCGTCTCCAACCGCAGCTACGACCAGACGGCCTCCACGCTCTACCGCGGCAAGTTCGCCAACGGGGCTGTGACCGGTGTTGAGCTGGTTCCCGGCGTGTCGTTGGCCAAGCCGGGAATCGTCAACTTTGATGCGGAGATCAGTGCGGATGGCAACACGCTCTATTTTGTGGAGAGCGAGTTCAGCATCTTCCGCAACCCGAAATTCGCAAACATCCTGTTTGCCCACAGGAGCGGCAATTCGTTTGTGCGCGACCCGGGGAGCGCGGCAATCATGCAGGCCGTCAATGCGGGCAAGATGAATTATGCGCCGGCAACTTCCGCATCGGAATGCGAGATGTTTTTCACTCGCGCAGGCGCGCAGGGCACGGCTATTTACATGGCCAGGCGAACGGATAAGTCGCAGCCGTTTCAGGAGCCTCTGCGTCTGGCTGCTATTTCAGGATTTTTGGAGGGACCCACGCTCTCGCCGGATGAGCAGTCGCTCTATTACCACAAGAAGGAGGACGGCCACTTCGTCCTTTATCGGGTTACCCGCACGCCGCCGGGGCGATGAAGACGCCAAAATCGCTTAAAATAGAGCCAGCATGCAGCTTCCCCCAGGGACATCCATCGTCGTTTCGCTCGCCGGACTGATTGCCGTGACCACATGGCGGTTGCGCGAGGTGCGGAGTGCTGTAACTTTGCGCAAGATCGTGATTCCGCCGCTGGGGATGGCTACCGGGTTCTGCATGTTTCTGGTTCCGGCGTTCCGCATTCCCTGGGTGTGGGCGGGCGCGGCGTTTCTGATTGGCGCGGTTTTGCTGGCCTGGCCGCTGCTGCTGACCACGCGCCTGGTCCGCATGGGAGAAGCCATCATGATGAAGCGGTCCAGCGCCTTTCTGGCGGTGCTGTTTGTGCTGGCGGCGGTTCGCTTTCTGGCGCGCGGCTACTTCGATACGATTCTGACCGTGCAGCAGTCCGCAGGGCTGTTTTTCATCCTGGCGTTTGGAATGATTGTGCGCTGGCGGGCGAAGCTGCTGGTGGATTTCCGCAAGCTGATGGCCGACCCAACGCTGCAAGCGGCGAGCTGATGATTCCCCCTGCTCTTTTACAATAGAGGCATGCAATTTCTGTCGATTTCTCGCCGCCGCACGGATACCTTTCCGCCCGAAGCCTTTACCTCGGAGCTTTCTGCCCGCGAAGCCCAGCGCGTGAAGGCGCTCTATGCCGCCGGCCTTCTGCGCCACGTTTGGAAGCGTGGCGACGCGGGCGGGGCGGTCATTTTGTGGGAGGCGGCCGGTGAAGTCGAGGTTCGCGCGGCTCTGGAAAGCCTGCCCATCTACCAGGCCGGCATGCTGGAGATTGCGGCGCTGGTGCCGCTGGAACCCTATCCCGGCTTTGCCGCGTAAGCTGTTTGCCGGCGTGGAGCCTGCAATGCGCAATCCCAGCCGCCACCGGGAGCATTGACGGGCTGAAACTGACCCCCGTTCCCTGACCCCCGGTTCCCTGCTGTCTGACGTAAACTGATTCTTCAAGGAGAAATCCCATGGCCTATCCGGAAAATTATCGCTACACCCGCGAGCACGAGTGGATTGAGCTCGACGGCACCATTGGCACGGTCGGCATTACCGACTACGCGCAGAACTCGCTGGGCGATATTGTCTATGTGGATGTGCCCAAGGTGGGCGATCCGGTGACGGCTAACGCGGTCTTTGGATCGGTGGAGAGCGTCAAGGCGGTCAGCGACCTTTACGCCCCCGTCTCCGGCACCGTGACCGCGACCAACGAGGAGCTGAAGAACTCTCCGGACAAGATCAATGAGACGCCGCATACGGCGTGGATCATCAAGGTGGAGCTTGCCGATCTTGCCCAGTTTGAAACCCTGCTCGATGCCACGGCGTACCAGAAGTTCATTTCGGAAGAACAGTGATCATTGAATAGTGGTTAGTGGTTAGGCTCCGATGCCGAGATGGGAATGGAGTATTGACGGAACCACAAGGACATGTGCTTTAACCTTACGTCCCGCATGACATCGCTTGGGTTGCAGGTTTTGTTTGCTAACCACTAACAACTAATCACTAACCACTGATCCAAAGGACCCAACCATGCGCTATTTGCCCAAATCGCCTGCCGAACGCGAACAGATGCTTGCCGAGATTGGCGCTGCGTCAATTGCGGACCTTTTCTCTGTGATTCCGGCCGAGTACCGGCTGGAGCGCGACCTCGACGTTCCCCGCCAGCACGCGGAGAGCGAGATTATCGACTACTTCAAGATGGCGGCGCATCACAATGCCAGCCAGCGCTTTCTCAGCTTTCTGGGCGCGGGCGCGTATCGCCACTACCGGCCGGTGATTATCGATTCTCTTGTGCAGAGGGGCGAGTTTCTGACCAGCTACACTCCCTACCAGGCGGAGATCACGCAGGGCACGCTTCAGGCTATCTTTGAGTTCCAGACGATGATTGCCGAGCTGACCGGCATGGACGTGGCCAACGCCAGCATGTATGACGGGTCGACCGGCGCGGCGGAGGCGGTGATGATGGCCGTGCGCGTTACAGGGCGGCACAAGGCGGTGGTGGCGCGGACGGTGCATCCCGAATACCGCGAGGTGATGGCGACCTACGCAAAACATCAAGGCCTGCCGTCAACGCTGGTGGAGTACGACCGCGAGACCGGTCGCGTGGATCTGGCTTCGCTCGAATCTCAGGTGACGGAAGAGACCGCTTGCGTGATGGTGCAGAGTCCGAATTTCTTCGGGGTGATCGAGGACATTCCGGCCATTGCGGCCATTGCGCATGCCAAGGGCGCGCTGCTGATTGTGTCCATTGCCGAGGCGATTTCGCTCGGCGTGGTGCGGCCGCCGGTGGAGGCGGACATCGTGAGCATGGAGGCGCAAAGCTTTGGCGTGGCGCTGAGTTATGGCGGCCCTTATTGTGGCGTGATCGCGGCGAAGGAAAAGTACCTGCGGCAGATGCCGGGCAGGCTGGTGGGGCAGACGGTCGACTCCAATGGCTACCGCGGATTCGTGCTTACGCTGTCGACGCGCGAGCAGCATATAAGGCGCGAGAAGGCGACTTCGAACATTTGCACAAACCAGGCGTTGGTCGCGCTGATGGCGACGATCTTCCTCACCATCTATGGCAAGGAAGGCATCCGCGAACTGGCCGAGCATAACCTGGCCAAAGCGGATTATGCGGCGAAGACATTTGCCGCGCAGCCGGGGGCGAAGGTGCTGTTCGGTGGGGCGCCGCGGTTTCATGAGTTTGTGCTGGAGACGCTGGAGGACACGGCGTCGCTGGGGCAGCGAATGCTGGATGGTCAGATTGTGGGTGGGGTGCCGTTGAGCCGCTGGTATCCGGAGTTGGCGAACGCGACGCTGTGGTGCGCTACGGAAGTGATTACGAAGGAACAGATTGATGCGGCGGCGGGGATTTTGGCGGGGGCGGCGGTGGGGGTTTGATGCGAGAAAGTTGGGTGCAGAGATGATCTCGTTTTTTGGTTGGAATTGGGATAAACGCGCATGGGAAGAGGCAAGGAAACATGGAGAGCTCCGGTATCTCCTTATGAATGGGGTGCTTCTGTTCGGTGGAGTGCTCTTTGCCTTCAATCTTCTTTTCGACATAGTCGACCACAGGCAGCTTTGGCCATCTGTGATATTCAGCGCCGTATGGTGGATTCTGGCGGGTGCATTCGTGGGTGATTGGAACTGGAACCTGAATGAGAGGCGTTTATTGAGGGAGCGAGCCCGTGAGGCCGTGGCTTCGGATCGGTGAATGGCTCCTCGCATTCAGGTGCACTTGCTTTGTATCAGGGCATGGCTTCAGCCGTGCAGAAAAGTTCAGAAAAGGAGTTGGGCTTTAGCCCCCGCATGTCTCGACCATTGCGCAACTCCCGGCCAGAAGAAGCGCTCTCGCCCTCCCGGACGTTTTTTGCGACGACGAAGACGAATATGGGCCAACGGATATTGCAGTCGGAGAGAAATGCTGGATTGTTGATCGACATTCTTCGCGGGCATGTTGCAGCGGGACGATTCACGCTGCAGGACTTTGTGATTATGCCGGATCATGTGCATCTGCTGTTAACAGTGGAAGCAGGAATGTCGATTGAAAAAGCGATGCAGCTGATCAAGGGCGGATTTTCATTCCGACTCAGCAAGGAGTTCGGCTTCGCTGGCGAGGTTTGGCAGAAGGGATTTTCCGAGGTGCGGGTGAATGATGAAGCGAGCTTCTTGCAGCATAGGGCATACATTGCGGCGAATCCTGTGAAAGCTGGTCTCGCGGCTGTGCCGGCCCAGTATCCCTTTTGCTATACGTTCTTGGCGAATCGAAAGGCCGCGGGGGCTAAAGCCCAATCAACTTGGGATAGTGGCGTTGCGGCTGGACTGAAGTCCAGCCCTGATACAAAGCATTGAGTGCAGACTAGCTCGGGTACAAGGCTCAGAGTGAAGTCCAAGACTGATTCAAAGCAAGAATCGAGAGGTAATTGTGACGCAAGCAGCAGAAACAACCACCCCCAAGACCCTCGGCAAAGTCCGTCCCCACCAGACTCAAAACGAAGCTCTCGTTTTTGAGAAGTCCTCGCCCGGCAAAAAGGCCTACAAGATGCCGCCGCTCGATGTGCCGGCCGTAGACGCGGCTGTCCTCCTCGGCGATGCGCATCGCAAGGTGCCGGGCCTGCTCCCGGAGCTGAGCGAGATTGAGATTATCCGGCACTTTACGCGGCTCTCGACGTGGAACTACGCCATCGACCTCGGCATGTACCCGCTCGGCTCCTGCACCATGAAGTACAACCCGCGGGTGAACGAGCTGGTGGCGCGGATTGAGGGGCTGGCAGAGGCGCATCCTTATCGGCCCGACTCGCGCGCGCAGGGGATGTTGGAGATTATCGACCTGCTGCAGCGGTGCCTGATCGAAATCACCGGCATGGACACTATCACGCTGCAGCCGGCGGCCGGCGCGCATGGGGAGTTTACCGGGATCCTGCTGGTAAGGGCGTGGCATGAGTCGCAGGGGAACGCGCGGAAGAAGATCCTGATTCCCGACTCGGCGCATGGGACGAATCCGGCGACGGCGGCGATTTGCGGCTACTCGGTCGAAAACCTGAAGTCGAACGCCGAGGGCGGCATTGACCTGGAGGCGCTTGCCGCGCAGGTGGACGAAGAGACCGCGGCGCTGATGCTGACCAACCCTTCGACGATCGGCGTTTTTGAGAGCCAGATCCACAAGATTGCCGACATTCTGCACGCCAAGGGCGCCCTGCTCTATATGGACGGCGCCAACATGAACGCGCTGGTGGGCAAAACGCGGCCGGGCGATTTTGGCGTGGACGTGATGCACCTGAATCTGCACAAGACGTTTTCGACGCCCCACGGCGGGGGTGGGCCTGGATCGGGGCCGGTGGCTTGCAAGGCGTTTCTTGAGCCGTTTTTGCCCGTTCCAGTGCTCTCAAAAAATGAGGACGGCACGAAGTGCTGGGATTACGATCGGCCGCAGTCGGTGGGTCGCGTGCGCATGTTCTACGGCAATACCGGCATGTTCATCCGCGCGCTGGCCTACATTCTGGCCAACGGGCCGGACGGGCTGCGGCAGACAACCGAAGACGCGGTGCTCAACGCCAACTACATTCGCGCCAAGCTTGAGGACCTCTACGAGCTGCCCTACAAGACCGCTTCGATGCACGAGGTGGTCTTCAGCGACAAGCGGCAGGCGGCCAAGGGCGTCAAGACGGGCGACATTGCCAAGCGTCTGATCGACTACGGGTTCCATCCTTATACGGTGAGCTTCCCGCTGATTGTTCACGGCGCGCTGATGATTGAGCCCACAGAGAGCGAATCGCTGGAGGAGCTTGACCTGTTCATTGACGCGATGCGGAGTATCGCCCGTGAGGTGGATGAGAATCCCGAGCTGGTCAAGAGTGCGCCGCATTCGACACGCGTTTCAAGGCTGGATGAAGTGCAGGCAGCGAGAAAGCCAATTCTTCGCTGGAAACCCAAGGCGTAAAGGGCCCCACAGGGGAATGCCGTGGTTTCGATCACGGCATTCCTGTGTCCGAAATCTGTACAGAACGGCACACAAAGCAATGCCTTGGCGCGATTTATCTTACAGATTCAAAGCGATTTAATGGAATGAACAGGGCAAATGGCCCTCTGGGCCGCCTTCTATGACCTTCGTGCTACCTAAATGACTAGAGTTGTATTTCATTCCCTTCCCGGTGCCGCCTAATATTTGGGTGACAGGGAATATCCGGTCAGAACGGCACCCTCCGCGGTGAACTTACATCCTCCCAGGCCGAACTGGTTCGATTTCGAGTTCTTTTGGAGGCCCAGGTAGCCCGTCTGACAGGTTATACACCCAGCCGGTGTGCGAAAGGCAGCCATGCAGGCTAGCACCGATCAACTCGCAATTGTCCATTCAGTTCGTCAACCCAAAGCGCACCGTGCAGCATGCCGGCCTTCAAGGTTCCACCGTAAAACCCGATAGCTCTGAAATAGAGACCGTCGGCGAAAGCATATTTTCAAATCCCAGCACGCAAGGAGAGACCCGTGAAGCATGAAGTTGTATTGAGCGAAATGAAGAGAATGTGGCGCATGTGGAGCCGGCGAGGCGAGTCGGGAAGCGCGCTGGTTGAGGTTGCGCTGACGTTTCCCGTCCTGATGGTGTTAGTTACTGGGATCGCGGCCTTCGGGATTGGTTTCAACAACCAGATTGTGCTGACCAATGCTGTGGGCACTGGCGGTCAGTATCTTCAGTTGATCCGTACTTCCACGACTGACCCTTGCAAAGACACTCTCACCGCGATCTCGAATGCGGCGCCCAACCTGACGGCTTCGAACATCACCCTCTCGTTCTCGTTTAACGGCACACCCGTCTCGGGAAATACGTGCGCCGGGGACCAGTCCTACCTTGTGCAGGGCCAACCAGTCACAGTGTTGGCGAAGTACCCCTGCGTTCTTCCCATTTACGCAACCAAATTTGCAACCGGGTGCCAACTGACAGCGACAGTCGCAGAATACGAATACTAGCGGCAGGAAATTACCGAGGCAATTGAAATGAGAAACGCAATTTTGTCTTTTCTTCGGAAAGCGTGGAACGATCAGAGCGGACAGACACTGCCATTTATCGCATTGGCAATGGTTGGCTTGTTGGGTGTGGCAGGGCTGGTGGTTGACGTAGGCGAGGCCTACTCCCTGCGCAGCGAGTTGCAGATGTCAGCGAATGCGGCGGCTTTGGCGGCTGCGGGCTATGTCTACACCTCCAGTTCCGAGACGGTGAATACAACGTCGATGGCCACGCAGTATAGCTCGGCGAGTGGAGGCTTGAATGCCCCTTCCGGGCAAGCGGTCACAACGACGGTGACGACGAAGTGCCTGAACCTGCTGATGCCCAAGGGAACCACGTGTGGGAGCAGCTCGGTGGCAAATGCGGTGCAGGTGACGAACACGGCAGCGATGAAGACGCTTTTCATGGGCATGTTCGGCGTGCACACTCTGAATGTTTCGGCCACCGCGACCGCGTCCATGCAGGGCCGCGCCCAGCCGTGGAACGTGGCCATCGTGGTGGACTCGACCGGGTCAATGGCGACGGTAGACAGCAACTGCGGAGGGCTGACCGAGTTTCAGTGCGCGCTCAGCGGAACCCAGGCTTTGCTTGAAGCCACGCCTCCCTGTCCTGACGGAGGAACCAGCTGCAGCGGAGCAGACGCAAATATTCGCATGAGCCTGTTCACTTTCCCGAACGTATTGACGGCCGTGAACGGATCTCTGCCGGTGGTCAATGGCGCGGCCGTGGACTCAATCAAGAACGATATCGCTTGCGGCTCAACCCCCGGCACCTACTCCAACTCAACCAAGCAACCCGTTGCCGCGCCGTACACCTTGCCTGTTCCTGGAGCAGCCCTGCTGACCTATGGCGGAACCGGATCGGCAGCGCCCTCAACCTATATGAGTGGCCTGGAGTATCTGACATACAAGCAGACCAGCACCGGCAACACATGGGATGCGACTTACCAGATCACTCCGTTTGTGAGCGACTATTACGCGCCTTCGGCATCCGGCGGGTTGAACTCCAGCTCCGCCCTTGTGAAGGCAGTCGGGTATGGATCCACAAAGGGTTGCCTCACTTATACTTTCGGCATTGATGGCAACGCCGGACAGGGCAGCAATTTCGGCAACACTTACCTGGCCAGCTCTCTCTATGCGGCACAGTCGGCGTTGAACGCCGCACAGGCAGCGTATGGCGGAAAGAATGCGATTATATTCCTCAGCGATGGCCAGGCAAACGCCAGCTACTACAAGAAGAACCAGAGTACCTACGGAACAGCCAACTCCACCAACCAGTACACGGAGGCGAACGAGTTCCCTGAAGGTTCGCAATGGTCTTCCAGCGTAACCAACGAAGTAGGGCCTTCCAGCAGCGGGTATCTCGTCCCCGCGTTCCTTACTCCAGCTACCATTCTGCCCGCGCAGAAAACGCTGGGGTATGACACGCTCAGCTCCAGTCCCTCATCCTGGGGCGGAACGCCTACCTCGCTCGGAACAGAGAGGAGCGGGACGACCAAGGGTACTTATCCCGATTGGTTTGACCAGTGCCAACAGGCAATTGTGGCTGCGCAATACGCCGCAAAGCAGGGGACGACGGTGTTCTCGGTTGCGTACGGCTCGGAGTCCTCAGGATGCTACAACGGATGGAGCGTCGGCGCAACCGATACAACGCTGGTGGCGACAGGCACAAACCAGCCGTTCACTTCCCTTTCGACGATGCTGCCATGCACGACGATGGAGAATGTCGCCTCGTCCTGGGGGAATTTCTACTCGGACAACCAGCAGACGGGCAACGTGAACCTGGGCTGCACCGACCAGAATCACTCGACCGTGAGTCTGCAGGATATCTTCCAGGCGATCGCGTCCACCTTTACGACGCCGCGGCTGATTCCGAACAACGCCACCTAGGATGCTGAAGCAAAAGGACTTTACCTCGATGTATCCGCAAGCCCTCAGTACCGGCAGCCACCGGTCCTGAGGGCTTGCGGCGGGTTTTCCCCATAACGCGCTAAATCCCCACAGTGCAATTCAATCCAAAAACAGCCTAAACTTCTGTTCTATGGCAACCATTCCCGATCTCACCCTGGAACAGGGCATGCCGGCAAACATTGACGCCGAGAAAACCATTCTCGGCGCCATTCTGCTGGACAACGCGGCCCACTCTGAAGCTGCGGAAAAGCTTGATTCAGAAGACTTTGCTCTTGACTCGCACCGCCGCATCTTTCTCCGCATGACGGAGCTGATGAACGAGCAGCGCGCGGTGGACATTGTGACTCTGGCGCACGAGCTGGCGCGCTACAAGGAAGTGGAGTCGGTGGGCGGCGTGGCTTATCTGGCGTCGCTGACTGAGGGTTTGCCGCGCCGGCCGGTGATCGAGGAGTACATCCGCATCGTCAAGGACAAGGCGCTGCTGCGCAAGCTGATGGGCATCTGCTCCATGGCGATTGCGCGCGCGGCTGACCAGTCTGAGTCGGCGCTGGACGTGCTGGGCGCGGCGGAAGCGCAACTGATGGAGGTGAGCGAAAAGGGTCTCACGCACGGCTTCCAGTCGCTCGACGAGATTGTTCAGCACTCCTTTGGAAGCATCGACAACCTCTATAAGCAGAGCCGTGAAGTCACCGGGCTGGCCACTGATTTTACCGATCTGGACCGGATGACGAGCGGCCTGCAAAAGGACGAGCTGATCATCATTGCGGCGCGGCCTTCGATGGGCAAGACGGCCTTCGCCATCAACATTGCGCAGAATGCCGCGGTCAACCACGGGGCGATTGTGGCCGTATTCAGCCTGGAAATGAGCAAAGAGTCGCTGCTGCGACGCATGCTGGCCTCGCAGGCGTGGGTGGATCAGCGCAAATTGCAGACCGGATTTCTGGGCCGCGAAGACCAGGTCAAGCTGCAAAATGCCCTCGGCCAACTGGTGGAGTCGCGCATGTACATTGACGACTCGGCCGGCATTTCGCTGTCGGAGATGCGGGCCAAGGCGCGGCGGCTGAAGCAGACCCATGGGGGGCTTGATCTGATCGTGGTCGACTATCTGCAGCTGATGTCGGCTACGGTTCCCTCGAGCGGGAAGAAGAACTACGAGAACCGCACGCAGGAGGTTTCGGCTATTTCGCGTGGGTTGAAGGCGCTGGCCAAGGAGCTGCATGTGCCGGTGGTTGCACTGTCGCAGCTTTCGCGTGCCAGCGAGCGCCGCGGCGACGACAAGCGGCCCATGCTCAGCGATCTGCGCGAGTCGGGGTCGATTGAGCAGGACGCCGACGTGGTTGCGTTCATCCACCGCGAGGCTTATTACAACCGTTCTGAGGAGATGTCGGAAGCGGACAAGGCGAAGTCCGAAATCATCATTGCGAAGCAGCGCAACGGCCCTACTGATACGGTGTTTTTGAACTTTATCTCGAAGTACACGCGGTTTGATAATCAGGACGCGGTACACGACGTGTAAGGTGTCACTGACGAGTATTTTGAGTGGGAGATCCGATGCTGCGCAGGCGAGTCTATTGTGGTTTGGTTTTTCTGCTTCTTTCGGGTTCTTTGGCTTATGCCAGTGGGGACTTCGGCTGCGGCTCTCCGAAGGGAAGGCTCTTCTTTCGGGCCTATGATACGTGCAACAGCGTTCCGTTCCTCAGTCCGGGAAACGATAGCCGCCTGAACCTCGAACTCATGCTGATTGACGCCGGCAAGTTGACGGGAACGCTGGGCCCGTCCCAGCAGTCACCGATGCCGCGCTATCTGGCCCAGTTGCTGGTTCCCTTCGATTGGGAGGATTTGCAACTCCATGAGCCGGGCGCGCCCACCGCCACCGCCAACGGAAACAGCCAGGCGGACTCGAATGACTATGCACAGGGCGAAGGCAGCCGCTGCAACAGCGATGCGGTGGGGATTGCGGCGTTCAACAAGGCGGTGAATGGCGCGGCCGGGCTGCCGAAAGACGATGCCTCGATGCTGATTGCGGCTCGCGGCGCCCTGGTGGCCGACTGTAACGCAAAGGCTAAATCCGATTGGACGCCGCCGCAAGGTCTTCACTCCGCGCTGGGGCGGGAGTTTGCCACCTACATCGCCGCTGCAAATGCGTTTTACGCGGGGGATTTTCCGACCGCCTTGCGCAACTTCGACCGCCTCAAGAACAGTTCCAACCCGTGGCTGAAGGAGACGTCGCGCTACATGGTTGGCCGGTCGATGCTCAACAGCGCGACCTTGGCGGCGTTCGGACAGTGGGGAGATCTGGATTTGGAGAAGGTCGACGAAGGCAACGTGAAGGAAGCCGAGACGGCCTTCAATGGGTATCTCCACGATTTTCCTGACGGGATATATGCCGCGTCAGCGCGGGGATTGCTGCGGCGCGTCTACTGGCTGGGTGGCGATCAAACCAAGCTGGCCGAGGCGTTCGACAACGCGCTGACAGATGCGGAAAAAGGCAAGAACAATGTAACGGTTTCCGACCTTGTGCAGGAGGCCGACGCGAAACTGCTTGGCTCAGCCGATGCCGACAAGATTCAGTCGCCGCAGTTGCTGGCGATCGTTGACCTGATGAAGATGCGAGGCAGCGACGAAGCAGCGGCCCGCGCGGATTATGCTGTCACCCTCACCCTGGCAGACCTTGAGAAACAAAAGGACCGCTTCGCGGCCAATCCCGCGTTGCACAAATACCTTCTCGCGCTCTACCACGTGTATGTCGACAACAACCCGGACGAGGCACTTGAGCTGCTGCCCGATTCGCCCGGAGCACGGCTCACGTACTTCGCCTTCAGTCAGCAAACGTTGCGCGTGCTGGCGCTGGAGGCGAGCCATCAGTTCGACGCCGAGCGCAAGCTGCTGCTGCAGCTGTTGCCTATGGCCAAATTGCCGCTTCAACCGGAGCAGTTGCAGCTTGCGCTGGCCAGGCTTGAAGAACAGACCGGGCATCTCGATCGCGTATTCGCTGCCGGTTCGCCGGTTCAAGACAAGGCGATTCGCACGATCGCGATCGAGCATGCGGCCAGCGCGGAGATGTTGCGCCAGCGCATCAAAGACCCCAGGGAAAGCGCGGACGTGGTGGATGCCGCGCGCTATGCACTGCTTTACAAGGAGCTGACAGGCGCCAAATACCAGGCGTTTCAGACCGATCTGGCGCTCGTTCCGGCCCATCCATCGGAGTTTCTGGCTCCGTTTGCAGCCCCGGCCGAAAGCAAGGACGGGAGCTATCATTGCCCGACTTTGCGTGAGGTTGCCGCAACCTTGCAACACAATGGCAGCGACGCCCGAAGCCTGAACTGCGTGGGAGAGCTGGTGCGGCTGCACGGCGTTCAGTATGACCAGGATGCCGTGCCGCCCAAGACCGACCTTGGGGGCAGCGACTCGCTGTTTCCCGACACTAACTTTGCCCGGATGGACCTCTACCTGAAGGTGATCGCGAACAAGCAGGCGGAGGCGGATTCGAGAGCCTATGCGCTGGATCGCGCGGTGCGGTGCTACGAGCCTTCCGGCAATAGCGATTGCGGCACCGAAGACATCCCCAAAAGCACGCGCAAGCAGTGGTTCCAGACGCTGCATAAGGACTACCCTGACAGCCCCTGGGCGAGCGCCCTGAAATACTACTGGTAACCCCGATGAGACGGCTTGTTCTGGTCTGCCTTTACGCGCTCTTTTGCGTGCGCGGGATGGCCGCGGGCGCCCCGAACGATGCCAAAGTGGACGCCTCAAAATACGACGCCTTCTGGTTGTGGAGCGGCGTGAAGCCGCAGCCGGTTTTGAATCAAGCGCGCTGCGTCTATGTCTTGCAGGGGCAGATCGAGGCGAAACACGGCGACGAGTCGCAGCTAAGTTTTATCGCGCAGGGGGTCGCGGTGCCGCATGATCAGCGAACGGGGATCTGGCTTGCCTATCGCGTGCACACCCTGCACTGGACGCCGCGCGAGTATGCAATCCTTTTGGCGCAAGTGCATCGCTGGCGGCAGGCGGGCAATAAAGTCATCGGCGTGCAGATCGACTTCGACGCGCACACACTTCACTTGCAGGAATATCTGGAGTTTCTTGCCGGCCTGCGCAAGCAGTTGCCTGCGGATTGTCGTCTCGGCATCACCGGCCTGATGGACTGGAGCAGCCGCATCGACTCCGACCAGGTGAACCAGCTACGCGGCATCGTGGACGAGGTCATTGTGCAGACCTACCAGGGCCGGCACACCATTGAGGATTATTCGGCCTACCTGCCGCGCGTGAGCCAGCTGACCCTGCCCTTCAAAATCGGGCTGATCCAGGGCGGCAACTGGGACGCGCCGGACTACATCGCGGCCAGCCCATGGTTTCGCGGCTACGTGGTGTTCCTGCAAAACCCGCGCGTCGCGCCATAGAAGACGCCGCGAGAGCCCGGCCTGGACCAATCGGCTACCCTTACATCAAGCCATGTCTGTTTGCACCCCCAGCCCATCTCGCGCCGCCCACTCCGACGAGGCCCGATGAAAACTCGCGCTTCTGGCCTGGGCGCCTCGGCCTTGGGCATCTCGCACCTGGGCGCCATCTGCATTGCCATTTTCGGCTTCACCTGCTGGGTGCTCGGCGACAGTTGCATCAAGTGGATTGGGCAATTCGGCCTGCCGCCCCAGGAGGTCGTCGCCTTCATGGGCTTCTTCATGGCGCTGACGCTCACGGTGCAGGCTGCCGTGCGCCGCAACCTTGACAGCCTGCGGCCGCGCTCGATCATTCGCCAATTGCTGCGAGCTTGCCTGGACATGGCCAACAACATCTGCGTGGTTGTCGCGCTGCGCCATCTGTCGCTGACCATGTTCTACATTTTGGTGTTCACTTCGCCGCTGGTCATCAGCATGCTCTCCGCCATTTTTCTTGGCGAGCGCATCACGGCTGGGAAGGCCCTTGCGCTGGTTGTGGGCTTCGTTGGCGTGGTCGTCGCTGTCGCACCCTGGAGCCACGCCCAGCGCATCGACCTGATCGGCCTTGCCAGTTGCCTGGTGTGCGTGGCCTGCTTTTCCGTGAACATGGTCTGGTCGCGGGTGCTTACGCGGACTGAGCCGCCGGAGAGTCTTGCCTTTTGCTCCGGCGTCGTCACCTGCGTGGCCGGCCTGGCGCTCACCAGCCTCCATCCCCACGCGCTCACGCCCGAATTGTGGCTGGCGCTGGGGATGATGGGCGTCTTCTGCGCAGCGGGCACGCTGGCCTTCTATGTGGCCGTGAAGCACACCTCGGCCGGGAATGTGTCGCAGTATCACTACACGCAGTTGGTCACCGGCGCGTTGATCTCTTACCTTGTGTGGCACGAGAAGCCGGGGATGTGGATGCTCATCGGTGGTTCGCTGATCATCGGCTCAGGGCTGGCCATTGCTTTCGCCGCGCGTGGAGCAAAGCCTGTTCTCTACCCAGGCGTCCCTTAGTCCAACCGCGTCAGAAAGGCTTCCGCCTCCGGCTCGCCGGGCCGCAGGTGCCGAGCAATCGACTCAGCCTGCTCGCGGTTATCTCCCACCGGGCGAATGCGCACCCAGTAGCTGTCCTGCCCTGGGAACTCGATCACGGTGGAATCGGGATACTTGTGCAGCAGGTCCTTCTTCAGCTTTTCTGCGCGGTGTTCTGACTTGAAAGCGCCAATCTGCACGCACCACCGGCCGCCGCGATCAATGGGCTTGGGGGTCTGGAACACATCCACCCGCACCTGCGCCAAACCCACGCGATACACGCCCGTGGCCTTGGCGGAAGCGATGGTGAGGTCCACGATGCGGCCATCCACAAACGGCCCGCGATCGGTAATGCGCATGGCGGAAGATTGGCCGGTCTTGAGATTGGTTACAGTGACCAGCGAGCCCATGGGCAAAGTGCGATGCGCCGCTGTCAGTGCTTGATCGCTGAAGACCTGGCCGTTGGCAGCCTTGCGGCCCTTGTACGGCGCCGTATACCAGGTGGCCATACCCTGCTCGGAAAGAATTGGCCGGTGGGTGCGGACGTATTCGAGATCGGCCGCGTCGACCCCGCCCGGAGGAACAGGTGTGATCGGAATGCGACCGCGGTTTGAACTGGAACCAGAAGATCCCGAAGCGCCGTTGGAGCCGGAAGGTGCGGAATTCCCTGACTGCCCGTAAACCGGAGGCGCTGTCTGCCGGCTGCCGACCTGCACCTGCCTCTGGTGATGGCCGCAGCCCGCCGCAAACAGAACGGTAAGCGACAGCAGCGCGGGCAACAGCGGTAACAGCGGCACCCTGAACCGAATAGCTCGGTGCGGCAGGTGCCTGGGTTGCAGATATCCGGGTTGGAGAATTTTGCTCATCGAGGTTGCGTGCCTATGGGCGTTTCGGGCGGCGGGTTGGGAGTCTGATGGCGGTCAAGCCGGTCGGCAAACTTGCGCAGCGAGTCAGCCACATTGCGCAGAGCGCTGATCGACTCCGAACGCACCTGCGGAATCACTGCCGCATTCAAATACGCCGCGGCGTGACGTACCTCCATCTCGATCAGTTCGATGGCCTCTTCGATGCGTTGTCCAACGCCTCCGTAAGGGGGGCCTGGAGGAGGATAGCTGCTCACGGTAAGTAACCTCCGTAAAGTAATTCCAAGTAACCGCATCTCCAGAATGGATGGAGCGGGTCCCAAGGTCAATGATGCAATCGGGGGAGTGCCCCGTTCGTCAATATTCCCTGTTTGTGGGAGTTAGGTGCTCTTTGGGTAAATCAGGCGAGGTACTGGTCGCCGCCCCACCGGAATAGGTCGTGCTGATTTAGCAGTGGACTGAGCACTTGGAAAAGTGTCCTGACTCGGCCCAGCTCTGTCGCACCGGCGCTACAATCGCTGCAGATTCCTTTGGGGAGATTCCGCATGCGAAGCTCCGCGCGCCGTCTGTTGATTTTTGGCTTGTGCGCCTCTGTGTTCGCGATTGCGGGAGCGGGTACGCAGGCCGCCGCGCAATCCTCGGGCACAAACCAGTGGACATGGATGGGCGGCAGCAGCACTTTGCCGGTTGCCGGATACATTCCCGCTGTCTACGGCACACTGGGCACGCCGGCCGCGGCAAACAATCCCGGCAGCCGCATGCAGGCGCTTGGCTGGACCGGCAGCGATGGTCATCTATGGATGTTTGGCGGATTCAACCTGGACAACCAGCTGCAACTCTTCTACCTGAACGATCTGTGGCAGTTTGACCCCCAGAGCAGCCAGTGGACATGGATGGGCGGCAGCAATATGCCGGCGAGCAACTGCCCCGTCATCGAAGGCAACTTCGCGTGCGGAATGGCCGGCGTGTATGGAGCACAGGGCACTGCGGCCAACGGCAACTGGCCGGGCGGACGCTACTCCGCCGCCACATGGATCGACCGCACAGGCCGCCTATGGCTGTATGGCGGCTGGGGGCTGGACGCGAAGGACCAGGTTGGCATTCTGGGCGACCTGTGGGTGTTCGATCCCCAAAGCAGCCAGTGGACGTGGATGGGCGGCGACAGCACCCTTCCCACGGACGGCGAAAACGATCTCGGCGTCTACGGCATGTTGGGCGTGCCGGCAGCCGGCAATTACCCCGGCTCGCTCACCTTTGCCTCCCAGGCCACGGACCCCAACGGGAACACATGGATCTTCGGCGGGTGGGGCTTCAACAACCAGAACCAGAACAGCCTGCCCAATAAGCTTTGGGAGTATGTGCAAGCCACTGGAGAATGGGGCTGGATGGCCGGGCCGGTGGTCACGAACGCCGATTTTGACCCGGCAGTCTACGGAACCCAGGGCGTGGCTGCGGCGGGCAATACTCCCAGCACACGGTGGGATGTGTTCACCTGGGCTGACGCCAACGGCAACATCTGGGCGTTCGCTGGCGACGGGTACGACAACAGCGGCGACAGCGGGCTATTCAACCAGCTTTGGGAGTTCGATACGTCCAGCAACCAGTGGTCGTGGATGGCTGGTGCGCAACTGCTGACCTGCGCCCCAGGCTCCGAAAACCAGAACTGCGGCAACCCCGGTGTCTACGGCACGCTCCGACAGCCTGGCTCAGGCAATCTGCCGGGTGGCCGCAGCCGTGGGGAAAGTTGGACGGACAAAGTCGGCGGTCTCTGGCTGTTTGGCGGGTTGGGCTTTGACGCCAACGGCTTCTATGACCCGCTCAACGATCTGTGGGAGTTCAACCCTAACACTCTGCAATGGACGTGGATGGGCGGGCCCAGCGCCGGCCCCGGTGGAACGGCCGTCTATGGGACGCTCGGCGTGGCCGCCGCGGCCAACCTGCCCGGCCGGCGCGACGGCGCAACCAGTTGGACCGACAAGGATGGGAACTTCTGGCTCTACGGCGGCAACGGGCTCGACGCCGCCAATTTGATCGGCATCCTCGACGACCTCTGGGAGTATCAGCCCTCCACCTCGACCGTGGTGGCGTCGTTTGCGCTGTCGGCCGACCCCGCTGCGCTTACCGTAGCGGCGGGCAGCAGCGGAACAACCACCATCACCAGCACTGTCACCGGAGGGTTCAATTCCGCCATCTCGCTCGCCCCAACAGGCCAGCCCGCGACGGTGATCGTAGCCATCCAGCCCGCATCGATACCCGGTGCGGGGACCGCCAGCATGACGCTGGACGTCGCGCCCACAGCCGATCCCGGTGTTTATCCCATCACCGTGACCGGAGCCGGCGGAGGGCTTTCGCAGACAACGCAAGTCACGCTCACCATTGTCGCTGCCATCCCGCCAGACTTCAGCATCAGCCTCAACCCCACGGCCATCAGCGTGCAGGCTGGGCAAAGTGGCAGCACTACCGTACTGGAGACTGCGACAGGCGGCTTTGATGGCAACGTGGCCTACACCTGCTCCGGGCTTCCGGCCGGAGCCGCCTGCACCTTCGCCACTGAGGCCGTCCCGACCAATCCCAACGAAACCTACACCAGGCTGACCATCACTACGGCTGCGCCAGCCACCGCGGCCTCCCAGCAAAATGGCCACCAGCTACTTCCATCCGCCAGCCTGGCGGCGCTGCTATGCTGCATCGGCTTTAAGCGCCGCCGCCGCTTGCAGATGGTGCTGCTGGTGCTGTTGAGCGCAGCCGGACTGGGAACGATGTCCGGCTGCATTGTCGTTTATACACCGCATGGCGGGGGCACAACGCCAGTCACCGTAACCGGCACGTCCGGCTCGCTGCAGCACTCGGCCGTCCTCACCCTGACCATCCGCTGATTTGCCGGCATCGTTCAGATCCTCACCCTCTCTACTGCCCTGTGCCGGTTAGAGTGATTGTCTGCGGTGAGCCAACTGCGCTGTCGGTGATGGTGACGGCGGCGGTCTTTGCGCCGGTTGATGTGGGTGCGAAGTGCCCGTGGATCGTGCAACTGGCTGCCACGGCCAGGCTCGCGCCGCAGCTGTTGGCGAAGACGAACGAAGATGCGTTCGTCCCCGTCAAAGCAATGCTGGTGATCGTCAGGGTCGTGCTGCCGGTGTTGGTCATGGTTATGTAGTCCGACGCGCTTGTTGTACCGACAGTGACTGTCCCGAACGAAAGGCTGGTCGATGACAAGGTGACCGGCAGAGTGGGAGCCACACCAGTGCCGGTCAGCGCGATGGTTTGCGGGGATGTCGTTGCGCTGTCGGTGATGGTGATGGATGCGGCCAATGCGCCGCCCTTTGTTGGAGCGAAGTGGCCATGGATCGAGCAATTGGCACCCACCGCCAAGCTTGCCCCGCAGCTGTTGCCAAAGGCGAACGACGACGCGTTGGTCCCGGCCACCGCGATGCTCGTAATCGTCACGGCCGCGGTACCGGTGTTGGTCAGCACAACCGTTTGCGATGCGCTTGAAGAACCCACGTTCACTGAGCCAAATGCCAGGCTGTAGGCCGAAAGAGTCACCGGGCCCTTCAGCCCAGTGCCGCTCAAGGCGATGGTCTGCGGGGAGTTGGTGGCGCTGTCGGTGATGGTGATCGCTGCCTTTAATGCGCCGGTAGCTAAGGGTGCGAAGTGTCCGTGAAGGGTGCAGTTGGCGCCCGCTGCCAGGCTCAAACCGCAACTGCTGGCAAAGACAAACGACGATGCGTTGCTCCCGGTCACCGCAATCGAGCTTACCTGCAATGGTCCAGTTGTATTGTTGGTCATCGTTATCGATTGGGATGCGCTTTGGGTGCGAACCGTGGTTGCTGCGAAAGAAAGCGAGGTGGCCGACAGGCTAACCGCCGGAGTCACTTCTACCGGGATGGAAACACTGGGCTTGAAAGAGGAATCTCCACTGTATTTCGCAACGATGTTGTGAATGCCTGGACCAAGTGTGAGGTCCACGTTGGACACCTGGACGCTTACCATCTCGCCCACAGTGTTCAGTGCCACAATGGCATAGCCTGCAGCGTCATAGGATTCCTCCAAGTCCGTCCTGCCATCTCCATTAAAGTCCGCCATCAGGCACCCGCCGGGACAAGAGATGGGCAATGGAGCTGCTGGTTGAAACGTCCCATCTCCGTTGTTCAGATAAACGGAGCCTCCGGAATCCCACTGGAACGGTGTCACTACGTCAAGAAATCCATCTCCATTCAAGTCCGCCAAATACACTCCGCCAATCTCGTCAGTTGCGGCATAGGTGAGTGGGGGACGAAACGTGCCATCACCATTCCCGAGGAGGACGGTCAATGCAGGCCCCTGATTCAGTTGAGAGCCCGAAACAACGTCCGGGATGCCGTCGTTATTGATATCGCCTACAGCCATGAAGTTCCCTACAGCGTAGGCATAATCCGACGGCGGTTGGAAAGTGCCATCGCCATTGCTTAGTAACACTGACACCATCGCTTCCTTTGAGGAAACAACGATGTCATCGACACCATCTCCATTCAGGTCCGACGCCGCCAGCCCGGTATTTGTCGAGCCGGCTGTCAAGACGATTGGAGACTGAAACGTTCCATCGCCACTGCCGAACATTACTGAAACACTATTCCCTAAAGTGCATGTGGCGATATCCGGTATTCCGTCGCCGTTAAAGTCGCCGACAGCTAAGCCCGTGGGACCGTATGGGGCGTAATTGAGTAGGTAAACTAATGGGTTTTTGAATGTGCCGTCTCCGTTACCGGTAAGAATCACAAGATCGCCACTATTATCGTAGTCATCTCGAATCACCGCGAGATCCATATTGCCATCACCGTTGAGGTCCTTCGCTACAATCCCAACAGGATGCGAACCCACCTCAAGAGGAATTCCCGCGCTGAATGTTCCATCCCCTTTGCCTAAGTACACCCAAACGAGATGGTCGGAATAGGCAACTCCCGCAAGGTCCGGAATCCCGTCGTTATTGAAGTCGCCTGTAACTGTTGAGCCGAGTCCACCCGCCAGGGTTTGGACGCCACTGAATCCAATCGGGGAGACCGAAGTCGCAGAGACGGTGCCTGAGCCTAAAATGCGGTTTGCATTGCTCGCATCAATAAGACTGATGGTTCCCGACATTGCGGGCGTGGCTTGAAGTGTTGAAACTGTTCCCGCAAGGTCAAAGGTTCCGCCTACGCTTCCGGGACCGGAAGCGATTGTAGACACCGTCGGGTAATTGCCCGTGACTGTGAGCGGTACGATCGGTGATGCAGCTGGGCCGAATGTGTTTGTGCCAGGGAAGATTGCCTGCAATAGATGCTGACCAACGGATAACCGCGTTCTAAATATTGCAAACCCGTTGGAGGTAAGTTGCGCTGTTCCGAGGAGCGCAGTTCCCGTACACAAGGAATTGATCGAGGTATCGCAAAACGAAACTTTCCCAGCCAATGCCTTGGCTGCGCCTGCTCCAACCGTAGACGTTAGGCGGACCACAGTGCCCGCCGAGACTGAGGAAACGATGCTGCCGCTTCTCGTGATTGAAAGGCTCTGGGTCGACAGAGCTGGAGGGGCAGAGGTATAGCTGGCTGTCACTGCCCGGTCTCCAATTAGCGCTAAATTGCACTTCAAGTAGGGAGATTGGTCGCAGCCTGTCCAGGATTGGAATTGGCTCCCGTTGAACGCTGGTGGCGCAGTTAAGGAGACATTCGTACCAGGAAGGTAACTAAGGGCAAAATTCCCTGTGCCCGATACCATTCCGTTGAAATCCGCTGGACTGGCGTTGATTCCCACGCCAAACGCCGGCATCTTAGAACTGCCATTGTGAGTTATCGAGGTGACTGTCAGCGTGGAGAGTGATGACGACGCGGGATTCACGGTGACTTCGATTGGCACCGGTTCGTGGATTTCATTCTGGGAGCTATCCGTGAGGTGGGTCCCATACCAATACCCACCAACTGCAGGCGGTGTATCCGCAAAAATTAGACCAACTGGTTCGGAACCGGAGAGGGAAACCGGTCCACCGACCTGACCCCAGGGTCCGGGATGGCCGCTAACATTTGGTGCCCTCCACAGAGTAGCTGTTTGAAGTGTGGCGCCACTGAGATCGGACGCTGAGTAGGTGATCGAAACAGAACTTCCAAGGGCTACCACTTGCGGCGTGACCGACCACGATGAGATCCAAGGTGACGTGTCGCTGATGAGTTGATTGGAAATAACCGATTGGGTGCGAGCGAATTGTCCAATACAAGCCAGAAAGTGCAAGATCTGGTAGGTCTCAGTTGGGGGGTCGAAATATCCGTAGCACTCGGATAAGTCCTTCGTATCCGATTTAATATATGTCACCGGCAGATTGACCAGCGGCGCGCTACTATCGACGGCGGGAATATTGGCAGTCAGAGTCTCACTATCAGCAGTAATTGCCTGGCTGTCCTTTACAACGATGTCATCGGATATTTGGGGCAGTCCATATGCTCCTGCGTTGTCTGTGAAGTAGTCCTCGACTGCCTGAATTGGAACAGAATTCATGGCTGGTGCAACCGCAATTGTCGACGGAGCCAAATAATTCAGAGACTCAATGAGCCCTGCCCCGCCCAACGCCTTGGGAAGGAGTTCCGACATGTTGGTCGAAGAGTTTGCTGCACACGTATACGAAGGAAAGAAGATGCTCGCAAACTGTAGCATTTCGTCGGGAGTTGCAAGCTTTGATCCGTTGTGGGGCGTATCCACCGTTATGATGTTGGCTACATCCCCTGCATAGGCAGCGGCGCCACTCCCCGGTGCGCAGGTTGACGCGTCGTAGTTCGTGGCATTGTTTGCATAGTCGTAGCAAGCGCCGGAAGACGCCATATTTTCAACATAAGCGCGAGCATCGAGCCCGCCCATACTGTGAGCAACGATATTTACCTGCGGGACGCCTGTAATCGCCGTGATTCGTTTGATGACCTGGGCAATCTCATTCCCTTTGTTCAGGACGGATATCTTTGCGACGTTCGTGTTCGTGACACTGCTGGCGATCGGGTCGACGAAATCGATCGCGAAAAACCTTGCGCTCGGCGGTATTTGACTTTTAAGGACGGGGGTGATTGGGTTTTTTGCTGTATTCGCTCCGTCCGAGGGACTTCCCTGCAGTCCGAATGTCACAGAATCCGTCACCGCGTCGTATTCCACTAGGTAAACGTTTTTGTTTGGATACATGCCACTCGGAAAGGCTTGGTTGAGTGGAGCATAAAATGGTGCCCAATCGAATGCACTACCACACCAACCATGAACAAAGAGAATTGGCCGGCTAGAAACTGTTGGCTGTCCATGAGCGCAGGGCTGGATCAGCACAGCTCCTACCATTAGGGCAATCAAGGATAAAAGCGAACGCACCCCAAGTGTTGCAAGCCAAATCGAGCGACTCATGACTCTCTCCATTTCAACAATTCAAGCAAACCCCCCACACCACCCAAACAGACTCGCGGCCGAATAATCGGCGGCAGATTTACAACCCAAATTGTCCCAGGGGAGTCGTGCAACCATAATACTCAACTTCGTGGGCTTGGGAAGCTCATTTCGTCGCAAGCTCCCGTTTACCCGGCCGAAGCGGGAGCCGACGCCGGGGCTTCAAACGCTACCGTAGGTTCTCGAACTCCCCAGACCCATTCCCCGCTCCCCAATCCCCGTTCACTGTCTATATTCGCCATTCGCTGCACGTTGGTTGGGTTGACCGCCCCGCGCGGTTACCCTAACCTTGGCTTTTCAGATCATGAAGTTAGCCCCATGATTTTTGAGAACGCCTTCGCCGAGCCACTACTGCCGGCGACAATATCTCGATAGCATCTAAGCTGGATAGCAAATACCAAGGAGACCGGAACCGAATGCCAAAAGCGATCAAATACGTTGAAAAAGCAGCCGTCTACGCAGCCAAAGGCGCGTGGGTGGTATACGAGCGGCTTAACCGCATCAGCCCGAACGCCTCCTTTACGCCAAAGTGGTCTGACAAGCCGCTCCAGAAGAGCTGGCAGAAGGAAAAGCCGCCTCTCGGCTGGCCGCGCACCACGGATTCGCTCTGCCCCAAGTGCGTGCCCGAGATCCGCAAGCAGATTCTCGACGGCAAGCTGCCGCACGAAGTGCTGCTCAACGAAAAAGTCGGCGAAATCAAGGCTCAGATCATCGAGCGCGACGGCAAGATCCTGATGGTGAAGGACTGCCCCAAGCACGGCCACTTTGAAGACGTCATGTCCATCGACACGGCCTTCTTCAAGCATCTCGAAGAGAGCTTCCCCGGCCGCGACATGCGCGCGCACAATGACGAGAAGCTGCACAACCACGGCACGTCCACGGTTACTCATGGACGCGGCTCGGTGCTGACCATCGATCTGACCAACCGCTGCAACATGATGTGCGATCCCTGCTTCATGGACGCCAACCAGGTCGGCTTCGTCCACGAGCTGACGTGGGACGAGATCAAGACCATGCTCGACAACGCCATCACCATCAAGCCCAAGCGGCAGATGAGCGTTCAGTTCTCAGGCGGCGAGCCGACCCTGAGCCCGTACTTCCTTGACGCCGTTGCCTACAGCCGCAAGGTTGGTTACAACTCGGTGCAGGCCGCGTCGAATGGAATCGAATTCGCCAAGAGCAAGGAATTGTGCCGCGCCGCTGCCGAGGCTGGCCTTCGCTATGTCTACCTCCAGTTCGACGGCATCGGCAACGCTGCCAACTCGCATCGCAAGGTGGGCAACCTGTTTGACGTAAAGCTGCAGGCCATCAACAACCTGCATGAAGCCGGTGTGGACATCGTGCCGGTCACGACGATCATCAACGGCATCAACAACGAGCAGGTCGGGCATATTATTCAATTTGCCCTCGACAACCCGAAGAAGATCAGCTTCCTCAGCTTCCAGCCGGTCAGCTTCACGGGCCGCGACGAAGACATCACCGACGAGCGCCGCCTGGCGCAGCGCTACACCCTCTCGCACATGGCGCACGACATCAAGAAGCAGGTTGGCATCGGCGAGCCCTCGCGCGACTGGTTCCCCATCAGCTTTATGAGCACCTTCTCTGACTGGGCCGATCTGATTCACGGACCCAGCGCGGAGTGGGGCCAGCTGAGCTGTGGCTGCCACCCGAATTGCGGCATCGGCATGGCGCTGATGATCGACAAGGAAACCAAGGAATCCGCTCCCGTGACCGCGTTCCTCGACATGGGCCGGGTAGCCAAGGATCTGGCCAAGATCAACGACGCTGCGCGCGGCAAGTTCCTCTCCACGCTCGGCCTCGGCATCTCGCTGATGCGCAACTACGATCCCTTCCAGGCGCCCACCCACTTCAAAATCACCGACATGATGAAGAAGATGGACAAGACCTTCAACGCCACCGGCAAGAACTACGGCAGCGTCAAGGGCGACCGCACCATGGACGACATTAAGAAGCGCCGCGAAGACCGCTGGAACTTCCTGTTCATCGCCGGCATGTGGTTCCAGGATCTGTTCAACTACGACTTCCGCCGCACCGAGCAGTGCATCATTCCGTATGCGACGCAGGAAGGCGAAATCAGCTTCTGTGCGTACAACACGGGCGTGGGCTGGCGCAACATTATCGAGAAGATGCACATGACGTCCACGCTCACCAAGTGGTATGAGGAGCACGGTCGTCACGAGATCTTCGCGGGCGGCAAGAAGGTCAGCATGTCCAATGTCGGCCACGAGCTCAACCTCAACATGGAGCATGTCAACGCCGAAGCCAACCACACCCTGGATGAACTCGGCATTGCCAAGAACAGCCGCGAAGAAAAGATCCGCGCCCGCGACGTAAAGTCGGGTGTGGAGAAGATCAAGTCGGATGCGGAAAACGCCAAGATGGCCAAGCTCTACCGCGAGCATGTGCTTGGCGAGAAGCCGATCGACGGGCTGGTAAGGCTGGACTCGATCCGTCCCGCCTCCAACAACGCCACCAGCCCCATCAACCGCGAAGCCCAGAAGGAGACGGTCGCCGGCGACTAGGCATTGCATGCAGCAGACGCGCCTTCGGCGCGAAGCACAATGGCCGCCCCAACTGGGCGGCCTTTGTTGCCTCTGGAAGCTGACTCCAAATCGTCAACCGCACGATCCCCAATCGGACTACAATAGAAGCAGGACACGACCATGACCTCCGCCAAAACAATTCAAAGGTTTTCCAGCCACGAGGAGCAAAAGGCTGAGGTCTATCGCTACTGGCAGAGCCGTCCGATCGCTGAGCGCTTTATGGCTGTTTGGGATGCATCTGTAACGGCCTACGCTCTCAAGGGAATTACGTATGATCCTACCCGAAGATCTGAAGCAACTCTTACGCGCGTTCAACGAACACGGAGTTGAATACCTGGTCGTCGGGGGGTACGCGGTTGGCATCTACGCCGAGCCGCGCGCAACCAAGGATCTCGATGTTTTTATCCGCTCCGAAGTCAAGAACAGTGAAGCTGTGTTTCGCGCTCTTGCCGCCTTTGGCGCACCCCTCGCCGGTCTGACTCCCGCTGATTTCCGTGACGATCCGAACTCCGTCTTTCAGATCGGCCGCCCTCCGGCCCGAGTTGACATCCTGCAACACATTGACGGCGTCACCTTTGACGAGGCCTGGCAGCAGCGCGCCAAAACCTCCCTCGACGAGGTCGATACCCACGTAATATCCGCCCATCACTTGGTCCAAAACAAGCTTCAATCAGGCAGATTGCGCGATCTAGCCGACGTTGAAGCCATCCGCGAAGCAGACCCAGGGATAGACACCTGACAAATCTGCACTTGCACCAACTCCGTAAGGCTCGAACTTGGCCAGACTCTACGACGGGCAAGTCTTAGGCGAGAAGCCAATCGAGGGCGTTGTTCGCCTCGCATCCATCCGTCCCGCCTCCAACAACGCCACCAGCCCCGTCAACCGCGAAGCCCAGAAGGAAACCGTCGCCGGCGACTAGGCATTGCATGCAGGCATTGCATGCAGCGGACACGCGCCTTCGGCGCAAACACCACAGGCCGTTCCCCGACTGGGAACGGCCTGTGTGCTCTTATCCCTGACGCAGAGCAGATCGAAGAGTTGACACAAAGTGACGAAGCGATGATCGACGTGTGGGGACGACCCGCTCGCTATGCAAAAGAGATGCGATGCATCGGGGATGCCTCATGGCACTTCGGCTACACCCGCGAGTGGAACAGACGATTGCTTACGTCGAGCTTACGAACCGACCACACGCCAATCTCGAAGCGCCGATTCGAGGCGACACCTCCCGGGGAGGTCGAGCCAATCTCCCGGTTCTTTAAACTGGCAGGCGAGGGACTGAGTAACACTCTGAGGGCCGGTACGGACTCATCCAGAGGTGCTTTCACGAGCCCGAGGCCGATTCATTACGCCTATCCGCGTTGCATCACAGTGCGCGAAATGGCACGGTTGCACGGCTTTCCCGATTGGTTCCGCTTTCACCAGACAAAGTGGCACGGAGCCAGGCAAATTGGTAACGCTGTCCCCCCTCCACTGGCACGCGCCGTGGCGCTCGAGATTGGAAGAGCACTCCGCTATGCGCCCCGAAGACCGGAGAACATCGTTCGCCTTGGCGACCCGTCATTCCTGCGAATGGGGATGTCGGAAGCCGCCGAATACTTCGGTGTTCCTGTCGCCATCGGGAAACGGGATCGGAAGAGTGGCGCAAAGAAGAGGAAGCAGCATGAAATCGAAGCGGAACTAGCAATGGTGCTTCCGTTCGATGGTCCAATGCACCTTAATTGCTAGTCGCGATCGCTTTGTCAGAAGGCATAAATCGCGTCAGCCGCAGCGGGCTTCACATAAGGCTTCAGCCCGTCGCGGTTTACTACATCGACTCGGCCGTCAAACAATGCCGCCAAATCCCTCTTCAACCCGGCGTAATCGAAGACGGTAATCCGGGCCGTTGGGTCGAATTCGATCATGATGTCGGTATCGCTCTCGGGCCGGTAATCGCCTCGCGCACGGGAACCGAACAAGGCCGCGTGAGCCACGCCACGCGCGCGCAACGCTGTTTCGTTTTCGCGTAACCGGGCTAGGATCTCTTCGCGGCTCAACCGGGTCAACTCCTCAATCAAGCATACTCCAAACGAAGTCCCATTTTCCGCTTGCCATCTGCCGGGCAAAGAACCCGGGCCATAGACAGACGCCAAGATTCCAAGCTGCAAAGAATCGCTGACAAGGCTGGCTGATTCGGGTAGAGTGCTTCTCAGCACAATGTCATTCACCGTGATCAAACCGTGGAGCCTCGTCCTTCTGGCAGCGTTGAGCCCGGCTTGCGCCGCACAGCAGTCTGGCGCTCTGGCCAATCCACAAAGCGCAGCAGCCAATCCTCCGGCGGCCTCCCGTACTGCGGCCACCGATGCCGCTGGCAAAGATGCCAAGCCATCCACAGCGGATTCCGCTTCTGAACCCGCGCCGCACTCCCTGGAAGAAGGGCGCGCCGTGCTGCGCGAAGCCGAAGCAGCGCATCCGGGCAACACCAAGGAGGTAGCTTCGGCGCTCATCGATCTTGCCTACGACGAAACCCTGGCCGGCGTCATCAGCGACGACACCATGGCGATCGTGGAGCGCGCGCTGAAGGTCGCCGAAGGGGCGCAAGGCAAGGATTCCAGCGTCTATGCAATGGCATTGAACGCCAAGGCATACCTGCTGGTGCTCATGGATCATCCGGAACTGTCGCGCCCGGTCGCGGAACAAGCAGTGGCCATTGAACAACGTATTGGCACCGATCCCGCGGACCTGGCCGAGGCTGAGGACACCTTGACCTATGCCTGTCAGCGCGGCGGCGACAATAAGTGCGCGGAGCGTGCCGCCGATCTCCAGGTAAAAACCCTGCGCGGCATCAAAGATGTGGACCAGGGGCAATTCGCCAAGGCGCTCAACAGCCTGATGTGGGCGCGCCAGGTGAACAACGACATGGCCGGGGCAAAGCAGGCAGCGGATGAAGCCATGGCCGTGGCCGCGCACGCCGAGACCGACACGCCCTACTGGGCCATTCTTGAGAACAACGCCGGCGGCTTTTACATGGCCAATAAGGAGTATCCGCTGGCCCTGGAACACCTGAAAAAAAGCCTCGATATCGACGAGAAGCTCAAGACTCCCAAGAGCGCCGCGCAGGCCGCCGTCATGGGAAATCTTGCCTACGTGAACATGTGCCTGGGCCACACCGCCGAGGCCTTGCAATACTATGCGCGTGCGCGCGATCTGTTCGCACAGCGCTACGGTCCGCACCACACGCAGACCACGCTGGTTGACGTTGGCTATGGCTATGCCTTGAGTTTTCTGGGCCGCTATCAGGAAGCCGTTGACCTGGAATTGGGAGCGCACAGGCTGCAGCGTGAGCGCATCCGCCTGGCCATCCGGCTCATGCCCGAGCAGCAGGCGCTTTCCATGGTCAACACAGGAGTCATGTCGTTCGACGCCGCGGTCACGCTCACCGCGCGCCATCCCAACATTGCTGGGCCGTCGGTCTATCAGGAAGTGGTGCGCTCCAGAGCCCTGGTAACCGACGAGATGGCCAAGCGCCAGGCCGCCATCAACCGCAAGCTCGATCCCGAAATACAGGCCCTCCAGGACGAACTCCAGAAAGACGGCAAGGCAGTGATGGACTTGCAGGGAGCGCCGCCATCAGACAATGGAGCAAAGGCGCTGGCCGATGCCGCCCAGAAGATGGAGCAGACGGAACGCAAGCTGGCCGAACGCAGCGCCGCCTATCGCGCCGACGAACGCGCGGAAAGCAGCGAACTCAGCGATCTGCGCAAGAACATGCCGCCCGGTTCCGTCCTTGTTTCCTACGTTGCCTACGCAAAGTATCAGGACGGCAAAACCGAAGACTTCAACAAGTCGCCGGTCCCTTCGTACATGGCATTTGTGCTCCATCGCGACTCGGACCAGATCGGAGTTTACGACCTTGGCGACGCAACTCCCACCAAGGCCCTCATCTTGAAGATGCGTGCCTCTGCCGATGCTGAAGCGCACGGAGGCGGACTGGGTTCGGTGCGCAACGAGCGCGAATATCGCGAGGCTGGACTGGAAGTTCGCAAGCGAATCTGGGACCCCTTGAAGAGTGACATTGGGAATGCCAGGCTGGTTCTTGTTGTTCCCGATGGGTCGCTGAACCTAGTCCCCTTCAGCGCTTTGCCCTCAGGCAATGGATACCTGGTGGAACAGGGGCCCGTGGTCCATATCCTGGCCAGTGAACGGGACCTGCTGCCCACTCAACGTGGAGAGAAAAAGGCGGGACTGCTGGCTGTCGGCAACCCATCGTTCGAGTTGGCCCAGGTGGATGCAGCTACCAACCCACCTTCCGCCGACTTGCGCGGCGGGCCCATCCAGTGCGAAGCCTTCACCCAAATGCAGTTTCACCCCCTCCCCGGCTCCCTCAGCGAGGTCAAAGACATCTCGTCCACATTCAAGCGCTGGAACGCGGCCGAGCCTGAGCAGATGCTCACCGGGGAAGATGCCACGCTGGGGCGCTTCCTCGATGCCGCGCCGCATTCGAGAATTCTGCATATCGCCACGCATGCCTTTCTCCTGGACAAGAGTTGCGGCAACGGCAACCCGCTCATGCACTCCGGCCTGGTGTTTGCGGGCGCCAACAATAGCCGGAACAGCTCCATTCTCACCGCGCAGCAGATTGCCTCCGTCGATCTGAGGGGTGTTGATTGGGCCGTGCTCTCCGCATGCGACACCGGTGGCGGCGAGTTGAAGGATGGCGAGGGTGTTCTGGGGCTGGAACGGGCATTTCGCGTGGCTGGAGCCGACAGCGTCATCATGGCGCTGTGGCCTGTCGATGACCAGGTAACCCGCGAGTTCATGCGCAACCTCTACGCGGAGCGCTTTGGCCGCCGCGCCACCACCGCCGACGCAGTTTGGTACGCCGCAAGGAAGCTGCTCAATGCGCGCAAAGCCGCCGGCAAAAGCACACACCCCTGGTACTGGGCCGGATTCGTCGGCGCCGGCGGCTGGGATTAGCCACTCAATCGATGAAACGCAGAGCCGAAAAACTTGCGCAACTCATGCTTGAACCCTATTGATTGCCAATAACATAGACCCAACACTCACATTCGCTTCGCGCACCTCCGGTAAACCCTTGACCGCACCTTCCCATCCAAGGCGGTTGAGGTACCTGCATGAAAACTTCCCGAGCGCGTATCATCCGCTTCTGGCCTCTGCTCGCGTTCCTGCTCTTCTGCTTCCCACCCAACGCCCCGGCCGACCCCGTCCTTGTCCGCAACGTGCAGGGCACCATTCACGGTTTTCTCGAGCTGCGCTCTGAAGACGGCCATGTGCTCGCCTCGGGAGACGCCATGCAGGTCGTCCACGGCAACCGGGTCACCTCGCACACGCTCTTCACCTTCAAAGATGGCTCCGTAGACGATGAGACCACCGTCTTCTCCCAGCGCCACAGCCTCCAGCTCATCACCGACCACCACATCCAGAAAGGGCCCTTCTTTCCGCATCCCGTGGATGTGCTGATCGACGCCCGCAGCCGCCAGATGACGGTTCGCTCCATCGGGAAAGACGGCAAGGAAGAGGTGAAGACCGACCATGTGGATATGCCTTCTGACCTGGCCAACGGAATGGTAGCCCTAATCCTGGCAAACATCCGCCCCGGCACAGCGCAGACAACCGTGTCCATGCTGGTGGCCACTCCCAAACCGCGGCTGGTCAAGTTGGTCATCGTCCCGGGCGGAGAAGACACCTTCTCCGTAGCCGGTGCCTCGCGCAAGGCCCTCCATTATGAGATCAAGATCGAGATCGGCGGAATCGCCGGCCTGGTTGCGCCGCTCATCGGCAAGGCGCCGCCAAACATCGAGCTTTGGATCATTGGCGGCGTGGCGCCAACCTTCCTTCGCGAACAAGGCCCTCTTTATGAGGACGGCCCCATCATGACCATCCAGCTCGCCAGCCCGGCTTGGCCGGATGCAACCAAAGCAGGCTCGTGAAGTGTTTTCACCTTGCTCAAGGGGTTCTGCCGTCGACCGCGCAAACGTGCGCCAATCACAGGCCGCTCCCTCACCGTCTTCTATAATCTCGCCATGAAACCCACCAGGATTCTTGCCGGCCTTGCCGCCCTTTTCTGTCTTCTATTTGTCGCCTCACCAAGCGCCAACGCCGAACCGTCTCTGTGGATGGTCAAAGGCCCGCACGCCACGGTCTATCTGTTCGGCTCCGTCCATGTACTCAAGAAGGACGCTCCCTGGCGCACCCCCAAAATCGATGCCGCCATCCAGCAGAGCGGCAGCCTGTGGCTTGAGATCACCAATGCCGACGACCCGCAGGCGCTGCAGCCGCTCGTGCTTCAGCTCGGCGTAGACCAGGCTCACCCGCTCTCAACCAGGCTCGGCAAAGACGAGCTGGCCAAGCTCGACAAGGAGGCCATTGTCGCCGGCGTCCCTAACGGCGAAGCTGGTCTGGAACCGCTGAGGCCCTGGCTGGTCGCCGTCATGCTCGGCGTCGCGCCCATGGTCAAGGCCGGATACGACCCCAACAGCGGCGTCGAAAACGTGCTCAAGCCGGAGTTCGTCAAGGCCAACAAACCGGTCAACGGCTTTGAAACCGCCGAGCAGCAAATCCACTACTTCGCCGACATGCCTGAAAACCAGCAGATGGACTATCTGATCCAGGAGATCGACGACTTCGACTCCGAGGCAGGCAAGTTCGACAAGATCGTCTCCAGTTGGTACGCCGGCGACGACGACAGCATCGACAAGATGCTGAGCAGCGAATTGAAAGCCAGGCAGCCAGACCTCTACCAGGTCCTCATCGTCAAGCGCAACCAGGCCTTCGCCGCGCAAATTAGCAAGCTGCTCAAGGGCGACGGCTCGGTGTTTGTCGCGATAGGCGCCGGCCATCTCGTCGGAAGCGACGGCGTCAATGCCATGCTGACAAAAATGGGATATACGGTGGTCAGGCAGTAGTCATTTCCGCTCAAGCCGTTTAGAAACTCATCTGAGTATCTGAATTCTGGGAGCTTTGTAACAGTCATCCACCGGCGCTGCCGAACCGCGAGCGATGAAACTGTGCCCCATCCATCGAGCGTCTTTTTGCTCGATGGGTGGGATCGCAAGGACTCTGACCTGAGTAGTTTCTCTTTTGGGGTATGAACGGTACACCGGGGCACCAGGGGACCCTTCAGGGTCGGGGGTCGCGTGCCAAAAAACGCACACAACAAGTTTGGGCTTCAGCCCCTGCAAAACCATCCGTAGAATCCCACCCTCCAAGTCTTCAGTTATTCGGCTCGAAGTGCTTCCACGGGATCGACAGCAGCCGCGCGCCGCGCCGGTAGATAGCTTGCCAGCGCCGCTGCGGCAACCAGGGCAATCGGCACAGCGGTGAACGTGACTGGATCCAGAGAGCTGACACCAAACAAGAGTGATTGCATCAGTCGCATCAGTCCCATTGCCGCCCCGAGGCCAACAGCCGTCCCAACCCCGGTTAGCACCAATGCCGAACGAACGAACATCCACGCCAGTTCGCTCCTCTTTGCGCCCAGCGCCATGCGTATTCCGATCTCGCGCGTACGCTGCGCGACTGCATAGGAGATGACACCGTAAATGCCGAGAATGCCCAGAGCAAGCGCCATGGTTCCGGCAATGGCCAGCATTACCAGCGTGAACGAAGTGCGGGCAAGCGACTTGCTATACAAGTCCTGCATGGTTTGAATTGAGGCTAACGGAAGACTCGCATTTTCCGACCATACCGCGCGCTGCAACTCCGCGATGAAACCATCACTGCCGGCGCGATCGCTGTGGAGAACAAAGGTGACAAACCGCAAGCCGCCCATCAAGGGTGGGATTCTGTAGCGGTCGTAGAAAATGGCCGGCCAATAGATGATGGCCGGGGACTCTTGATCCACACCATGAACGCGCATGTCTTCCACAACGCCAATTACCTGCTGCCACGGCGAGGTGTCGTATTTTCGGACGCGTTTGCCAATCGCGGCGGCGGCAGAACCCCACGACTCACGCGCAAAATTCTCAGAAACAATCACCATGGGCCGCACATTGTTAAGGTCATCCCAGTTGAAGTCGCGGCCTGCGACGAGATGCGTGCCCAGCGACTGGAAATATCCGGGTGAGACGTAGTTGTAGAGACGAAGCGGCGAATCGCCGCCTTCATAAATCTTGCCTTCAACGCCAAGTTGGTCCCAGTTCGGATCATCTCCGTCCATGGGGACACCGGCGCCAAATCCGACGGACTTGACGCCTGGAATCGCCTCGAGTCGATTGGCGATATTGTTCTGCATGCGCGCCACCGTGTGCGGATCCGGGGCCAGCAACTCCGGAATCCAGATGTCCATAGTCTGCACATGCGCGGCATCCTTGAACCCCGGATCGACGCTGCGTAGCGCGACGAAAGTGCGGATCATGAGCAACGCGCTTACCAGCAGCACAAGCGCCATGGCCACTTGCGCAACAACCAGCACATTGCTGGAGCGGTGATGGGCGCGGCTGGCGCTCGACGTCCGGTTTGTGCCTGGCAGCACGGTAGAAGCATCGGCCCGCGCATACTTGAATACAGGAATGGAGCCGAAGAGCAACCCGCAGAGAATCGACAGCAGCAGAGTGAAACCCAGTGAACTCGCATCGAGCGATATCTCACTCATGCGCGGCAGGTCAGCGGGTCCGATGGCTGTGAGCAAGCGAAGCCCGGCGTAGGCTACGCCCACCGCAAGCACGCCGCCGAAAAGACCGAGAGAAACGCTCTCCAACAGCAACTCACGCGCAGTGCGCCAGCGTCCTGCGCCTAATGCTGTTCGGATCGCAAGCTCCTGCTGGCGGGATTCCGCGCGTACCAACAGCAAATTGGCCACATTGGTGCTCGCGATCAGCATCACCAGGCCAACCGTCGCCATCACCACCCACAGCACGCTTCCCACGTTGCCGATTACCTGATCTTTGAGTTGACGGAAGTTGGGTGCGATCTTCCACTTCTCGTAGTAGTGCGGATTGGTGTGTGGACCGTTTGACCAGGAATCCATCCAGACCGTGAGCAGGTGCGCGATGTCCGTGTCAGCCTGGGCGAGCGAGACTCCAGGCTTGAGGCGCGCAATGCCGTCATAACCGAACGGCGGCATCTTAAGCTCCGCGCGATCGAGCGCCAGCGGAAGCAGAAGATCGAACTCTCGATCAACCAGCCGGAAATTCCGGGGCATAACGCCCACAATCTCCCGGGTCTCTGCGTCCACTTGTATGCTGCGCCCGATCACGGCGGGGTCTTTGCCGAGACGCCGCTGCCAATAGCCGTAGCTCAACATCACCGTCTTCGCGCCATGCGGGTCCTGATCCGCAATTGAGAACCAACGCCCAAGCACCGGCTGCGCCTGCAGAGTTTGAAGTACGCCGTCGCTGAGGACCGCCGTTTGCACATAATCCGGCTGACCGACGCCGGTCACATTCGATGTCCTTTGCGCCCAGATGCCCATCGATTGGAATGATTTGTTGTGCTCAGCAAATGTGAGAAACATCGACGGCGAAAGCAGCAATCCGTTGGAGTTGGTGGCAAGGCCGCCGGTGCCCGGTGCGTCGAGGTCGAGAGCGACCAACTGCCCGGAGTCCGGATAAGGCAGCGGTTTCAGCAGGACACTGTTTATCACGCTGAAGATCGCCGTATTCGCGCCAATTCCGATTGCCAGCGTGAGCAGCACAGTCGATGCGAACCCCGGGGACTTTCTCAACCGCCTCAACGTGAGCCTTAGATCGGCCAGAACGGCTTCGAGAGCCGCCCACTGCCACACTTCCCGGCTCCGTTCCTTCAGCAGGGTCACATTGCCGAATTCGCGATGTGCCGTTTGCTCGGCCTGTTCCCGAGACATGCCCTCTTCCATCAGTTCATCCACCCGCTCGTCGATGTGTTCCTGGACGGAAACAGAGATGTCGTCGTACCGGCGATTTTTGGAGAAGAGATGACTCAAATCACTGAATCGCAACATTCCAACGCCTCCTATACCCTGGCTGCGGAAAGCACACGGTTAAATCCCGCAAACATCTTCTCGAAGCTGCTGACTTCGCTCTCCAGATGGCGAACTCCCGCATCCGTGAGCCGATAGATCCGCGTCGGCCGGCCCTTGGCCGAGACCCCGATCTCAGATTCCAGCCAACCTTCTTTCAGCATTCGCTGCAGCGCCGGATAGAGCGAGCCCTCCTCGACGCGGAGCAGGTCGTCAGAAACCTGTTTGATGTGCTTCACGAGGGCGTAGCCATGCATGGGCTTCAGTCGCAGCGATTGGAGGATCATGATCTCCAGCGCGCCGGAGAAAAGGTCGCGATGCTCAGAGCTTTTCGTCATGCTAGGGATTCTAGTATAGAAATACCTATTTTGAAAATAGGTATTTTATAAAAACAATGAAATACGTCTCCAAACTTTGCATGCAATTAACCTCGAAACGCGCACAATCATCCTATGCACACCTTCACAGCCTCTGACCACACGAAACTCGAGTCTCCGGAACGGGGAAAATCGCCCAGAAATCGCCAAAGACCCACCCCCTCCCCCCCCAAATACGCCCTTTTTGAAGCACTGCGGCAATCGATAAAGGCAGTCTAAGTGACAGTAAGTAAATGGCTTACGTCCACAACAGCAGAGGCGGGATGTTAACGAAAGAGTAAACCAAACGCCCCCAAAAACCGGGACTTTCCAACCAAAATGGCGTTTTTTTTGCTGTTTTGATCCAAGAGGGGCGGTATTTTTTGGGACATTTTTTGAAGCCTGGTCCGCTCCACCACGGGTGGCTATTGCTCCAGGTACTCCCAGAAGGAGTCCACCAGCTCCGCGCCGTGTTCGTTGAGGATGCGCCGGGCGGCTCGCTCAACCTCTTCCACCAGACCGTGCAGGTAGTCTCGGGAGCGTGAAATCGCGGCAACTCCGATAGTCGCCGACTGCCAGGTAACCGCCTCGTCCAGCTCCGCAACCGAAGCGTTGAAGCTCTGGCGCAACTGGTCTTTGAGAGACCGCACCACCTGCCTCCGGTCCTTCAGCGACTGGGCATGCTCAATCCGAATCTCCAACGTAAGCTGCGCTACAGGCATGGCGCCGTTTCTCCCGCTTCCCGCCGCACCAGGCGGTCATAAACCCAGAGCAGCCCGGCCGTCGCCACTCCCACCCCAGAAACCGACCACCAGATGAGCGTCGGCTGATGCAGAACTTCTCCGAAGCGATGAATGAGGAACCCGCCAAACCACCCGCCAACGAGCGACCCAATGCCAATAGGCAGGAAGGCAAAGCCCATATAAGTCCCCTGCTGCCCTGAGGGCGCGAGGCGCGAGATGTACTCGTAGTAGCGCGGCTGCTGGGTGATCTCGCCAATCGCCACGACAATGAGCGTTGCCACCGCCATGGCTACGCTGGGATGGATAATCAGCAGAATCCATGCCAGCCCCGAGATCAAAGTGCCCAGCATAATGCCGCGAAACGCAGGCATTTTCTGGGTGAGAATGCTGACCACCATCTGAAGTGCGATCACCGTCAGCGCGTCCCAACTGAGCAGCGCTTCGGTATTGCTTTTTGCGTTCACGTACTCATGGATATAGAGCGGAAGGATGATGAATTCCTGCCAGAAGGCGATGTAATAGCCCGAGAAGATCGCCAGAAAGAGCATAAAGCGCCAGTTCGACACGACGGTCAGAAAGTTCCTCGCAACCTGGCCGAGGCTTTCAGTCTTCGCCTCGCCGGAGCGACGGGGTTCTTTGAAAAAGAGCAACACGGCAATGAACATGGCAAATACGGCCAATGCCGCCATGTCGAAGACTTTCTCCACGCTGAGATGCAGATGCACCCACCCGGCGAGAAGAGGCCCCGCGGCCCCCCCAATGTTCACCAGCGTGTAGTAGATGGAGTAGCCGATGGAGCGCACATTTTCCTTGGAAGCTCGGGCCGTGGTCCCCACCACAGAGGGCTTGACGAGCGCGATACCAAGGGCCGGAAGCATCAGGATCACGGTCACCAGCACGACCAGAGGCATGGCATTGCGAACCGGAGCGAGCCATGGCGAACCGATCGAACCGAGCAGGAAGTAGGAGACGGTCAGAGTCAGATAGGCCAGCGACAGCGCCCGGCGAAAGCCCATCCGGTCTGCGAGAGCTCCGCCGAACGCCGCCAGAAACCACACCAACCCGCCGAACAACCCCGCCAAACTGCTGGCTCGCTCTACGCCGAAGTTCAGGCTCTCGTGCAGATAGCGGGGCAGCGAGGCAAAGGCCGCGTAGTACGACAGCCGCTCGAAGAGTTCGCTGATGTTGGCAACCCAGAATGGCCGTTCAAACCCGGTGCGAATTTCGTGGAAACGTTCGGAGAAGGTCACAATGGCTCCTGAGGTTTTGTGGCGCGGATATCCATGTTTTGCGTCTAGATGCGCGGATTTCTTCGCTGCAAAATCTGGGTTCCAACGAGTGTACCGGATTGGGATCAGCCAAGGGTAGGCGTCAACTCACCGCGGCAAATGGCTGGTCGCAATTGACCCCCCCGGCAGGTGTTGTTACACTGATATTGCGGGGTGGAGCAGCCCGGTAGCTCGTTGGGCTCATAACCCAAAGGTCGCTGGTTCAAATCCAGCCCCCGCAACCAATTAGCCAACCGGCCAACCCTAATTAACCCTATGATTTATAGAATTTCGGGCTGTCAACGCCCCTAGGGTGCCGGTGTCTGGCTGCAGTTTCCTCTGAATTACTCATTCCCCAATGCCCTGCGAGCCACGACCGAATTGTGCTTGCGCTTGGATTCCATAAGCGCATCGCCATACTTCGCCGTGGTAGAGATATCGGAGTGCCGCATCAGTTTCTGCTGCACGCCGATCGGTGCGCCCGCATCGTCCAGCCACGACCGGTAGGTGTGACGGAATGTATGCCAGCCTACGTTGTCGAGCTTGCTTCTCTTGGCGAGTGTCCGCCGCTCTTTGTGCACAGCCGTCGTCTTGCCCTTCGCGTCCGTGCAGCGGATGCCGATTGCGGCCCCGCACTGGGAGCACGGAACGAGACACCAGCCCGCAGGACGAAGGTAATCCTGCTGTGCGGGGGAAGCGTGGAAGTGGCGGCCGGTGACTGGGCTGGTGAACAGCAGCTCCGAGCCTTTCGAACGCTCCTTCAACTGAAGAAGCACGGTTGCAAAGTCCGGATCGAGAGGGAGCTCATCTTCGGAATACTCGGTCTTCACATACTGGACTCGGCCGTGAACGACGGCGCGGTCGACCAGCATGCTGAGAGTATCGAAGTGGATGTTCTCCCAGGGAAGGGCCAGGATCTCCTCGACCCGGAGCCCCGTGCACTGCGCCACCAGGACCATGGTCCGGTATGGCTCAGGCAGAAGGTCCAGGATAAGGTAGAACTGCTCGACCGTGAGCACCACAGCCTTCTTGGTGCGCTTGGTCACTCCCTTGACTTCGACCAGTTCCATGGGATTGCGACCAAGTTCGATCACCTCCCACAGCATGGCCTTCTCGAATAAACGGTGCATCAGCGCTTTGATGTTTCCCTTCGTCTTCGGCGCACCGGTGGTGGTTTTGAGCCACTCTGCGACGAGATAGGGCTTCACCTTTTCAATGGTTGTGTCTTCCCACCGCTCACGGATCCGTTTGATCAGGCTGAGGTAGGAAACGACCGTGGTGAAACTGAGGTCTTCCTTGCTCATGTTCGTTTGACCCGGGCGAAGCTTTTTGATCTCAAGCAGCCGCTCGCTCGTGACAAAACGGTTCAGAAGCTCCCCGAAGGTTTTGGGCCCAAGGGAAGTGAGAGGATGGCCTGAGTTGAGTTGAAGCACAAAGGTGTCCAGACGGGCCAGGGCCGCCGATCTGGTTGGAAATTCCTCTGTGCTCAGGTACATGGAATCCTGCATTCCTGTCGCGGGATTGATATAGCGGTATTCCCACGCTGTTTTGTCATTGGCCCGCGAAACCTCCCGCAGGCTGCCTTTTTTGTAACGCTGTCGCGCTTGTTTCATGGCTCCTGATCCTTTCGGTTGGGAGTCAGCGCGGCATGGTTGGTTAAGTTGGATTTTAATTGACGATTTATATATTCATCGAGGAGCGAGAGGCGAAAGAGCCAGGCCTTGCCCTCCTTCATCGCCGGAATCAGACCGAGCCGGGCTTTCGCTTCAAGCGTTTTGTAGTGCAACCGGACGTAGGGAGCGGCCTCCCGAGAATCGAGCAGTGGCTCGAAACCGTCGATGGGATGTCCTCCTTGAACGCCGCTTTCCATGGCTGTCTACTTCCGCCGGGCTTGGCATTACCCCGGTAACGGTAGATTAGGTCAGCCTCTGTTCATACTCCAGCCTTCCCCAGCACTATTTGAGTTAGTAACCACGAACGTGAAACTATCCCTTCGCCTGGTGAGCTGGATGCGAATCAAAGCCCGGCATGGGCAGCCGGCTTTTCTCGGAAGATCCCGGTTAAAGCACACCTCCAAGTGCGAGATACTGCTCATCTGAGAGGCGCAGCCAGATGCCGCCTTTGCCGATTTCGAGGTTGAGTTCAAACCCCTCGCGATCCCATTTGTCGATGAGGCCATTGCCACGGCTCGCCAACTCGCGCACCGTGGATGAGCTATTGAAGGTGAACTCCTTTGGGAGCTTCTTCCTAGTTTCGGTCGTGAAGCCGCAGTGCCAACCACATCGTTGGCGGAAATACATGAAGACCAGATGACTGCTGGCGCAGGTTTCGCACCGCTTCAGACCTGGGGTGTGCGGCTCAGGCAGGCCGAGTTTGCATGAGCTGCAAATCTTGCCGGCGCGCATTCTTCTGCCAGCGGCGATTGGCTCATTTGAAAATGCGCGAGCCTGCAGGCATGTCAGGCTAATGAGATACCGATACTGCTGTTCGTTCATCAATCGTTCCTTCCTTTAAGTCGTGGGTGAAAAATGAAGAGCGCCGAGGCAAAGACCTAAATGCCAATCGGCGCTCCGTGCGACTCTCTGACCTTCTGGGGGGTGAACTACCGTCGCCGTGATGGGCGAAACCCGCGGCCCCAGCCACCTTGATTGAAGTTCGGGTACCCGTTCTGCACGCGACGATGCTGCTTCTCGAAGCGCTGAGCGGAACGACAGGGTGCTGGCCGAGGAGAGGGCGTTCGTACCGCAATCGCCTCTCCGGGCGGGGTATTGGGACTTTCGAAGGCGAGTTCCCTCAACCAAGACGGAACAGCTTCGATCTCAGCCCAAGAATTCAGCCATGTGCCGCCGGCTGACGGCGGGATCGGACAGCTCTCGCCGCTCGCAAGGACGGAGACACCTGGCGCCAACTTCTTTGCCGAAGAGCGAAGCGTCAGGCCTACGGGATACCGAAAGAACGCCCAGACCGTATCGCCGCGCTGCGCTCGGAGAGTGTAGATACGCACCTCACCCGGATGAGGTGCGATCTCGTATCGCCAGCCCTTTTCGCTCAGGAAGTCCAGGTCGGCTGGTGGGAGGACTGCTCGGATCGTCGGAGCGCTCATTTAGGCGACGCTCCCTGGGTTGAGCTTCCCCTGGGCGCTGTAGAAGTGTTCCCACTCGGTGAGGTGAATAAGAGCTTCGGTCTTGGGGACGAGTTCGTCATCACGATGTCCCTGGACCTCGCGGAAGAGATCCCCTCGACCCAGGAGTGGAGGAGATTTCTGTCCCTGGTGGCACACTCCTGGGAATCCGTACAAATGTGTGGGCGAGGCGGGTGATGCCTGATCCTCGTAACCCGCGCATCCTGCCGTCGCGA
>Ga0302267_10000215_pt1 | contig 74557 bp, 70 predicted proteins | sample III_Bog_E1_3_FD_194555 | JGI IMG/M metagenome (GOLD analysis project Ga0302267, IMG submission 194555) | Peat permafrost microbial communities from Stordalen Mire near Abisko, Sweden - III_Bog_E1_3 | ecosystem: Environmental > Terrestrial > Soil > Wetlands > Peat | place: Sweden: Abisko... | reverse complement strand
CTCCGGCGCCCCCCCACTCAATGTCCTGCTCGGTGAAGTCGGTCTCAAGGTACCGGAGATTGTTGGTGTCGGAGGCGGGACTTGAACCCGCACGCCCCTAAGGGCACCAGCCCCTCAAGCTGGCGCGTCTGCCTATTCCGCCACTCCGACGCGAATTTCTACTTTAGCCGCTTGATCGAAGACGAACGTTCGTCTAACTCTGTGATGGAGGCTGCACAATCCCCCAGCCAGTGACCTGATCAACGAGACCCTGAACCGAAATGCTCCCGTAAACCAGACCAATCGTGTTCGACCACTCCACAAGCGACGGCGCCGTGAACAGGGGTCGGACCCAGAAATCACCCATCACTTCCTGATCGAGGTCCAACCACGTAGCTTGCGCGGTGACGGGATTGAAAATTGAGACGCCTGATGTGTAAAGACTGTTGAGTTGGCTGGTTCGTACGCCGCTCGGATAACTGTCCGGGTACGCCGGACCGGCGTAGGAGCGGGCCGAAAACGACGCCGTCGTGGTGATGGGCCTGGTGAAGATTGCGACATCGGTCTGATCCGAGGCGACCGCGTACGCAGCCAATTGATCCGAACTCTCGCTCACTGAGCTCACCGCGATGCCATCCGATCGCCACTGTCCCAGGACTAACGCGGCCACATTCTTGTCGAGCAACGTCGGCCCGACCGCCGCGCGAAGCGTCAACTGCACACCAGTGGCGCTGAACCAGCCCGAGGCGGTCTTGTAGTAACCCGCCTTCTTCAACAGGTCGACGGCACACACCGTGCAGTCGACCAGAGAGCTGCTTTGGGTCGTTGACGTCACGGTCGTCGTCGTGGACTGGGCCGACGGACCACTCCCACTGCCGCCGGGGTAGGCGGACTGACCCTGGCTGTAGAGAGCGGACTGGGCAACCGAGGGCGAGAACGTCACCGATCCGTAGAGGTCGTTGATGATGTTCTGGCGGATCAGGATGAGACTCAGCGCTTCGCGAATGGCCAGTGATCTGGTCAGCGGTCGCGAGGGGGCGAAGGTGATCTCGGCGTTCAGGCTCGAGGTGCCGATGTGACTCGAGATTGAGGGGTGCGCACTCGCCGCTTCGACGGTGGCGCTGTTGACGTTCAGCGAATAGCCAACGAAGTAGGCCGCCGGACTGGCGGGGATCGCCGACGAGTCAGTGATGACCACCCGTCCGAACCGGTTGGGATCAAGGGGCCAGTCCTTGTTCGCCACGAGCACGAATCGATTGGCCGAAGCGCTCGCGACCTCGTAGGGGCCGATCGACGGTCGAGCGAGAAAACTGGACCACGAACAGCCCAACGGCGTGTCCAGCGCCTCGACGTCGCGAAACAATCCGTTCCATTCCGCGTAAGGCTTGGTGAAGGTCGCGGTGACCGTGAGTCCCGAGTTGGTCTCGGCGAGCGAACTGATGTCGCGGTAACCGTCGGACTGGACGCTCGCCAACTGCTTGGCCCGCAGCCACCAACCCACCAGGTCGATGCCGCTGAAACTCGCGCCGTTGCTCCAGCGCAGGTCGGGCGCGATCGTGTAGACGACCGTCTCGGGACTCAGCGAGACCAGTTCGGCCGAGGTGATCGCGCCACCCTCGCCCACCAGATTGCCACCTGAGGTCGTGAGAAACGCCGAAGGGCGCAACAGGTCCAAGATCGCGCTCGTGGTGGGCGTGGCGCCGGGATCGAGCACCGTACAACCGTTGAATGGCCCCGGTATCGAGAGGTTGAGCGTATTGACCGCGCCCGACGGCGTCGAGGCGGCGTTCGCCGAGGTGGCGAGCAGCGACGCGGACGCGAGGATCACTCCCGCGCCCAGTGAGCGGAGGATCGATCCACGAAGGATCATGCCGGTTACTGCAGACGCAGGTCGAGCGTGAGCGTCGCGAAGGTGAAGATCAAGGCGACGGCGATCGTAATGCGGTCGAGGTTGCGCTCGACGACGGTCGAACCCGACGCGACCGCGCCCATGCTGCCGCCGAGCAGGTCCGAGATGCCCCCGCCGCGACCCGAGTGCAGCAGGACCAGGAAAATGAGGCCCACGGCCGACAACGCTTCAATAATGACGAATGCCCAGGTGAACATCACAACCTCCGATTAGCGCTTGCCATCGTAGCAGTCGTTACAGGACTGGACGATTGACAGGAACGATTCGGCCTTGAGACTCGCACCGCCGACGAGGAAACCATCGACCCGGCCCTCAGCCATGAGCGTCCCGGCGTTCTCCGCGTTGACCGATCCCCCGTAGAGCACGTGGATTCCCGGCATCGCCAGGCCCGCGAGCACCGAGCGGATGTGGGTGGTCATGTCGGCGACCTGCTCGCTCGTTGCGTTTCGCCCCGTGCCGATGGCCCAGATGGGTTCGTACGCGACACTCACGAGCTCGTGGTACTTCGGGTCGAGGCCCTTCAGCGCGCTGACCAACTGGGCCTTGACAAAGTCGTTCTCACCGCCCTCGTCGCGTACTTCGAGGACTTCGCCCACACAGAGCACCGCGCGCACGCCGTTGCGCACGACCTGACGCAACGTCGCGACCACCACGTCGTCGGACATGGCGTAGGCCGCGCGACGTTCGGAGTGCCCCACGATCACCCAGCCCACGTTGAGGCGCTTGAGCATCGCGACACTGACCTCACCGGTATGGGCACCCGCGTCGTTCGCGTTCACGTGCTGGGCGCCGACGCCTACGGGGATGCGTTCGGACTCGACGATCGAGGTCACACTGCGCAAGTCGACGAAGGGCGGTACGAGCACGACGTCGACGTGCTCGACGGGCTTGTTCTTCAGCATCACGCCGACCTGTTGGACCAGGTGCAGGGCTTCGACGTAGTCGAGGTTCATCTTCCAGTTGCCGACGACCAGTGGCTTCTTCATGCGTTGAACGGACTTTCGCGCAGGGCCCGCAGGCCGGGCAGGTCACCGAGTTCGACCAGTTCGAGCGACGCGCCCCCACCGGTCGACACGAAGCTGACCTGGTCCTCGAGACCGTAGGACTGCAGAGCGGCGACCGAGTCACCCCCACCTATTACCGACACCGCACTTGAGGCCGCGACCGCGCGCGCGACTGCTTCGGTGCCCGCGCTCAGCCTCGGGTCCTCGAAGACGCCCATCGGGCCGTTCCAGAGTATCGTCTTGGCTTCGCCGATCGCCGCACAGAACGTCGCGACAGCCTGAGGACCGATGTCCAGTCCCACGAAACCGTCGGGCACGTTGGCCCCGAAATCGATCACCTCGTCGTCGCCACCACCGTTTCCGAAGGGCTGGCCGTCCTTTAGACCGCGCGAGTCATCGGGGATCAGCACGTGGCCCTCTTTCAACAGCGCCGCGCATTCGTCGAGGTGCGAACCGTCGAACAGAGAGGAACCAATGGTTCTGCCCTGGGTCACCTCGAAGGTGTAAGCCATGCCCCCGCCGACGAGCACGGTCTGCGCCTTGTCGGCGAGCACGCGCACGATGCCGAGTTTGTCGGCGACCTTCGCGCCCCCGACGATCGCCACGAAGGGACGCTCGGGGGACGTGAGTAGCGACTGGATGGTCGTTACTTCTCGTTGCAGGTTCGGTCCCGCGGCACTGGGTAGCAGTGTCGGGGGGATCATGATCGACGCGTGCGCCCGGTGCGAGGCACTGAAAGCCTCGTTGATGTAGTAGTCGAAGCCCTCGACGAGCGACGCGCCAAAGGCCGGATCGTCACTCTCCTCACCCGGGTTGAAACGAAGGTTCTCCATCAACTCGACCTCCGCGCACAGTTCGGCCAAACGGGCGCGCACCGGCGCGACGCTGTACTTGGCGACGACGTGACCCTTGGGCCGGCCGAAGTGCGTGCACGCGACGACCGTCGCGCCTCGCGCGAGCAGGTCTTCGAACAGCGGAATCGTCGAGCGTATGCGAAAGTCGTCCGTGACGTGAAGCTCGCCGTCTATTTCGGCGACGGGCGTGTTGAAGTCGACGCGCACGAGGACGCGTTTGCCCGTGAGGTCCCCCCAACGCTCGTAGGACGGCAGATCGGTCACGGCTACTTGCCGACGTAACTAGTCAGGTCCACCAGGCGGTTCGAGTAGCCCCACTCGTTGTCGTACCAGCCAAAGACCTTCACCATGCTGCGCGCGTCGTCGATTCGGATGACCATCGTCATCAACGAGTCAAAGATGCACGAGAAGGGAAGACCCACAATGTCCGAGGAGACGATCGGGGCATCGGTGTAGGAGAGGATCCCCTTCAAGGGACCCGAGTCCGCCGCCTTCTTGTAGGCGCCGTTGATCTCCTCGACGGTCGTCGAGCGCACGATCGCGGTGAAGTCCGTGATGCTGCCCACCGGGATCGGTACCCGCAGCGACGTCCCGTCCAGCTTTCCCTTCATGGAAGCGAGCACCAGGCTCGTGGCGCGCGCGGCGCCGGTCGACGTCGGCACGATGTTGATGGCAGCCGCCCTCGATCGCCGCATGTCCTTGTGTTGGAGGTCGAGCAGGTTCTGGTCATTGGTGTAGGCGTGCACTGTCGTCATGAGTCCCACGTCGATGCCGAAGGCGTCGTCGAGGACCTTGACCATCGGCACGAAGCAGTTGGTCGTGCACGAGGCGTTGGAGATGACGTGCTGGGTCGCGGCGTCGTAGGTGTCCTCGTTGACACCCATGACGAGTGTCGCGTCCGCGTCGCCCGAGGGGGCGGAAATGAGGACCTTCTTCGCGCCCGCCGTCAGGTGCTGGGCCGCCGCCTCGCGCGACGTAAACAAGCCCGTCGACTCGATGACGACGTCGATCTTGAGCTCGGCCCAGGGCAGTGCGGCCGGGCTGCGTTCGGCGAGGACCTTGATGGTGTCCTTGCCGACCTTGATGTCGCCGTCGACGACGGTGACGGGTACACCCAGGACTCCTTGAGTGGAGTCGTACTGCAAGAGGTGCGCGAGGGTCGCGGGCGAGGTCAGGTCGTTCACGGCGACGACTTCCACGTCCGGGTTGTTGAGCGATGCCCTCACAAAGCTGCGGCCGATTCGTCCAAATCCATTAATCGCAACACGTATTGCCACGGCGTCTCCTCGGTAGTTGATCGTCACGCAACGCGCCAGGCGCTGAGTGCTTGTACCAATTTTTGCACATCGTGGACGAGGCCATTGACGCCCGCCAGGTCCGCGTAACTGGTCGGTAACGAACACGCCTGGGTGGCGAATTCCGAGTGCACATCGACGAGCACGTCATCGGGCACGACCGCGTGACGCAACAGGGCGTCAACGTGATCTTGAAGGGTAAAACCTTCGGTTTCGGGCACTTCGGGGTGCAGGTTGGCGACGTAGACCTTGCGCGCCCGCGTTCCCGCGATCGCCTGGGTGATCCCGGGCACCACGCACGCGGCGAGCACGCTCGTGAAGAGTGACCCTGGTCCAATAAGCACGAGGTCGGCGTTCTCAATTGCCTCGACCGCCGCCATGGGTGCGGGCGCGTTCCTCGGTTCCACGCTGATGTTCTTGATCTGCGTCGCTTGGGCGACCTCGGTCTGTCCCCGCGTCGCCCCGTTTTCGGTCGTGGCGACGAGTTCCACGCCCTCGCAGGACGCCGGCACGATGGTGCCGGTCACGCCCATCACCTGGGCGACGGCGCGCACCGATTCCTCGAGGTTGCCCGTCGCGTCGATGAGTCCGACGAGCAGGAGGTTGCCCACGGCGTGCCCCTCGAGTTCGCCGACGTGAAAGCGATGCTCGAAGGACTCGGTCAAAGGATTGGTGGGATCAGCGAGGGCGCCCAGGCAGATCCGCAGGTCCCCCACCGCGGCCACGTTCAGCATGGCCCGCAGTCGCCCAGTCGAACCACCGTCGTCGGCGACCGAGACGACGCCGGTGACCTCGTGGGTCATCTGACGAAGGGCTCGCAAGGACACGGCGGTGCCGTGTCCGCCACCGATGGCGACGACCCTCATCGAGCGATATCGCGGTGCAGGACGGCGTTGGGAATCTTGAGGCGACGGCGGATCTCCTCGGCGATGGCGACTGATCGATGCCGGCCCCCCGTGCAACCAATCGCGATGGACAGGTACGCCTTACCTTCCTTCGCGAAGGCGGGGATCTGCCACTCGAGTAACGAGCACACGTCGGCGAGAAAGTGTTGGGCCGACTCTTGGTTGAGCACGTAGGTGGCCACCGGCTCGTCGAGTCCCGACAAGGGGCGCAACTCCTCGATCCAGTGCGGGTTGGGCAAGAACCGGCAGTCAAAGACGATGTCGACGTCGCGCGGGATGCCGTTCGAGTAGCCAAAGGACACGAGTGACACCCGCAAAGTCCCGGGAGTACTCGAATCAGTGAAGATCTCGACGATTCGCGAGCGCAATTCGTTGGTGTTGATCGTCCCGGTGTCGATCACGAGGTCGGCGGCGTCACGAATCGATTGCAACAACGCGCGTTCACCCGCGATCGAATCGGCGAGTGACGGCGCCGGAAACGGGTGGCGTCGCCGGTTGCCCTCGAAACGATGGATTAATACGTCGTCGGGTGCGTCGAGGAAGAGGATCTTCGCGTTCTCGTGCATCTGCTGGAGTTCCATCTCCACCGCGAGCAACGCATCTGGTTGGACGCGACCTGATCGGCCGACGATGAAGGCCACGCCGGCGTAGTCGAGCGAGCCCGCCGCCGCCAGTTCACCAACGCGGACGATCAACTCGAGCGGGAGGTTGTCAATGACGAACCACCCGAGATCCTCGAGCGCGGCTGAGACCGTCGAGCGACCCGCGCCCGACATACCCGTTACGAGCACTACTTCACTCATCGCCTGCACTTCCCTTCGCGGGCCGGGGCTCACTCGGCGCCTGCAAGTGATCGTAGATGTTCCTTGCCACCGACTCGGGCAACCAGGCCAGTCCTTCGAAATCCGTCAGCGTCGCCTGACGCAGCGCGTCGAGGGAACCGAACTCGCTCATGAGTCGTTCACGACGCGCGGGACCGAGACCTGCGACGCCTTCGAGCGAGGAGGCGACCATGGACTTCGCGCGCTTGGAACGATGGAACGTAATGGCGAAGCGGTGAGCCTCATCGCGGATCCGCTGGACGAGGTAGAGACTCTCTGAACCGCGTTCGAGCGCGATGGGCGTCGACGAGCCGGGTCGGAACAAGAGCTCCTCGCGCTTGGCGAGCGCGGCGAACTCGAGGCCACCGGCCCCCGCCTGCGCGGCGGCCTTCTCGGCGGCGTGTAACTGGGGAAGTCCGCCGTCGATGATAATGAGGTCGGGACGACGGAACTTGGTGGTGGCCTGATTTTCATCGAGGTGCGACAGTCGTCGACGCACGACTTCTTGCATGGCACCGACGTCGTCGTTGCCGATGATCTCTTTCACGTTGAAGTGCCGATAGTCGGCCTTCTTCGATATAGCGTCCTCGAAGACCACCATCGAGCCCACGTAGTTCGTGCCCTGAAGGTGACTCATGTCGAAGCACTCGATGCGAAAGGGCGGCTGGGCCAGGTGAAGCGCCTCTCCCAGCTCCTGGAGCGCTCGACTGCGCACATTGTGGTCGCTCTGCCTTCTCAGCGAGTCGCGACCGATCACCGCTTTCGCATCGTTGGTCGCGAGTTCGAGCACGCGACGTCGCCTTCCACGCTGGGGCGCCACGACTTCCACGCCGCGTCCGCGTAGTCCGCTCAAGTACGCACCCGTTAGCGAACTCGCCGATTTCGCACTCGCCACGACCACGACCGCTGGCACGTCGGTGGGGTCATCGTAGAGATCAGGGAGGACGCCTTCGATGATCTGGGTGTCGTCCTCGTCCATCGAGCGGTCGATCAAATGCACCGTGCGTCCGATGATTCGTCCATGGCGGACCCGAAAGCGCACGACCGCAGCTCGTCCGCCCTCGGTGTCGACGGCGATGACGTCGAGGTCCGAATGGTCGTCGAGCACCACGCTCTGGTCGCTCGCGGCTCGTTCGAGCGCTTCGAGGGCGTCGCGCGCCTTCGCGGCGGCCTCGTAATGCTTCAGGTGTGCGGCCTCGTTCATGCGCTCGCGCAACAGCGAGCGAAGTTGGCGCACGTCGCCCTCGAAGAACCTCGCCCACGACGCCACGAGTTCGCGGTAGCCGACGGGATCGATGGCCTTGACGCACGGTCCCGAGCACTTGCCGATGTCGTAGAGCAAACACGGTCGGTTGATGCGCTCCTGATAGTTGAACTTATGGCGGGTACACGAACGCAAGGGGAACGCCTGCAGCAGTTCATCGATCGTGGTCCGAAGTGCGCGCACGTCGACGAACGGACCAAAGTACCGCACACCCTTCACGTGTTGGGAACGGGTGATAAAGGGTGCCGGGAAGTCGACGCGTGTGTCGATCGCGACGTAGGGGAAGCTCTTATCGTCCTTCAGGCGCATGTTGTAGCGCGGTTGGTTCTGCTTGATCAGTTCGTTCTCGAGGATTAGCGCGTCGAGCTCATTGGGTGTCACGATCCATTCGACCGAACTCGCCTCGTCCATCAGCGCCTGCGTCTTAAGCGTCATGGCGTCACTCTTTTGGAAATAGCTTCCCAGACGCTGGTTAAGCGACAGGGCTTTGCCCACGTAGATGATGGTGTCGTGCTCGTTGCGAAAGAGGTAACAACCGCTTTGGCGAGGGATGCCCGAGGGTCGGTCGAACACTACGAGGCCCTGCTGACCGCCAACACTTCACGCAGGACCGTCCCCGTCGCGGTCGCTAACTGGGCGATGTCCTCGGGTGTCCCCTCGCCCACGATCAGGCCCCCGCGCCGACCGCCCTCGGGTCCGAGGTCAATGACCCAGTCCGAGGTCTTGACGACGTCGAGGTTGTGCTCGATCACGAGCACCGTGTTTCCCTGGTCGACCAGGCGGTGCAGGACCTGCAAGAGACGGTTGACGTCATCGAAGTGCAGGCCCGTCGTCGGCTCGTCGAGCACGTAGAACGTGTGACCGGTCGGGCGCCTCGCCAATTCGGTCGCCAACTTCACTCGCTGGGCCTCACCGCCAGACAATGTCGGCGCGGGCTGGCCCAGACGCACGTATCCCAGACCGACGTCCATCAGGCTCTGGATGTTGCGAAGAATCCCCGGCTGGCGGTCGAAGAACTCAAGGGCTTCGGCAATCGGCATGTTCAACACGTCGCTGATCGACTTGCCGCGGTACTTGATCTCGAGGGTCTCGCGGTTGTAGCGGGCCCCGTCGCAGGTCTCGCAGTTCACGTAGACGTCGGGCAGGAAGTGCATCTCGATCTTGATGGTGCCGTCACCCGCGCAAGTCTCGCAGCGTCCGCCCTTCACATTGAAGGAGAACCGACCTGGCTGATAGCCGCGGACCTTGGACTCCTGGACCTCGGCGAAGAGTTTGCGGATCTTGTCGAACACGCCCGTGTAGGTCGCGGGATTCGAGCGCGGCGTGCGACCAATCGGTTGCTGATCGACCGCGACGACCTTGTCGAGGTTGGCGATGCCCAAAATGGTGTCGTGTTCGGCGACGTGGGTCTTGGCCCGATTGACCTGTCGCTCGAGCGAACTCAGCAAAATCGAATTGATGAGCGTCGACTTGCCCGAACCTGACACGCCGGTGACCGCGATGAACATACCCAGCGGGATGTCGACACTTATGTTCTGCAGGTTGTTGGCGCGCGCACCCTTGATGGTCAGTTTCTTGCCTTCACCCGCCCGACGGGTCACGGGCGTCGGAATCGACTTCTCGCCCGACAAGTACTGGCCCGTGATCGACCTCGGATTCTCTAAGAGTTCCTTGTAGGTGCCCGCGTGCACGACTTCGCCCCCGAATTCGCCGGCCCCCGGTCCGATGTCGACGATGAAGTCCGCGAGACGGATCGTCTCCTCGTCGTGTTCGACCACGATGACCGAATTGCCCAGGTCACGCAGGCGTTCAAGAGTCGAAATGAGCCGCCGGTTGTCACGCTGGTGCAATCCGATAGACGGCTCGTCGAGCACGTAGAGCACGCCCACCAAATAACTGCCGATCTGACTGGCGAGACGGATGCGCTGGGCCTCACCGCCCGACAATGTCGCCGAGGCGCGGCTGAGGGTCAGGTAGTCGAGCCCGACGTCCATCAAGAAGGTGAGTCGAGCCAGAATCTCCTTGATGACCTGACGCGCGATCGTCTCCTCGCGCTTGGTCAACTTCAGCTTCTTGAACAGGGCGACCGCCTCGTCAATGGTCATGGCGTTCACGTCAGCGATGTTGTGTCCGTGCACGCGAACCGCCAGCACCTCGGGCTTTAGTCGCTGTCCCGCGCACGTGGTGCACTCGACCTCGCGCATGTACTGTTCGGCTTGTTCGCGCGACCAGTCCCCGTCCGCCTCGGAACGTTTGCGCTCTAGCCACTCGATGATCCCGCGGTACGTGGTGTCGTAGGTGCGCACCTTGCCGTAACGATTGCGGTACTTGACCGGCACGGTCTTCTTCTCGACGCCGTAGAGGATCAGTTTGCGGTCTTTGGCGCGCAGCTTGTACCAGGGAGTCTTGACGCTGAATCCACCCATGTCCGCGATGCCACCAATGAGTCGCTCGAAGTACTTGAAGCGAGCGCCCGACCACGGTGCCAGGGCACCGTCGGCGAGCGAGAGCGTCGGGTCGGGTACCACTAATTCGGGGTCGACCTCGAATCGAGTGCCCAGACCCGTGCAGACCGGACAGGCCCCGTAGGGCGAGTTAAAGGAGAAGTCGCGCGGCGCGAGTTCGGTGAAGCTGATGCCGTCGTGGCTGCAGGCCATCTTCTCGGAGAACTGCTCGATCTCGTCGGTGTCAAGGAAGAGGAACGAGACGACTCCCTTGGTGAGTTTGAGCGCGGTCTCCACCGATTCGGTGAGTCGCTGGCGGCTCGTCGCCTTGACCGCGAGACGGTCGAGGACCACGTCGATAGTGTGCTGTTCGTATCGAGCGAGATCGACGGAATCGCGCTCGCTGAGTTCGACCACAGTGCCATCGACTCGTACGCGACTGAATCCCTGGGCGGCCAGTTCGTTGAGCAGGGTGCTGTATTCGCCCTTGCGACCCTCGACCACGGTGGCGAGCACGAGAAACCTGGTGCCCTCGGGTCGCGCGAGGACGAGGTCCACGATCTGCTGGGGGGTTTGGCGAGTGACGACGCGACCACACAAGTGACAGTGCTGAACGCCCACGCGAGCGAAGAGCAGGCGCAGGTAGTCGTGGATCTCGGTGATGGTGCCGACGGTCGAGCGCGGGTTGCGCGACGCCGTCTTTTGGTCGATCGAGATCGCTGGCGACAGGCCCTCGATGAACTCGACGTCGGGTTTGTCCATCTGACCGAGGAACTGGCGGGCGTAGGCCGAGAGGCTCTCCACGTAACGACGCTGGCCTTCGGCGTAGATGGTGTCAAAAGCCAGTGACGACTTGCCCGATCCGGACAATCCGGTAAACACCACCAGTTGGTCACGGGGTATCTCCACCGAGAGGTTCTTCAGATTGTGCACGCGTGCGCCCTGCACGCGAATCGTCGAAGTCATAGCGGCAATCTACCGGTTAAGACTCGTCACTCAGGCTGTCGAGCGCCGAGTCGAGTCCTTGACGTTGCAGAGAGTGCAGATAGTCGCGCAGGGCGGCGGCCTCTTCGAACCGCAAGTCTCCCGCCGCGGTCAACATCGCTTTTTCGACCCGAGCGATCTCGAGGTTGAGGTCGTCGGGCAAGGAACTCTCGAGTGACGTGATGCCGTGGGAACGGTTCGTGGGCTCGGGCGCCGATTCGGAGCGAAGTCGCCCCAGGATGTCCGCCACGTTCTTCATGATCGTTTGGGGCTTGATCCCGTGTTCCTCGTTGTAGGCCGTCTGAAGCAGACGACGCCGTTCGGTGACCGAGATCGCTTCGCGCATGGAATCGGTCACGCGGTCGGCGTAGAGCACGGCCTCGCCGTTCGAATTCCGCGCCGCGCGTCCAATGGTCTGGATGAGGGCGCTGCGCGAACGAAGAAACCCTTCCTTGTCCGCGTCCAGGATCGCCACCAATGACACCTCGGGCAGGTCGAGCCCCTCGCGTAAGAGGTTGATACCGACCAGGATGTCGAACTCACCCAGGCGCAACGAGCGCAGGATCTCGATGCGCTGGATCGTGTCGATGTCGCTGTGCAGATACTGCACCCGGTAACCAGCCTTAGCGAGGAAATTGGTCAAGTCTTCGGCCATCCGCTTGGTGAGCGTCGTGATGAGCACCCGCTCTTCGCGCGCGATGACCCCGTCGAGTCGAACCCGCAGGTCGTCGATCTGGTTGCGGGTTGGCACCACGCTCACCACGGGATCGAGAAGTCCCGTCGGTCGAATGACCTGTTCGGCGATCTGATCACTGTGCTCGATCTCGTAGGGACCTGGGGTCGCGGACACGAAGACCATCTGAGGGACGAGTTCCATGAACTCGTCGAAATTCAGCGGGCGATTGTCCATCGCGCTCGGCAGGCGGAATCCGTGCTCGACCAACGTCTCCTTGCGCGAACGGTCGCCGGCGTACTGTCCACGCACCTGAGGCACCGCGACGTGGGACTCGTCAATGACGACGAGGAAGTCGTCGGGGAAGTAGTCCAGCAACGTGAAGGGACGCTCACCGCGACTGCGACCGTCCAGGTGCGCCGAATAGTTTTCGATACCCGCGCAGACCCCGGTCTGTTCGAGCATCTCGAGGTCGTGCTCGGTGCGCGAACGAAGACGCTGGGCCTCGAGGAGTTTGCCCTCGGCCTGGAACTTCGCGAGTTGTGATTGCAGTTCAACCTCAATAGAACGGCACGCCCGGTTGATGGTCGCGGTGCTCGCGGCGTAGTGCGAAGCCGCGAAGAGGGTGAACTCATTCACCTTCCCTCGGTGCTCCTGGGTCACCGGGTTGAAGAACGAAATCTCCTCGATCTCCTCGCCGAAGAACGACACGCGCACGGCCTCGTTTGAATACGCGGGCTGGATTTCGAGCGTGTCGCCCTTCATGCGAAAAGACCCGCGATCGAGGACCAGTTCATTGCGGCTGTACTGCATCTCCACGAGTCGACGAAGCAGCGCGCGTTGGTCGAACGATGCGCCGATTTCGAGTGCCAACATCCGTTCGCGGTACTCAATCGGTGATCCGAGTCCATAGATGCAGCTGACCGAAGCGACCACGATGGTGTCACGGTGGGTCAACAATGACGACGTGGCGGCGTGACGCAGCCGGTCGATCTCCTCATTAATCGAACTGTCTTTTTCGATGAACGTGTCCGTTCGTGGGATGTAAGCCTCGGGTTGGTAGTAGTCGTAGTACGACACGAAGAATTCGACCCGGTTGTTCGGCAACATCTCCTTGAGCTCAGAAGCCAACTGAGCCGCGAGAGACTTGTTCGGCTCGAGAATCAACGTCGGGCGCTGCACACTCTCGACCAGCCACGCGATCGTGGCGGTCTTGCCGCTGCCCGTGATTCCCTCGAGCGTTTGGAATCGCAACCCGTCGCGCACACCCTGGGCGAGGGTGGCGATGGCCGTGGGTTGGTCGCCCGAGGGCTGGAACGGTGATTCGACGAGGAATTTATCCATGGACCAGTCCACAACGTGCCAGTTCGGCGTCGACTTTTGCGTGTAGTTCCTCCAAGGTTCCATCGTTCCAGAGCACTCGATCGACGAGTGGTACTCGTTCCTCGTTGGTGGCCTGATTAGCCAGGCGCGCCCTTGCGTCGTCCTCGGTGAACTCGCGGTGCTCGACCAGACGACCCAGTGCCACGTCGGGTGAGGCAAGCACGGCCCAGACCTCGTCGACCTCGAACGCCGAGCGATGCTCGGGGCGAAAGAGCGCCAGAGCAATGAAGACGGCATCCGACGTCGTCTCGCCAATTCGCCTTATGATTTCGATGCCGATGTGGCCGTGAGTGATGCTATTGAGCCGTTTCAGCGCGCTGACGTCGTGAAACACCAGATCGGCGACGAATGCCCGATCGATCGTCTGGTCGTTGCGAAGTACGGCATCGCCGAACGCGTCGCGCATCGCTTGCCAGGCGGGTTCGCCCGGCTGAGTAACGGCGCGCGCGACGTCGTCAGCGTCGATGATCGGGAAACCTCGAATGGCGAGGTATTCCGTCGCCGCCGACTTACCCGCCCCGATGCCGCCGGCGATGACAATTCTCTTCACGCTTGCACGCTAGCCACCACGTGTCACACGTCAGTTCCGGAGGCGACCCTTTACTAGGGGGTAGCCGGTGTTGGCTATTGTCCTTAGAAGTCCTAGAGGGGGAAGAAGTGCTCAGGTACGTACTGCGGCGATTGGCGATGCTGATCGGCATCGTCTTCATCATCTCGGTCGGCAGTTTCTACCTGATCCATCTCCTACCCGGGAATATCACCACGGTCATCGAGGGCCCCGGCGCCAGCCCCGCGAACCAGGTGAAGCTCTTCAAACTCCTTGGTCTCAACAGACCTATCTACGAGCAATACTTCACGTGGATCGGCAACGTGGTGCACGGCAACCTCGGGGTCTCGTTCATCTCGCAAACCTCAGTCGCCAGCACTATCCGCGCGGCCTTGCCGATCGACCTCGAAATGATCCTCCTCTCACAGATCGTCTCGTTCGCGCTGGCGATCCCCCTCGCCATGCGCGCGGCGCGCAAGCCCGACAGCTGGCTCGATCGCATTTTCAGCGCGGGCAGTTTCACGATGCTGTCGGTGCCAAATTTCATAGTCATCGTGATCCTGGTGCTGTTCGTCTCGGTGAAGTTAGGCATTGCCCACACCGGACCTTCGTCGTACGTGCCCTTTAACCAGGACTGGATCGTGAACCTCGAAAGTATGGCGCTGCCCACGATAGCCCTCGCGATGGGGAGTTTTGTCGTGTACTTCAGAGTGTTGCGCAGCGATCTCATCGCCACTCTCCAAGAAGAGTTCATCACCATGGCCCGGTCCAAGGGCATCAGTCAACGGCGCATTATGTGGCGCCACGCGTTTCGTCCTTCGTCAGTCGCCCTGCTCGGCGCGGCGGGTGTGAACATCGGCAGTCTGTTGGCGGGAGGTTTCATCGTCCAGTATCTGTTGAATATTCCTGGGCTCGGCTACACCTTGATCGCCGCCATCAACACCAGCGACTACTTGCTGGTCCAGGGCATTGTCCTGGTGGTCTCGGTGGGCGTCGTGCTTATCAACTTCATCTTTGACTTCGTCATCAACATCGTGGACCCGAGGATCAGCCGTGAGTAACTTCAGCCAAATGTTCGTCGAAGAGGAACTGGCCCGGGTCGAGAAGCCGGAGAAGCGCGAGCCCCTCGGGCTGCTCTTTTGGCTCTGCGTTGGTTGGATCGGACTGAACATCATTGGCGCGATCCTCGCCAACTTCCTTCCCCTGATCGATCCGCTCTACCAGAACTACAACACGCTCAACGCCGGTCCTTCCCTTCATCACCTCTTCGGCACCGACGACCTCGGTCGCGATATCTTCTCGCGAGTGGTCTACGGGTCGCGCATCTCGCTCTCGGCGGGCGCGGGCGCGATGCTCATTGGCTTTGGTTTCGGCGCGCCACTGGGCATGCTCGCCGCCTACCGTCGAGGACGCTTCGACTCGATCCTCACCAACGTCATGTACGTCTTCTTGGCCTTTCCCGCGATCATCGCTACCATCGCCATCCTCTCGTTCTGGACACCGCGATCACTCTTGAAGATCATCATCGTGATCGGCGTGGCGTCGATCCCTCTGGTCTACCGCGTCATTCGTACCGCCACCTTGAACGTCGCCACGAAGGACTACATCATCGCGGCGAAGGTCCAGGGTGCGACGGATAGACGCATCCTTCTTCGCGAGTTGCTGCCAAACATCGCGCCCATCGGGATCTCGTTTCTTCTCATCGGCGTGGCGACGGTAATCGCCCTCGAAGGGTCGCTCGCCTTTCTCGGTCTGTCGGTCCTGCCCCCCACACCCTCGTGGGGCAACATGATCAACGAGTCACGCACCATCCTCCAACAGAACCCGTGGCTCGCAATATTTCCTTCCCTCGCCATGTGTCTGTTCCTGCTCTGCTTGAACTTCATTGGCGACCGCTTGCGCCACCATTTCGACGTGACCGAGGTGAAACTGTGAGCGAGTTCGACCCAATCCTGCTCGCGGTCAACGATCTGGCGACCACCTTCCAGACTGCGGGCGGGCCACTGCCCGCCGTGGGCGGTGTCTCGTTTGAACTCAAGCGCAACGAGACCATCGGCGTCGTCGGCGAGTCCGGATCCGGCAAGACCGTGCTCACGCGCACGATCATGGGCCTGCAACAACGCACCAACGTCACGGTCACCGGTTCGGTCCTGCTCGACGGCCACGAGATGGTCGGTGCCAGCGAAATGGACAAGCGCGCCCTTTGGGGCTCGGAAGTCGCCATGATCTTCCAGGACCCCATGACATCGCTCAACCCAGTGATGCGCGTAGGTAAGCAGATCGACGAGTCATTGCGCGTGCGCGTGGGTATGTCCAAGGCCGACGCCAAGGCCCGTGCCATTGAGCTGCTCGAACTGGTAGGGATACCCTCGCCCGCGCATCGCTACGACGCCTACCCCGGACAACTTTCGGGTGGCATGCGCCAACGCGTCGTGATCGCCATCGCGCTCGCCTGTTCGCCCAAGTTGTTGCTCGCCGACGAACCCACGACGGGTCTGGACGTGACCATTCAGGCCCAGATCCTAAACCTGCTCGACGACTTGAAGGAACGTCTGCACATGTCGGTGATCCTGGTCACGCACGACCTCGGCGTGGTGGCGACGCGCACTTCACGCATCATCGTCATGTACGCCGGGCGAATCGTCGAAATCGGTAGCACTCGTGAGGTCTTCAGCGCACACCGCATGCCCTACACGCGCGCGCTGCTCGAGAGCTCGCCCAAGGTGTCCAATGACCCGCACACTCGCCTGGTGACGATTCCGGGGCGCCCACCCAACTTGTTGAAGCTCACCCAGGGTTGCAGCTTCGCGCCGCGCTGCTCGTACGCGACCGATCGGTGCCACCAGGAGCGACCCGAACTCCAACCCGCCGACGAACCGGGTCACGCCTTCGCGTGCTGGAATCCGCTGCCCAAGACCCGCAAGAGAACGGTGAAGACCACATGAACCGCGCAGAGCCGCTCCTCAAGATTCGCGACCTGAAGGTGTCTTTCGGCATGGGCCACCACGAAGTGCAAGCGGTCGCCGGCGTGAGCTTTGACATTTTCGAGGGTGAGACCCTCGGTCTGGTCGGCGAATCGGGTTGCGGCAAGTCCACGACGGGCAAGGCCCTCATGCGTATCGTCGAACCCACGAGCGGCACCATCGAACTCGACGGCGTGGACTTGTGCGCGCAGAAGGGTAAGGCGCTGCGCAACATTCGCACGCGCATGCAGATGATCTTCCAGGACCCCATCAGTTCGCTCAACCCGCGTCGACGCATCAAGGACATCGTTGCCGAACCCCTCGACTGTTGGAAGAGTGTGACCGGTACCGAACGCGACACCGTGGTGAGCGACCTGCTCGTCAAGGTCGGAATCGACCCCCAGGTCTACGGCAACCGTTACGCACGCCAGTTCTCGGGCGGCCAGTGCCAACGCATCTCGATCGCCCGCTCGCTCGCCATGCGGCCCAAGTTGCTGATCTGCGACGAGATGGTGTCGGCCTTGGACGTCTCGGTCCAGGCGCAGATCCTCAACCTCCTAGAGGACCTCAAAAAGGAATACGGTCTCACGTTGTTGTTCATCGCGCACGACCTCGCGGTGGTGAAGAACGTCAGTGACCGCGTGGCCGTAATGTACCTGGGCAAGATATGCGAGATCGGACCGTCGAACACCCTCTACGAGGTACCGGCGCATCCGTACACGAAGTTCCTGCTGGGTGCGGCCCTCGAGGCGGACCCCGACTCGCCCGTGCACGGCGACGTGCTCACGGGTGAGCCACCGAGCCCGATGAACCCGCCCAGCGGCTGTCGCTTTCGCACGCGCTGTCCCTTCGCGACCCAGAAGTGCGCCGACGAGGAACCGCTGTTGTCCGAGGTCGCCCCCGGCCACAGCGTGGCCTGTCACTATCCACTCAACGTAAAGACACCCCGAAAGCGCGCACCGCGCACGACGACGTAGCGCTACGCGTTACTCGCTCGCGGGAGGCTCTTCGGTCACGTCGCTCGCGGGTGGGGCTTCGGTCACGTCGCTCGCGACGGCATCGTCGGGGGCGCCTTTGGGGTCGCTCGCCTCGTCCTCGGGTGACTTGCCCGCGGTGCCGGTGGCGTATTCGGCCCAGGCGGCCTGTGCCTCGGTTTCGGGTGTGAACTCGCCGTACTCGATGCCGCCAATGTAATTACCCTCGGTGTCGTAGGCGTGGCTGCCGAAGGCCTCACGGTACTCTTCGCTGACTTCGCCACCCTCGGCGGCCTGCTTGATCGACAGACTGATGCGACGACGGGCGGTGTCGAGTTCGATGATCTTGACCCAGAGCTCCTCGCCAGCGCTCACGACCTGGTCAGGCGATTCGACGTGGTGCGCGGCCATCTCCGAGATGTGCACGAGACCTTCGATGCCCTCGCCCACCTGGACGAACGCGCCGAAAGGCACCAACTTGGTGACCCGGCCGTAGACGAGTTGGTCGACGGCGTGGCTATCGGCGAAGACCTGCCAGGGGTCGGACTGCGTGGCCTTCAAGGACAACGAGATGCGCTCCTTGGAGAAGTCGACGTCGAGCACTTCCACGTCGACCTCGTCGCCCACCGCGACGACTTGGCTCGGGTGGTCGATGTGCTTCCAACTGAGCTCTGACACGTGGATCAGTCCGTCCATGCCACCCAGGTCCACGAAAGCACCGAAGTTGACGACCGAGGAGATGACGCCGTGACGACGCTCGCCCGGCTTCAGGTTGTTGAGGAAGTCGCCTCGCTGCTCCTTTTGGGTCTCTTCGAGCCAGGCGCGACGCGAGAGCACCACGTTGTTGCGGTTGCGGTCGAGTTCGATGATCTTGGCCTCGACGGTCTTGCCGATGTAGGGCTGGAGTTCGCGCACGCGACGCAACTCGACCAGCGAGGCGGGCAGGAAGCCGCGAAGACCGATGTCGACGATGAGACCGCCCTTGACGACCTCAATGACAACGCCTTTGACGACCTCGTCGCGGTTCTTCAGTTCTTCGATGTTGCTCCAGGCCTTCTCGTACTGAGCCCGCTTCTTCGAAAGGACGAGTCGACCTTCCTTGTCCTCTTTTTGCAGGACGAGGCACTCGACGCGCTCGCCCAGCGAGACGATCTCCGACGGGTCCACGTCGTTGCGGATCGAAAGCTCACGCGAGGGGATCACGCCCTCGGACTTGAAACCGATGTCGAGCAGGACCTCGTCGTGGTCGATCTTGACGACCGTGCCCGTGACCAGGTCACCGTCCTCGAACTCGAGCACGCTGTCGCCCACCAGGGTGGCGAGGTCGGTGCCGACCATGTCGTCTTCGGTAATGACGCGAGGAACGTAATTTCCGTCGGCGTCGAAGGTTCCCATTTGCTGGGAGGAAAGGAGGCTCGTGCCGTCCGACATACGTACTTCTTTCATACGACCACACCGGGGTCCTCTAGGCAATAAGGGGTCTGGGTCGCCGGTGTAAACCCAGGTTTCAACCCTATCACTCGGCTTTTGGCCCTCAGCCCTTGGCCGCCGCCCAGTTCTCGCCCCAGGAGAGTGAGACCTCGAGCGGCACCGTCAATCGGGCCGCGTTGGTCAACGCGTCGCGAATGATCGCTTCGACGCGGTCCTTTTCCGCGGGTGGCGCCTCGACGAGCACCTCGTCGTGCACCTGGAGAATCAAGCGTGCTTCGAGCGCGGCGGCGCTCAACTCGCGGTCTAGGCGAACCAGCGCGGACTTGAAGACGTCCGCGGCGAGACCCTGGATGCCCGCGTTCATGGCCTGACGCTCGGCCGCCTGACGCTGGGGCCCCACGGCAGTGGCGAGGTCGGGGAACGGACGGATACGACCGAACTCGGTGCGCGAGTAGCCCTTGTTGCGGATGTCCTTGATGGTGGCGTCCATGTAAGCGCGCAACGAAGGGAAGCCCGAGAAGTACTTGTCCATGATCTCCTTGGCCGAGGAGACCGGCACGCCCAGTCGCTGGCTCAGCCCGTAGGCCTCCATGCCGTAGGCGAGGCCGTAGGAGACGGCCTTGGCCTGTTCGCGTTGCTCGTGGTTCACGTCCTTAGCAGCAACGCCAAAGACCGACGCCGCGATCGTGCGGTGTACGTCCTCGTTCGAGGCGAAAGCCGCGAGCAGTCCGCTGTCTTGGCTGAGGTGCGCGAGGATGCGCAGTTCGATCTGGTTGTAGTCCGCCACGCACAGCAACCAACCCGGACTCGGCACGAAGGCGTAGCGCAGTCGCCGACCCTCTTGGGAGCGCACCGGGATATTGTGCAGGTTCGGGTTCTCCGAGGAGAGCCGCCCGGTTCGCGCGACGGTCTGACGGAACTCGGCGTGAATCTTGCCGTCGGGACCGACCGCGTCGATGAGCGGCGCCCCGTAGGTACTGCGCAGTTTCTCCACCTCGCGGTAGCGAAGGATCAAGGGCACGATCTTGTGCTCGTCCTGGATTGCCTCGAGACTGGCCGCGTCGGTCGAGAAACCGGACTTGATCTTCTTCACCGCAGTCAGACCCAGCTCGTCGAAGAGCACCGTCTGGAGTTGCTGGGGCGAGTTGACCTTGAACTCGTGACCGGCGACCTTTTGGATCTTCGCGTCGAGCGCGGTTGCCTCTTTGGCGAACTCGTCGTTGATCGTGCGCAGCATCGCCACGTCCACGCAAATCCCCCGTGCTTCCATGCGACCCAGCACCGCCACCAGCGGCAACTCCACTTTCTCGTAGACGAACCCGAGCTCCCAGCGCGTGATCTCGGCGCGCAAGACGTCGACCAGTCGCGCGGTGACCTGCGCGTCGCGAACCAGCGTCTCGTCGTCGGTGTTCTCGTCGAAGAGCGAGCGCGCGTTCTCGGCGATTCGTTCACCGAGGAATCGCTGGGCGACGTCGGCCAGTTCGTACTGGCCACTGGTCGCGTCCACCAAGAACGCCATGATCGAGGTATCGTCGGTGGGTTCTTGCAGCGTAACGCCCGCCTCGCTCGCGTGGCGGTAGAGCTCTTTGAGGTCGTGCCCGCTCAACGAGCATTCCCGGGCGGCGTGAAAGAACTCCGGTTCGTTCGCGATCGCCACGCGACCACTCTTGGCGTCAAGCACCGCGACGCGGTCCCGCGCGTAGGCGAGGACGTAGGCACCCCCGGGACGCACGACGTCGGCGAATGGCGCCGCGGCCAGGGGCTTCGACGCGGCCTTGGCGGAAGCCGCCGGCGCGGGGCTCGCCACGCCGGCGGCGTCGGGTTCGCCCAGGAGACCCTCGCGCATCAGCTTCTCGAAGCGCGTGCGCATGGCGTTCATCTCGAAGCGGTCGAAGAAGGCGGCCACTTCCTCTCGTTTCCAACCCCCGATGGTGAGGTCGGCCAGCGTGAAGTCGAGCGGCACGTCGCGTATCAGCGTCATGACGTCGGCGTTGTTGCGAGCGCGGACCTCGTAGGTGGCAAGGTTCTCACGCAACTTGGGCGTCAGATCGTCGAGGTGTTGGTACAGGTCGTCGAAGTCCCGGTACTGGGCGAACAACTTCGCGGCGGTCTTCTCGCCCACGCCCGGTACGCCGGGCAGATTGTCCGAGGTGTCACCACGCAAGGCCGCCAGTAGTTGGTAGCGCTGGGGTTCGATGCCACAGCGTTCGAAGATCCCCGCTTCGTCGTAGAGCGAGTAGTCCGAGACGCCGCGCCGGTTGTAGAGGACCTTGATGTAGGGGTCCTCGACGAGTTGGAAGGTGTCGCGGTCCCCCGAGACGACCACGACGGGGATCTTCGCCTCTCGTCCCCAGGTGGCGAGTGTCGCGAGCACGTCGTCGGCCTCGAACTGGGGCACGCCGTGCACCGGTATGTGCAAGACCTCGCAGAGCGAACGGATGAGATCGAACTGATGCTCGATCTCGAGGGGCGTCTCGGCGCGACCGCCCTTGTAATCCTCAGTCATCGCGTCGCGAAACGTGCCCCCGGTGAGGTCGAAGGCCACGCACAGCGCGCGCGGGTGCTGGGTGCGCACGAGCGAATGCAGCATCGAGGCGAAGCCGTGCAGCGCGTTGGTCACCACACCCTCGGAGGTCTTGATGTCCGTCGAGAGCGCAAAGAACGCGCGAAAGGCCAGGGACATCCCATCTAACAGCACGAGAGGCCGTTGGTCGGGCGCGGTCTCAGCCAACGAACTCGCCCTTCAAGATCTGCTGGGCAATGTCACGCATGCGCGTGCGCCCGCGCATCGCGGACTGTTGGATCACCTCGAAGGCGGCCGGTTCGTCGAGGCCGCGATGCTCCATGAGGTACTCCTTGGCGCGCTGGACGATCTCTCGGGTCTCAATCTTGTCGTCCACGTGCGAGACCTCGGGCGCCTCGATCGGTTCGGTCAAGAGTGGATTGACGATCGCGGCAAGTTTGGGCAGGATCTCGCTGCTTCGAAACGGCTTGACCAGGTAGGCCACCACGCCAGCGTCACGAGCACTCTCGATGAGTGCTCGTTGGCTGAAGGCGGTGAGCAGCACGACCACGGTGGAGCCACCCTTGATCTGGCGCGCGACCTCGATGCCGTCGAGTCCGGGCATCTTGATGTCCAGCAGCGCGAGGTCGGGTTCGAGTTCGCGGATCATCGCGAGCGCGTCATCACCGCGCGCCGCCTCGCCCACCACCAAGTAACCGTCGCCTTCGAGGATCTCCTTGAGGTCGAGACGGATGATCGACTCGTCGTCGGCTATCACTACTCGCTTATCCATCTTCATCCTTTGGTTTCCACTCACGCAAGAGTTCGTCACGCTCGGTCATCAATGCTCGCACTTCCTGGGAACGCCGTGTCATCTCGGCGTTCGCGGCGGACACGTGGCGTGACAACTCGCCATATTCTTGCTGCTGAAGCGGGGTCTCGGAGACGAGCGAGCGGATTCGGGCGTCTTCGAGGGCGTCGTTCCAGACCTGGACCTGCTCTTCGAGCACGCTCAGACTCTCGCGGGCCGCCATCAGGCGCCGTTGGAGGTCTTCTAACCTTCGCTGCACCTTTGGGGACATGCCCTTGAGTGTAAATCCAGACCTAGCCGAGCGAGACTACCCGCACGCTGCTCTCCAGTAATCCCTTGTCCGGCACGAGACCAAAACCCGTTGACGACGGCGAATAACCGGCTTCGGGCCTCGCGAGGGCCGCGGCGACCGCGCCGATGTCACTGGGTTCGTCCGTCGTGTATCGCGCCAGGGTGCGGTTCACCGAACGAGCGAGCTCAGATTCGAAGAAGCCACCGACGTAGGCCCGCAGACCCAGTTCCTTGGCACGTTCAATCATCGTTCGCGCATTCGCGTAGCCGCCAACGCGAGCGGGCTTCACGCACACCAGGCTCGCGGCCTGATAGCGAACGATCTGGTCGAGATCGCGAAGGTTGCGGACCCCCTCGTCAAGACTGATCGGCACCTCGGTCTGTTCGGCGAGGCGCGCGTGGTCCACGACGTTACCGGGCGCAAAGGGTTGCTCTAGGGCGACGACGTCGACGCTGTTCGGAATGCTCGCCAGTTGTTCCAAGACGTCGGCGTACGAATCAGCCGAGCAGTTGAAGTCCAAGAGTACCGGGCGGCCGAGGGACTCCAAGAACCCGATCTCACGGCTGCTTAGCGCTCCGGGTGCGGTCTTGACCCGAACCCGCGCCGCGTCGACGGGATCGAAATTCGACAGCGTCTCGTCGAGCAGCGACGTCGTCACCTGGTGTGGCGTAGCGAAACGGGCGGGCCACTGTTCGACGAGTGTCGTCCCCGCGCGACGCAACTCGCGGTCCAACAGCGCCATCTCGACCAACGTGACGGCGGGCGCGCTCGCGTGGCGTGACCCGGCGAAGCGGGCGAGTCGCGTCCACGACGGCACGTCACGCTCGCGCTCGAAGGCCCCGTGCACCTGCAACAGCACCACGCCGTCGAGCTCTTGGATGACGTCGGTAACACTCGGATCGCCGTGCAAAGAGAACGGCTGAGGGTCGACTTCGCCGTAGCCCGACACGCCCTCGTGTTCGACTTCGAGCAGCAGGCGCGTGCGCGCGACGTGGCGTTGGCGCGAGGCCGCGACCGACTGGCGCAATTCTTCGTCAACTCGCCAGAGCGTCAGCTTCATCGCACCAACCCTACGGTCCCTGCTACCGTTGTCGCCGCAGCCCGGATGGCGGAATCGGCAGACGCGGAGGCCTCAAAAGCCTTTACTCGAAAGGGTGTGTGGGTTCAAGTCCCACTCCGGGCACGCTGTACCTTTAGAACATGTCGAATCAGCCCCACGTTTCCTACCGCGACGACTGCGTGGCGCTCTTCCCCGGTCAAGGTTCGCTGACCGGTGGTGCCGGCATGCAATGGCGCGACAGCCCTCACTGGTCGATCGTCCAACGCGTCAGCGACGCGAGCTCGATCGACGTGGCGAGCCTGCTGCTTGACGCGAGTGACGCCGACGTGGTGCGTACCGACCGCGCCCAGATCGCGACCTACGCCCTCTCGCTCGTCGGATTCCATGAACTGCTCGATCGCGGGGTGCGACCCAAGTACCTGCTGGGTCACAGTCTCGGCGAGTTCAGTGCCCTCGTGGCGTCGGGTCTGCTCGCCCTTGAAGACGGAGCTCGTCTCATCGCGGTGCGAGGAGCGGCGATGGCGCGCGCCGCAACCAAGAACCCAGGTTCGATGGTCGCGTTGATGGGTGGCGACGATCGAGCGCGCGAAGCCCTGGCGACCCTAGACGAGGTGTGGATCGCCAACGTGAACGGCACCGGTCAACTCGTCGTGAGCGGGTCCACAAAGGGACTCGATCACCTCCTCGCGATTCATAAATCGCTCGGTTGGCGCCGCGCGACGCCGCTCGCGGTCGGCGGCGCGTTTCACTCACCGCTGATGGCCCACGCCCAAAAGGAGCTCGACGAGGCACTCGCGAACGTGACCTGGGGCACGACCGATTCAGTCCTGATCGCCAACGTCGACGCCAAGGTCCACCAGGACGCCAGCGAATGGCGTGAACTACTGTCGCGACAACTCACCTCGCCGGTCGAATTCCTCGACGCCACGCTGGCCCTTCCGCCGAGTGTCACCACGACCATCGAGATGCCACCCGGCGGGGTGCTCACGGGTCTGACCAAGCGCATCCGACCCTTCGACTTCCAGTACGCCCCTTCCTCTCGAACCGAACTGCAGGAGATCCCCTTGTGAGCCGCCACGTCATCGTCACCGGAGCTAGTCGAGGTATCGGCGCCGCCATCGCCGAGTTCTTCATCGCCGCGGGTGACCGGGTGGTGGCACTGTCACGTTCGGGCACTGGTCCCGAGGGTTGTGCGCTCGTTCTCGCGGTCGACGTGACTGATTCGAGCGCCGTCAACGAAGCGGTGAAGCGAGCGGTGGGCGAACTGGGTCCCGTCGACGTCGCGGTCATCAACGCCGGCGTCACCAAAGACGGTCTGGCGATGCGTATGTCCGACGAGCAGTGGCGAGAGGTGCTTTCGACCGACCTCGACGGCGCCTTCTACTGCGCACGAGCGACCATGGCGTCCATGGTGCGCGCTCGTCAAGGCTCAATCATCTTCATTGGCTCGATCAGTCCCTTCATCGGTGTCCCGGGCCAGGCCAACTACGCCGCCGCCAAGGCCGGACTCGTTGGGCTCGCCCGCGCGATCGCCAAGGAAGTGGCCACGCGGGGCGTCACGGTCAACGTGGTCGCGCCGGGACTCATCGAGACCGAGATGACCAGCGAGCTCGGCGCGGCGAAGGATTCGATGGCCGCGATGATCCCCATGGGCCGCATCGGTCAGCCCGCCGATATCGCTGGTGTGGTGGGGTTTCTCGCGAGTAACCACGCCCGCTACATCACCGGCGCGGTGCTGTGTGCCGACGGAGGACTCTCACTGGGCCAGTAGGTCACTAGAGTCATTCGGTGCGTTTAGTACCATGAAGCGACAGAAATTAAGGGGTATCCATGGATCGTAACGAAGCACTCACGAAATTCACCGACAACGCCGTCGAAGTCCTCGCCGTGGACCCGTCCCAAGTGACCCTCACGACGTCCTTCGAGGACCTGGGTGCCGACAGCTTGGACCTGGTTGAACTCGTCATGGCCCTCGAAGAGACTTTCGAAATCGAAGTCGCCGAGGACGAGCTCAAGGAGATCCGTACCGTGGGCGAGGCCTTCGAACTGATCTACGCCAAGCTGTAGTGCACGTCGCCACGACCCCCTCGGGTCCGGTGCAAGGTCGCCGAGTTGCCGTCACCGGTCTTGGTGCACTGACGTGCGCGGGCGTGGGCGTGGACGCACTGTGGGCGGCGCTGATCAAGGACACCGCTCCCCTCTCCAAACGCATCGCGCCCTTTGACGCGTCGCACATCGGCGGACCCAAGGAGCTTCGTCGTCTTGACCCGTTCACGCTCTACGCGCTTATCGCCGCCGACGAAGCCTGGAGGCAGAGTGGCCTCGAAGGGCCGATGGTGGACGCGGGCAGCATCGTCACCACGGGCATCGGCGGACTGCAAACGATCCTCGACCAAGTAGGTGTGCTCAATGCGAAGGGTCCCGACCGAATCTCACCCTTCATGATTCCCATGATGATGCCCAACGCCGCCACGGCCGCCGTGTCGATGCGCTTCGGACTCGGTGGACCATGCGAAACCGTCACCACGGCGTGCGCCGCGGGCACCCACGCGATCGGCAACGCCGCGCGTCTCGTCGCCAGTGGGCGCTGTCCCGTCGTGGTCGCCGGTGGCGCCGAGGCGGTCATCGTCGAGATCGCCGAAGCGGGCTTTCGCAACATGACCGCACTCAGCAACGAAGGCCACTCGCGTCCCTTTGACGCCACCCGCAACGGTTTCGTCATGGGCGAAGGGGCGGGGATCTTGATCGTCGAGGACTGGGATCACGCGCACGAACGCGGCGCGACCATCTTCGCCGAGGTGATCGGCGCGGCATCGACGGCTGACGCGCACCACATCACCGCTCCCGACCCTGAGGGCAATGGCGCCATACGTTGCATGCAGATCGCTCTCGCCGACGCGGGTATCACCCCCGCCGAGGTCTCGCACATCAACGCCCACGGCACCTCGACCCCCCTCAACGACCTCGCCGAGGCGGTGGCCGTGCGCAAGGTCTTCGGCGAGCAATCGCCGCCGGTCACCTCGATCAAGGGCCACCTCGGCCACAGTCTCGCCGCCGCCGGCGCCCTCGAGGGCGTCGCGTCGGTCCTGACCCTTCAACAGCAACTCATGCCACCCACGGCCGGGACCGACGAGATCGATCCCCAGGTCGGACTCGACGTCGTGACCGGTGCGCCACGTCACGGGGACATCGAGGTCGTGCTCTCCAACTCCTTTGGCTTCGGCGGACACAACGGCTGCGTGCTCTTTCGCCGCTACGTCGCCTAGAAGTTTCGCCACTCCTCGCGTTGTCGCTCAACGTAGGCGTTGGCGTTCGCCCAGCGCGCGTTCGCGATGAAGTCACCGAGCAGCGCAGGATCCTTCAGTCCGGGTTCGATTTCCACGCCCGCGCGCACGTCCACGCCCCAGATTGGGTAGTTCTGGACGACCTCGACGACGTTGGACGCGTCGAGCCCTCCCGAGGCGATCAGCGGCGTCGGGATGCTGCGGTCTGCGAAGACCTCGAGACAGTCGCGCAGGCGCTCGACGTCATCGTCCTCGGGCAACAAGAAATAGTCCACGCCCTCGATCGACCTCGTCTCACGTAGCACCTCGGCGTTGGGCAACGTTCGGATGACGGTGGTGACACGCTCGGCGACCCACGCGAGCGACGCCGCACTGATCGGACCGTCGAGTTGGACCGCGGAGAGTCCCAGGGTGTTGGCCACCTCGACGATCTTCTGGGGCAGTTCGTGCACGAAGACGCCCACCGAGATCGCTCCCTGGGGCAGACGACGCACGATGTCACTGGCTTCTTGGGGTGTGATCCGTCGTGGCGTGGGGCCGAACTCGAAACCCACCGCACTCGCGCCCAGGCCAATTGCGAACAGCGCGTCCTGCTCGCTGGTGATGCCCGAAACCTTGATGAAGAGTCCCTCAGTGTTAAAACGCACGTCGTGCCTCCTTGACCAAGGTTAATTCCGCGCCGATGCTCGCCCTAGTCAATGACCGTGACCTTCACGCGTCCATCGACGTCGTCCAGGCCCTCGACGGCACTGCGGTGGATGAAACCCATCGCGTCCAGACCGGCGACACGTCGCACCGCGCTGGTCACGCCGCTCAGCCCGTGGGGGCGTGGGGGGCCCTTGGCGCTCAGGACCGCATCGATCACCTCGAGCGTGGGACCCTGGGCGCGCACGAAGCGCCACGGTACGTTCGCGCCACGCGCGTCCAGGCGCGCGACGAGTTCCTGGCCGGTGAAACAGCCCTTGGTAAACGACACCGTCCGCTCGACGAAGGATTCGCCGTAACACTGGGGGCTGAGACCAACGAACTCATCGGGACCGGGCTCGCGCTGTTCGACCTGCTCACCCACCGTGTTGAAGGGTCCTTGTGCGGCGTCCTCGAGTTCAATCGTGCACTGCACGCGCAGGTGAAAACGGCGCAGTCGCGCGAGCACCCGTTCACCCAACGACCGCGCCACCAGCAGTTCGTAACCGTCCGCGATCGCGCGAACGTAGCACGTGGCGAGCACGTCGCTGTTTGGCTCGAGCAACGCGGACCACCCACCGCACTCGCCGACCACGACGAGGTCCTGACTGAGCTGACCCTGGAGAAACGTCTCGCTCGCCGGTCCCTGCACCGCGAGGCGCGACCAGAGAAAGGGATCTTGTTCTTCGAAGATGCGCTCAATACTCATCGACCATTACAGTAGGCGCCAGCGACCAAATTGCTTCCAGAGGCCAACACCGTGTCCATGCAGAACGAACTGAACACCATCACCTCGTCGATGAATGAGCTCTCCGCGCGCATCACGCACCTCGTCGAGACCGAGGGCGCGCGCATGGACGGTGACGTCTACACCGAATTGGTCGCGGCCGAACGAACGGTGGGCGCCCTGTTGCGTCGACTCAACCGTGTCGCGAGTCGGGTCAAGTAGGGACCGATAACCTGCCTACATGGGCGATCCGTGGCAATGCACCACCGTGCTGTCGGGCGAACAACGCCTCGAGGTCCTCAACCTGCTCAACCGCACCGAAGCCGAACTCGGACGCGAAGCGATGGACGAAGGTCGGCGCCGCATCGTCGTACACGGGTGGCCGGGTGAGCACTGGTTGCGCTACCAGAATGGCACCCTCGTCCAGTTCGCGGTCGTTAACGGCGTCAAGCACGTGACCGTCGAGATGTGTGGCGGCGGCTTTGACGCCGAACTACTGGCGGCGGTGCTCAAGGGACATGAATCTGTCGACTGGTGGACGCGCGGACTCAATCGCGCTGACCGCGGCGACCCCATACGAACCTTGCAACTGCTCGGGCTGCGCCTACCGGTTCCGGCCGTCGACGTACCGGAAGGCGCCGTGCTTCGTAATTTCGAGCCGGGCCGAGACGAGGAGGCCTGGCTCGCCCAGAACAACGCGGCCTTCGCCGACCACCCCGAGCAGGGCGCGTGGTCGCGCGTGGACCTCGACGAGAGGACCAACGAACCCTGGTTCGACCCTTCGGGTTTCTTGCTGCTCGAGATCGACGGCAAGTTCGCTGCGTCGTGTTGGACCAAGGTCCACGAACTGCACCCTGACCGCTTCGGCGAGATCTACGTGGTCTCGGTCGACCCCGCGTTCCAGGGACGCGGGCTGGGCACGGTTATGGTGACCCAGGGACTCGCGGCCTTACGAAAGAAGGGCGTCGGCGAGGCCGTGCTCTTCGTGGACGAGTCCAACGCGGGCGCGCGAAAACTCTACGAGTCATTGGGCTTTCAGCTGCGTCGCGAGGATCGCCTGCTGCGCTTCACTCGCTAATGCGTGCCGACGCCACGACCGACGCCGTAGGTGACGCCCGCCGCGATTGCGGTGATGACGAGCTGGCGGGTCGCCCAGCGCAGCGTGCCGCGTCGGGTCATGTTGCCGATCGCCCCGCCCACAAGGACTGAGCCCACGGCGGCGAACAACACCGACCAGAGGATCGGGTTACCCGTCGTGCCCCAGAGCCAAGGGATGAGCGGGATGAACGCGCCGACGGCGAACGAACCCAGTGAGGACAAGGCCGCGGCGATCGGCTTGCCGGTCGCCGTGGGATCCACGCCTAGTTCCTCACGGGCGTGGGTGGACAGGGCCATATCGGGGTCGCGCATCAGATCCACTGACAAACGCTCGGCCAGGGTGGCATCGATGCCCCGAGAGACGAACAAGTCACGAAGCTCTAGTCGCTCCGCTTCGGGACTCTCGGCCAGAGCGCGACGTTCGACGCCGATCTCGTACTCGAAGAGCTCCTTTTGGGCGCGCATCGACAAGTACTCGCCGGTGCCCATGGAAAACCCTCCCGCGACGAGGGTCGCGAGTCCAGCGAGTCGCACGACGTTGTGACCCGGGTCCGCGCCGGCGAATCCCAAGAGGAACGAGATGTTGGTCACCAGACCATCACTCACGCCAAAGATCGCCGCGCGTATCCATCCTCCAGATATTTGGCGGTGATGCTCTTCGGGGTGTCCGGCGCTCACGGGGCAATCCTAGGGGTACGGCGTCAGCGTCCGTCAACGGACCACCCAAAGGTAGAGTTTCTTGGGAGGTAGTTATGGTCACGCACGTGACGAGTAGCGAGGAACTGAAGTCACTCGTTGGTTCACACCTCGGGTACTCCGAGTACATCACGGTCACCCAGGAACAAGTCAACTTGTTCGCCGACGCCACCGGCGACCACCAATGGATCCACGTCGATCCCGAACACGCCAAGAACGGGCCCTTCGGCCAGACCATCGCGCACGGTTACCTGACGCTGTCGCTGATCCCGGTGTTACTCGGTGGAGTGATGCACGTCGACAACGTCAAGATGGGCGTCAACTACGGCGCCAACAAGGTCCGTTTCACCAGTCCGGTGCTCGTGGGTTCCGAGATTCGCGCGGGTGCCACGCTCGCCTCGGTCGAAGACGTCACCGGAGGGGTGCAGGTCGCCTTAGACGTCACCGTCGAAGTGAAGGACACGGTCAAGCCCAGCTGCGTCGCCCAAGTCGTCTTTCGCTACTACTTCTGAGCCCGTGACGAACACTCAACTTCCCCAGGGCGAGGAGAAGACGCGTCAAGTCCGCGCCATGTTCGACGCCATCGCGGGGCGCTACGAACTCGTCAATAAGCTCATGACCTTCGGTCTGGACGCTCGTTGGCGACGCCGGGCCGTCGCCGACCTTCGCCTACCGCCCGCGAGTTTGGTACTGGACATCGCGGCGGGCACCGGTGATTTCACGCGCGAATTGCGCCGCCAGGGCCAGCGAGCGGTCGCCACTGACTTGAGCTTCGGGATGCTGCACGCGGGCCGGTCCCTCGAGTACCCCGTCCAGGCGGACGCCTCTCACCTCCCCTTCCGCGACGCTGGCTTTGACGGGATCACCTGCGGGTACGCGTTGCGCAACTTCTCCGACCTCGCCGCCACCTTCGACGAGATGGCCCGGGTCACACGTAGTGGCGGACGCCTCTCACTGCTCGAGGTCGCCGAGCCGCGCTCGGGACTCTTGCGCACGGGCTTTCGGATCTGGTTTCACCGGGTGGTGCCCTTCATTGGTTCGCTCGTCTCGGACCGCGCGGCCTATCACTACCTGCCCGCGTCGACCGCCTACTTGCCGAGCAGCGAGGAGATCGCGCGCATGCTCAACCGCTCGGGTTTCAGTGCCGTGAACCATCGACGCGTCATGGGCGGTCTCAGCCAGCAGTTCATCGCCACGAGATCCTCGTGAGGTTCCGTCGTACCCTCATCGAGCCGCAGTCGCGCGAGGCCCTGCGCGCCGTGGGAGCACGTAACGGATGGCTAATCGAGACGACGACCACCTTGCGCGTCGGGTTCGGGGGCGTCGCGGCTTCGATCACCCTGAACGACCTTGACGAACCCACCGACGCGGTTGCCTTACTACGCGCTTATCACTTGAGCGGTGACGACGGTCCCACCGGTACCGGCGTCGTCGCGTTCGGTTCATTGCCCTTCGACCGCAACGCCCGCGGACAGCTCGACGTGCCGCGCTACACCATCACCCAAAATCGCGACGGCGACGCTTGGCTGTGCGAACTCGAAGGCTCGGACGATTTTCGCGCGCTGCTCACTGACGTGGCACCGGCGATGCAGGAGACCCAGAACGTCCGCTCGATCACGTATCAGCCCACCCCCGAGGAATACGCGCACAACGTCGCGCTCGCCGTTGAAATCCTTCGCCGAAAGGAGATTGACAAAGTAGTCCTCGCGCGTGCAGTCCTGGGGTCGGTGTCCGACCCGCTCGACCCCGCGTCCATCGCCCAGCGGCTTCGCCAACGCGAGCCGATCTGCACGATCTACTCCATGCCCACCGCCGACGGCCGCCGCTTCGTGGGTGCTAGTCCCGAACTGTTGGCTCGTCGCGAGGGTACCTCCATTGAATGCCACCCGCTCGCGGGAACCATCTCACTGCCGCCCAATGTCGCGCCCGACGATTATCAGAACTGGCTGCTCGGCAGCACGAAGAATCTTCACGAACACGCCGTGCTGGTCGACGACGTCGTCACGACGCTCTCTGATCACTACGACGACATCACCGCCGACGCCGAACCATCGATCGTGTCACTACGTACCGTGGCGCATCTTGGCACCTGGGTCCGCGGACACGCGACGAGCACGACGGCGCCCGACGCGCTCGAGGTCCTTCGGCTCCTGCACCCCACCGCCGCGGTCGGCGGCATTCCGCGCGCGAGCGCCTACGACTTGATCTGTCGACTCGAGCAGCACGACCGCGGTCACTACGCGGGGCCCGTCGGGTGGCTCGACGCCAACGGCGACGGTGAATGGTGGGTCGGCATCCGCGGCGTGATGGTGAGTGGCACCGAATTCGAAGCGTGGGCGGGCGCGGGAATCGTCAGTGAATCCGATCCCATCGCCGAACGCGAAGAGACGAAGGACAAACTCGCCAGCGTGCTGTCCTCGGTGCTCGTCGACCGCGTCTAGTGCGGCATGCGACCGAAGGGGCGAAAGAGCGCCCACTCGGTCACCAGAAACAATGCCTCACCCACTATGGCGCCGGACATCTTGGACTCGCCGAGTTCGCGGTCGGTGAACGAGATTGGCACCTCGATGATCGAGACACCCGCGCGACGGGCCCGGTAGGTCATCTCGATCTGGAAACCGTACCCGTTGGCACTCACGGTCTGGTAACCGATCCTCTCGAGTGCGTCCTTCGAATACACGCGATAGCCCGCCGTCGAGTCCGCCACCTTGAGGCCAAGCATGATCGACGCGTACTGATTACCTCCGCGCGAAATGAATCGTCGCAGGAACGTCCACTGGGGGATGTGACCCCCCTTGACGTAACGCGACCCGATGACGACGTCGTGCGTTTCGGCCGCGGCGAGCAAGGTCGGTAACGTCGCGGGATCGTGACTGAAGTCGCAGTCGATCTCGACGAAATGGTCGAAACCGTGTTCAATTCCCCACGCAAAACCCGCGCGATAGGCGCCGCCGAGTCCACTCTTTTCGCCGCGCTGGAGCACGTCGATGCACTCGAGTTCCTCGGCGAGTTCGATCGCCTTTTTTCCCGTCCCGTCGGGGCTGCCGTCGTCGACCACCAAGATGTTCGCCGCGGGCACCGAGTTACGAAGCGCGCGCAACATCGACTCAACGTTCAAAATCTCGTTATACGTGGGCAATACCACGAGCGTGCGCACCAGAGGATTCTAGTGAGTTCACGTAGACTGCAATGGTCGAAGCACGCCAACAGCCCAAGGAAAGCGACGCGTTTAGCGAACTCTTATGAGCAGCGAGGTCCCTAAGAAGCACTTTGTCATGCCCCGAGAGATACGCATCATCCTCAGTGTCGGCTGTCTGGTCTTCGTCTTCGAGTACCTAGTCCTACCCCAGTTCGCCTCAGCGCGACCCGCCATTCACCTACTCGCCGAGCTCAACCCTTTCATCGTCGTCTTCGCGATCTTGTGCGAGGCGGCGGCGATCTTCGCCTACGTGGAGTTGACCCGAACCGTGTTGTACCCCTACGCCCCGAGTCGCTACAACACGCTGCGCGTCGACCTCGCCGGACTCGCGATCGGCCACGTGGTGCCCGGCGGCACGGCACCAGCGGGTGCGCTTAGTTACCGGATATTCAACGAACTCGGCGTGCCCAAGGAGACCAACGTCTTCGGGCTCGCAGCCCAGGGCGCTGGGTCCGCAGTGGTGTTGAACCTCATCTTTTGGTTCGCACTGGTGATCTCGATTCCCCTCAACGGTTTTAACCCCGCGTATGGATTTGCGGCGCTCGCGGGCGTCTTTTTGCTGCTGGCGTTCTTCGGCACGATCCTTTTGATCACGAGAGGTCAGCGTCACGCCGACCGATGGCTACGCGCCGGCGCGCGACACATTCCCGTGCTCAACCCCGACAAGGTCACTGATGCGCTGAAGAAGGTTGCCGAGCGCATCACGTTGCTGATCAACAACCGTCGCACGCTCTGGTGGGCCTTCGCCTGGGCGGGTCTCAACTGGGTGCTCGACGCCGCGTGCCTGTGGGTCTTCGTCTGGTCCTTCGGCACCGTCATCTCGCCGATCGACTTGCTCGTCGCCTACGGACTCGCCAACATCTTCGCCGCCATCCCGATCACCCCGGGTGGACTCGGCATCATCGAAGGGGTACTCATCGCGACGCTCGCTGGTTTCGGCGTGCCGCGCAGCGGAGCGATCCTTGCGGTACTCGCCTACCGTCTCGTGAATTTCTGGATCCCGATTCCCGTGGGCGGCGCGGCCTACGCGAGTCTCCAGTGGCGACGAGGACCTCTCAAAGCTGAGGGACCGTACGGGACAGCGACGTCTCCAGACGCTTGAACTCGGCCTGGGCTGAGAAGAGATTGACCGGCTGAAGACGACGCCAGCGACGATCGGTGCCGAGCGCCCACGTGAACAAGTCGTCGCGCCACGTGATCTCGAAGGCGTCCTGGAGTTCCGCCTGCAGTAGCGGGTCCTCGATGGGGACCATGACCTCGACGCGACGGTCCAGGTTGCGTTCCATCAGGTCCGCCGAACCAATGAACACCGAGTACGACCCGTACCCGGGTCGACCGAAGATGAACACGCGCGAGTGTTCGAGGAACTCGCCCACCAGACTGTGCACCGTGATGTTCTCGGAGAGCTCGCTCACGCCTGGTCGCAGGCAGCACAGCGTGCGCACCTCGAGTCGGATCTCCACGCCCGCGGCGCTCGCTTCGTAGAGCGCGTCGATTATCGAGGGGTCGGTGAGTCCATTGACCTTTATGGCGATGCGGCCACTCACGCCGACGTCGCGCTGGGCGTTGATGAGTTCGATCACGCGCGTGCGCGTCGAGGTGGGACTCACGATGAGCTTCTCGTAGGCGCCGTTGCGCGCGAAGCCGGTGAGGAAGTTGAACAGCTCGCCTACGTCGTGGGTGATCTCGGGGTCACAGGTCAGCAACCCGAAGTCCTCGTAGAGTCGCGCGGTCGTGGCGTTGTAGTTACCCGTCGCGATGTGGGCGTAGCGAGCGGTCGTGTCACCCTCGCTGCGCACGACCAGGGCCGTCTTGGAGTGGGTCTTCAGCCCGACCACGCCGTAGACCACGTGCACGCCCGCGTCTTCGAGAGCCTTGGCCCATTCGATGTTGGCCGCTTCGTCAAAGCGCGCCTTGAGCTCGACGAGCGCCACGACCTGCTTGCCACGCTCGGAGGCCTGAATGAGCGAGGCGACGATCGGTGAGTCACCCGACGTGCGGTACAACGTCTGCTTGATGCCCACGACCTTGGGATCGTTCGCCGCCTGGGCGATGAAGACCTCCACGGAGTCGGTGAACGACTCGTAGGGGTGGTGCAAGAGGATGTCCCCCTCGCGGATCGCGGCGAAGATGTCGCCCACGTGGTCCCCGTCGAGCAGACGCTTGGGCGTGATGGGCGACCACCCCTCGCCCTTCAGGTCCGGACGGTCGATGGCGTAGAGCGTCCAGAGGTCGTGCAGACCAAGCGGTGCGTCGGTGACGTAGACGTTCGACGGGTCGAGCTCTAGCTGGGCGACGAGCAGTTCGAGGTAGTCGGGCGACATGCCACTCTGGATCTCCACGCGCAGTGCCTCGCCGAAGCGGCGCCGACGCAACTCGACCTCGAGGGCCACCAGGAGATCGTCCGCCTCATCCTCTTCGAGCGTGAGGTCCGCGTTGCGCGTGACCCGAAACAAGTCAGCTCGTCCGATGCGCATGCCCGGGAACAGCTGGCCGATGTTCTCAATGATGAGGTCCTCGAGCAGGCACCAGCGATTCTCGGCGACCTGGAGGAAGCGCGGCAGCGAGTTGGGGACCTTCACGCGCGCGCTGCGCTCCTCGCCGGTGCTGTCGTCGCGGACGGTCACGGCGATGTTGAGCGAGAGGTTCGAGATCATGGGGAACGGATGACCCGGGTCGACCGCGAGCGGCGTCAAAACCGGGTACACGTTCTCGTCGAAGTACTTGGTCAAACGTTTCTTCTCCACGTCGTCGAGGTCGCGGTAGTGCATCACTTCGATGCCGTGTAGGGCCAGGTCCGGCAACAAGGTATCGAGCACGATGCGGTCTTGACGTTCGACGAGTGAAAGCACGCGTTCTCGGATGGCCGAGAGTTGTTGACGTGGTCGAATACCGTCGACCGACGGGGTCTGCACGCCGGCGGCGACCTTGTCCTCGAGACTCACCACGCGCACCTGGAAGAACTCGTCGACCATGTCGGCGAAGATCGCCACGAACTTGAAGCGTTCGAGGATCGGCAGACGCTGGTCGTCGGCGAGGTCCAAGAGACGTGCGCCGAACTCGAGCCTCGACAGCTCGCGACTCGAGAACCGCTCGGGTCCGTACGCGAGGAGGTCGATCGGCATATGGCGTTCTCTTTCTCATTCAATGAAAGTCGTAGCGAACATGTTACGGCTACTGTTGATTCGTGGCGAAATCCTTGAGCAAAAGCCCGCCTCCCTACAGTCAAACAACCGTCACCAACACGTCACGTTCGACCGAGTTGGGACTGATGGCGCTCGCCTGGATCATCGTGACCGCGTTCTACGTGCTGGCGTCCTACGGTGCCCAGGGTCACATGCCACCTCGAATCTGGCTCTTTCTCGCCAGCATCGTCGCGATCTCACTTGGAATGCACGTGGCGATCCGCCACTACGCGCCACACGCCTCCCAGGTGCTCTTGCCAATCGCGACGTTGCTCAACGGCATTGGCTACGTGGAGATCGCACGCTGGAACCCGACCAACGCGAGTTACCAGTCGCTCTGGTTCCTCGTGAGTGCGGTGGGCGTCGTGCTCACCCTCAAATTCGTGCGGCGCGTGCGTGACCTCGACCGATACCGCTACCTCACCCTCAGCGCCGCGATCCTCTTGATGCTGATGCCGCTCGTGCCGCACGTGGGTGAAAAGATCAACGGCGCTCGCCTGTGGGTCGTGGTAGGACCGATTTCGTTCCAGCCCATCGAACTGGCCAAGATCCTGCTCGCCTTCTTCTTCGCGTCCTACTTCGCGTCGAACCGCGAACTGCTCTCGACGCCGACCCAGCGTCTCGGTCCGAGACTGATCGTACCGCCGCGCACGCTGTTGCCCATCGTCGCCGCGTGGGGGTTCTCGCTCGCGATCCTCGGGGCCGAGAACGACATCGGCTTCGCGTTGCTCTTGTTCGCGTTGTTCATCTCACTGCTCTGGGTCACCACCGGCCTCAAGACCTACGTCGTGCTGGGCATGGGGCTCTTCGCGGGCGGCGCCTACGTGGCCGCGCGCTACTTCACCCAGGTGCACACGCGCATCGGCTTCTGGCTCGACCCGTGGTCGGCCGCGCACTGGGCCATCTCGAATCAACTAGGCCTCGGTTGGTTCTCGCTCGCCGCGGGTGGCATCACCGGTACTGGTCTCGGACTCGGTCAGTCGGGCAACATCCCCTTCATCACCTCGGACATGATCTTCGCCGCGGTCGGCGAGGAACTCGGGTTCCTCGGCATCATCCTCGTGCTGTGCCTCTTCGTCGCGTTCGTGGGTGAGGGATTTCGTATCGCCCAACAAGCCCACTCGGATTTCGTGCGACTCACCGCGGCGGCCCTTACCGCGACCATGGGCTTCCAGGCCTTTTTCATCATGGCGGGCGTACTGCGTATCCTTCCCTTTACCGGCATCACGCTGCCCTTCATGGCCTACGGTGGGAGTTCGCTCGTGGCCAACTACCTCATCGTGGCGATACTGCTGCGAATCTCGGACGAGAACGCCATGGAGTTCCGCGGCGGACAGGTGCTCGAGCTCGACTTCAACTGACGAAGAACTGTCCCAGGACCTCTTCGTCGCACAGGATCGGCGCCGACACCGCCTGACGCAGCGCCAGGATGAACGCGTCACTGGGCCGGGCGTCAAAGACCTCTCGGCCCCGCGGGGTCATGACGTCGAGCTCGGCGTAAAACACACCGGCCTCGTAGCGCGTGACGCGCACCGCGATGATGTCGGCCTGGAACTGGCGGATGATCGCCGAAGCGAGTTCGTGGGTCGAGGGGCGTCGACCCGTCATGTACGTCAACGCCGCGTACAGCGCTTGCGCCTCGGGTAGGGCAATCGGCACGCTGAGGTGTCGGTAGGGCGCCTCGCTCTCCATGAGGTGAACATGGGGCGACGTGTCGCCCAGGTCGAAGGTCACCGACTCGACGGTCATCACGCGAAAGACCGACTCGTTCGCTTCCTCGACTGCTTCACCCTGTTCGAGGTCGCTCTCGCCGTCGGCCTCGTGGTCAGCCTCGTGGATTTCCTCGTGGTCGGCCTGGTGGTTGTCGGGAACCGACACTTGAACTGGGGTGTCATCGACCTCGGGGGTCACGTCGGCGTCGCTCATCGAAACCAAGACTAATTGCCGCTACGACGCGAGACCGAAAGCACGACGCCCGCCGCGACGAAGAACACCAGCTCCGCCGATCCGCCATAACTGAGCAGGGGAAGCGGGATACCGGTGACGGGCATGATGCCCATGGTCATGCCGATGTTCTCGAAGCAACTGAACGCGAAGAAGATGAAGATCCCCAGGCAGAGCAACCGACCCATGGTGTCCTTCGCGTTGCGTCCGATCATGAAGATTCGAAACGCCACGAAACCGAGCAGGAGCACGATGAAGGCCGCGCCCACGAAGCCCAGCTGCTCGCCGATGGCGGTGAAGATGAAGTCGGTGCGCTGTTCGGGCACGTAGCCGAGCACCGTCTGCAGACCCCGAAAGAGGCCCGCGCCGTGGATGCCCCCTGAGCCGATCGCGCTCTTGGCGTTGTTCACCTCGTAGATGAGCGCCTGGAGGGCGGGGTTCGTCGAGTTCTGGTGCAGGAACGACACGAATCGGTCGACTTGGTACTTCTTCAACAGGTCAAGGTACGTCGCCGCCAGGAGACCAATGGATCCGGCGATCGCCAAGAACGTCATGAACCGCGGCGGCACGCCGGCGACCACCATCATTGCCGCCACGCACAGCACGATGATCGTCGAGGTACCTAGGTCGGGCTGCTTGATGATGAGGGCCAACGGCACGATCGCCATGACCAGCAGTCGCGACACGTCGTACATGGTGAGACCTTCGGGTCTTCGCGCGCAGAACGTCGCAATCGCGAGGATGATCGCGAGCACGGTGAATTCGCTGGGTTGGATCTGGACGAAGCCCAGGTTGTACCAGCGTTGGGCGCCGAGCGCACTCTGGCCGAGGACGAAAACCCCCGCGAGTCCAAGCAGCGAGCACACGTAGAGCGGCGTGGCGGCGATCTCGAGTCGCCGGTAGTCGATCAGTGACACGAGGTACATCGCGATCACGCCGGCGACGAAAAACTCGCCCTGGCGTTCGAGGTAGTAGTGACCGTTGTACCCGGCGTTCACCAGCGCCTGGCGCGTGGCGCTGTAGATCATGCCCACGCCGATCACTCCGAGCGCGGTCATGCCCACGAAGAGGCTGTAGTCCATCCGGTCCGAGCTACGAAGCTTCGAGGTCCAGGCAACCAGCGTGTCGGTCACGAGATCACCTTCATCAGTTCGGCGCCGTCGATCTCGGTCTCGAACCACCAGCTCATCTGGCGTGCCGCCTGGTAGGCCAACATACCTAGACCGTTCTGGGTGCGACAGCCCGCCGCTCGGTACATCGTGCGCCAGGCCGACAGCGCGGGGGCGTAGGTGATGTCCACGGCAATGGTCTCGGGCGTGACGCCCTGGATGACCGCGGCCTCATTGTTGCGCCCCGTCTCGGGAATGGTGTTCACGATCAGGTCCACCGGGCGGTACACCAACATGTGCCCGAACACGTTGGTATAGCGACCACTCAGGTTCTCAACCTGGTCGCTCGAACGCGCGTGCACGGCGACCGAACTCGCGCCGTCACCGACCAGGGCGTCGACGATGGCGCGCGCCGCGCCTCCCGAACCCAAGACCACCACGTGCAAGTTGTCCACCGTGACACCAAAGGCCGCGCGCAACGCGTCGAGAAAACCCGCGCCGTCGGTGTTCGCTCCCTCGATCCTCTGGTCGCGCCAGAGCAACGAATTGACCGCCCCGGTACGTGAGGCGGCCTCGTCGAGTTCGACGCAGTAAGTCAGGGCCGCGCGCTTCAGTGGCATCGTCACCGACAACGCGTCGTAGTCTTTGCCCATCCACTTGGCGAGCTTCTTGGCGTCGGCCTCGCGAAGTTCGACGCGCGTCGAGGTGCCCTTCAGGCCCGCCATCGTCAGCCCGGCCTCGTGCAACTGGGGCGAGATCGAGTGCTCGATGGGAGAGCCCACCACTCCGAGGCGCCACTTCACGCGATACCGTTCTTCGCCGCGAGCGCCTCGGCGGCGAGTTGCTGCTGGAACGTCGTCGAGAACTGCATGGTGCCATTCTTGTTCACCAGCTCGAAGTAGAGCCACGAGCCCGCGGGCGCGTGCAGCATCGCCGACAAGGAGTACCTCGAGACCGTGCAGATGGGCGTCGGGGTGAGCCCCGCGTTTAGGTAGGTGTTGTAGGGCGTCACGGTCGCCAGCATGGCCGGGGTGACCGTGCCGCCGTCCTGATTGAAGTAGTACTCGACCGTCGAGTCCATCTGCAGGGGTCCGCCTCGCGCGAGACGGTTGTAGATCACCCGGGCCACCTTGGGCATGTTCTCGGGGTAATAACCCTCCTTCTCGTCGATCGACGCCGCGATGAGCAGCTGGTAGGCATCCAGGCCGTTCACCGTGGTGGTGGGCTTGAACCCCACCGACGCCGCGAGCTTGGAGAACGAAGCGGTCATCTGGTCGAGCAGTTCCAGGGGCGACTCATTCGGCGTCAGCACGTAGTCCCCGGGTCCGACGAGACCCTCGAGCGAACCCGCCGAAGCGAACGCGCTCTGCTTGGCGAGCACCGACTCGTCGGCGACGAACTGGTCGCCAAAGGAGTTGGACGTGTGCGTGGCGACCTCCTGTGCGATCTCGTGCAGGGTGTAGCCCGAAGGGATGCTCACGACGTTGGGCGGGCTCGAGAGGATGGACTTCAATTCCGAGAACGAGGCTCCCTGGGGCATGCCGTAGGTGCCGGGGAAGACCGTCGGCGAACCGAAGAGCGTCAAGTCGACGCGAAAGGCGAAAGTCGAACTGATGACGCCCTCGTGCTTCATGTCGCCCGCGATTGTTCCGAGCGAGTCGCCGTAGTGCACGGTGACGAACGCTTCGCGGCCCGAGCCGCCCAGCGGATAGGCCTGGAGCACGAACCAGACCACCACCACGAGTACGACGACGACGCCAAGCGCGATCACTCGGCCCAGGGGCTTAAGGAGCATGAAGGCCATCGAGATAGTTTTGCAGCATGATCACGGCCGCCGCCGAATCGACGTGATCTCGCTGTTCTCGCGCGCGCATACCCGCGGCGGCGAGGGATTTCTGCGCCTCGAGGGTGGTGAGACGCTCGTCCCACTGCAACACCGTCACGTGTCGCAACGTGTCGCCAACTTGGTGATACAGCGCGTCGGCCTCGATCGTGCTGGCGGTCTCGTGGCCCGCGAGCGCGACGGGGCGCCCCACGATCACCAGACCAATGGACTCCTCGTCTACGAATGCCGCGAGTCGCACCAGCAAGGCGTCGTTGACCATGAACGCGGGCCGGGGAAAGGCCATCGTGCGCTGGGTGTTGGAGACCGCGACCCCGCAGCGCTTCGTGCCAGGATCAAGACCGAGGACTCGCGACATCGCCTAGAGGTCCGCGGCGGCGGCGAGCACGCGATCAATGCCCGAGGCGTCGCGTCCACCCGCGAGCGCGAGCCGAGCCGAGCCCCCACCGCCGCCTCCCACGAGCCCGGCGAGCGACTTGACCGTAGCCTGGGCGTCGAGTGACTCGTCGCTCGCCACGGCAATGGAGACCTTGTCGTCGGCGGCACCCACCAGCACCACGGCGCGTCTTCCGCGACGTTGCACGTCGGCGGCGAGGGTGCGCAATTGCTCGCCGGGGTAGCCGTCGACGCGCGCGACCAATACCGGGGCATCCGAGGAAGCGAGCAAGTGCTCCGCGACCGAGGAGAGTTGACTCTGACGCAGCGCGGCGACTTCCTTCTCCACGTCGCGCTGTCGTTCGAAGAGCCGCTCGAGGGCGGGCACGACGTCGTCGCTCGAGACTTTGAGTAGCGTCGCCACGGCGCCGAGCGCGCGTTCGAGCTCGAGCGTGTGACGATGGGCGCCCAGTCCACTCACCGCTTCGAGGCGGCGCGTGTTCGAGCCGATCGACGCTTCGCTCAGCACCTGCACCTGGCCGATGTCGCCCAAGCGGTCCACGTGCGTGCCACCACAGAACTCGAGGCTGTGGCGACCCGCGCGCACCACTCGCACGCGGTCGCCGTACTTGTCACCAAAGAACGCGATCGCGCCCATCTTCTCGGCGTCCTGCTTGGAGGTCTGGACCGTCTCGACGCCGTCGTTCTCCACCACGTCGGAATTGACCAACGTGAGCAGTTCGCCTAACTCCTCGGGCGCCACGGGCGATCCGTGGCTGAAGTCAAAGCGCAGCCGCTCGGGCCCCACGTAACTACCTTGTTGGCGCACGTGGTCGCCCAGGACCTGGCGAAGTCCCGCGTGCAAGAGATGCGTCGCGGTGTGATTGCGGCGCGTCGCCTCGCGTCGCACGGGATCGATCGTGGCGATCGCCACCTGGCCCGGCAGTACTTCACCGGTCGCGCGTCCCCGGTGCGCGAAGAGTCCCCCGGCGACGTTCTGGGTGTCGGAAACCTCGAATCGACCGGTCTCGGTCACGATGGTGCCGAGGTCGCCCACTTGGCCGCCGGACTCGGCGTAAAAGGGCGTCGAGTCGAGGAAGAGCTCGCTGGTGCCGTCCTCGCCCACCAGCAACGCGAGCACCGTCGTCTCGACGCTGTAGCGCGCCACGTCGCGACCCACGAACTCCGTCGTGCCGTAGCGCTCGACCAGGTCGCGGTACTGGGCCTCATCGGCGACGTTGAGGGTCTTAGCGGCGGCACGCGCGCGCTTGCGCTGCTCGGACATCGCCGTGTCGAAGTCCTCGCGAGCGACGGTGAGACCCGACTCGGCCACGATCTCGTCGGTCAACTCGACCGGGAACCCGTGGGTGTCGTGCAACTTGAAGGCCACCTCGCCCGGGAACACCGTCGAGCCCGACTCGACGACCTGGTCGCGTGCCTCTTCGAGCAGGGACATGCCCGTGCGCAACGTGCGCGCGAAGCCGGCCTCCTCGCGCTCGAGGACCTCGATGATCAACTCACGGTCCTTGACGAGTACCGGGTACGCCGAGCCCATCTTCTCGATGGTGGCGTCGACGAGCGCGCCACACAACTTGGCCTCCGAACCGCTTCGGCGCGCGGCGAGGATCGCGCGACGGATGATGCGTCGAAGCACGTACCCGCGACCTTCGTTCGAGGGCAGCACACCGTCCGAAACGAGGAACGTCATCGCGCGACCGTGGTCGGCGATACGACGGATGGCCACGTCGGTGTGCTCGTTCGCGCCGTAGGCCACGTTGATCGAGCGCGCGGCGGTCTCGAGCAGCGGATGGAACAGGTCGGTCGCGAACACCGACTCCACGCCGTTTAGTAGCGCGAGCATGCGGTCAAAGCCCGCGCCGGTGTCGATGTTCTGCTTGGGCAGTTCGGTCAAAGAGCCGCCGGGACCTTTTTCGTACTGCATGAACACCAGGTTCCAGAACTCGACGAAGCGGTCCTCGCCACCGAACGCCGGGCCCCCGTCTGCGCCAAACTGGGTCCCTTTGTCAAAGAAGATCTCCGAGCACGGCCCGCAGGGTCCCGTCTCGCCCATGTCCCAGAAGTTGTCCTCGTCGAGGCGCTGGATGCGACCGGGCGCCACGCCGATCATGTCGCGCCAGAGCTCTTCGGCGGCGTCGTCGCTCGTGTGCACCGTCACCCACAGACGATCGGGGTCGATGCCGAAGCCCTCGGTGATGAGCCCCCAGGCGAACTTGATGGCGCCCTCTTTGAAGTAGTCGCCGAAGGAGAAGTTGCCCATCATTTCGAAGAACGTCAAGTGCCGCTGCGTGGTACCGATCTGGTCGATGTCCGCGGCGCGAAAGCACTTCTGTATCGAGACCGCCCGGTTGAAGTCCGGCACCTCCTCGCCCAAGAAATAGGGCTTGAAGGGCACCATGCCCGCGACGGTGAACAACAGCGAGGGGTCGTGAGGGATCAGGCTCGCCGAGGGAACGACCGTGTGGCCGTTCTGGGCGAAGTAATCAATGAAAATTGAGCGAAGTTCGGCGGCTTCCACGGCCTTTACTCTACCGGGGGGTCAATGACGCCCGGGTCCTCACGTTCGGTCCGATCGCGCCACTGTTCGACCAGCGCTCGTTCGGCGCCGTAGGGCGAAGGGTCGTAGAAGTGCGAACCGAGCAACGTCGCGGGCAGGTAGCTCTGGTCCACCCACCCGCCGGGGAAGTCGTGCGGGTAGAGGTAGTCGCGACCGAAGCCCTCGCGAGCCGCGCCCGCGTAGTGCGCGTCACGCAGGTGTTCGGGCACCTCGACGAGACCACCGCGCTGCACGGCGGCCGTCGCTTCACCGAGGGCGCGCGTCGCCGAGTTCGACTTGGGACTGAGCGCCAGCGTGAGCGTGGCGTGGGCCAGGTTAAGTCGTGCCTCGGGCAGGCCCACGAACTCGACGGCCCTCGCGCACGCTTCGGCGACGAGCAGAGCGTTCGAGTTCGCCAGGCCCACGTCCTCACTGGCGAGGATGACCAGACGTCGCGCGAGTAAGCGCGCGCTCTCACCGCTCTCGAGCAACGTGACGAGCCAGTAGAGCGCGGCGTCGGGGTCCGAGCCGCGAATGGACTTGATCAGTGCGCTCACCTGGTCGTAGTGCGAGTCGGCCGACTGGTGGTAGATGCGCCCGTCGCGCGCCTGGGTAACGTGCTCGAGTTGCACGAGCGTGGCGTCGGGGTCCGAGCCGCGCGCGAGGATAATCGCGGTGTCGAGCGTGGTGAGCGCCGAGCGGGCGTCGCCGTCGGCCGAACTGGTCAGTGCCGCGAGTGCGTCCTCACTCACCTCCACGCCGCGTAGTCGAGCTCCGCGCGCCACCAGTACCGCGATGTCGGCCTCGCCGAGCGCGCGCACGCGCCAGAGCGTGCAGCGACTCATCAGGGCGGCGTTCACTTCGAAGTAGGGGTTCTCGGTGGTGGCCCCGATGAGCACGATCTCGCCGGTCTCGGTCGCGGGCAGCAGGAGGTCCTGCTGGGCTTTGTTGAATCGGTGGACCTCGTCGATGAACAAGACGCTGCGCTGGCCGCGTTCGCCCAGGCGTTCTCGCGCCCGGCCAATCGCGTCGCGCACGTCCTTCACGCCGCCGCTCACCGCCGACAGGCTCTCTTCGGCGTACCCGGCCGAGCTGGCGACAATGCGCGCGAGCGTCGTCTTACCCGTGCCCGCGGGACCCCAGAGGATCATCGAGGTGAGCTGCTTGGCCTCGACGAAACGACGCAGCGGGCCGTTCTCGCCCACCAGGTGGTCCTGACCCACCACCTCGTCGAGGGTCCGGGGCCGTAACGCCTCGGCCAGGGGCGCCGCCTCAGCGAGGCGTCGGGCGAGGGCATCGTCAAAGAGCGACGTAACTAACCCTTCGGCGGGATCTTGATGCGCAGCTCGCGCAGTTGACGCTCGCCGATGGCCTTGGGCGCGCCGGTCATCAGGTCCGCGCCCGACTGGGTCTTGGGATAGGCAATGACCTCGCGGATGTTCTCCACCCCGGCGAAGATCGCCACCAGACGGTCGATCCCGAACGCGAAGCCGGCGTGCGGTGGCGCTCCGTACTTAAAGGCCCCGAGCAGGAACCCGAAGCGGCTCTCGGCCTCCTCGTCGGTGATACCGAGCGCGGAAAAGATGCGCGACTGGATGTCGGCGCGGTGGATTCGCACCGAGCCGCTGCCTAGTTCCCATCCGTTGAGCACCAGGTCGTAGGCCTGTGAGCGGACCCTCAGTGGATCGGTCTCGATCAGTTCGAGGTCCTCGGGGTGGGGCATGGTAAAGGGGTGGTGGGCCGCCATTAGGTGGCCTTCCTCGTCGATGCCTTCGAACATCGGGAACTCCGTCACCCAGACGTAGTGGTGCGGCCCCTCGCCCACCGGCGGCGAACCCAGGGCCACTCGCAGCGTCCCGAGCACTTTGCACGCGGGCGCGTACTCGTCGGCCACGCAGAAGATGATGTCACCCACCTCGGCCTCGTCGACGCCGCGTACCGCGGCCGTCTCGCTCGCAGAGAGGAAACGCGCGAGGGGTGAGTCGAGTCCGTCGGGGGTGATCTTGAACCACGCGAGGCCCTTCGCCCCGAGTTCTTTGGCGTGGTCGGTCAACTGGTCGAGACGGCTGCGCGTGAAACTCGCGCCGCCCGGTACGCGCATGGCCTTGACGGTCGACGCGCCAAAGGCCTTCACCTCGGTCGCGGCGAACGCCGACGACAGGTCCTGGAGGACCATGCCAAAGCGAAGGTCGGGCTTGTCGGTGCCGTAGCGGTCGAGCGCCTCGGCCCAGGTCATCGAGGGAACCGGTCCGGGACGCACGCCCGTGGCGGCTTGGGCGGCGTCGAGCACGGCGCGACTCACGAAGCCCAACACGTCGTCCTGGGTCACGAAGCTCGCCTCGAGGTCGAGTTGGGTGAACTCGAACTGGCGATCGGCGCGCAGGTCCTCGTCACGCAGGCATCGCGCGATCTGGTAGTAGCGATCAAAACCCCCCACCATCAGGAGTTGCTTGGCGATCTGGGGACTCTGGGGCAAGACGTAGAACTCCCCGGGGTGCAGCCGCGACGGCACCACGAACTCGCGCGCGCCCTCGGGCGTCGGCGCCCAGAGTAGCGGCGTCTCCACCTCGCAAAAGCCCTGCTCGTCCATCGCCGCGCGAAGCGTCGCGTTCACCTTGGCGCGCAAACGCAGGTTCGCCTGCATGTTCTCTCGGCGCAGGTCCAAGTAGCGGTAGCGCAAGCGGACCTGTTCGTCGATGTCCACGCGGTCGTCGAGCTGGAACGGCGGAGACTCGGCGATGGCGAGCACCTCGACGCGACAGTCGGTGAGCTCGACTTCGCCGGTGGCGAGACGATCGTTGACGGTGCCCTCGGGACGCGGCGTCACGGTTCCGGTCACGCGCACGACGAACTCGGGTCGCACCTCGACCGAACCTTCCACGACGGCTTGGAGTACTCCCGAGCGGTCGCGCAGGTCAAGGAACGCCAGGTGCTCGCCGTGCTCGCGACGCTTGGCGACCCACCCGCAGACGCTGAGGCGGTTGCCCACCATCGCCGAGTTCACCGAGGCGCACAAGTAGTCGCGCAAGCTCGTTGCTTCATAGTTCGTCGGCATGCTCACTTCGCTTGTAGTAGTCGCAGAATCGTCGAGACGACGTCCTGGTCGGGGACGCGGCTCTGGTGCTGCTCGAAGTCCGCGCTTCGCAGGTCCCTTATCGTAACCTCGCCCGCGCTGAGTTCCTGGGGGCCGATCAACAGCGCCAGGCGAGCGCCGGACTTATCGGCGACCTTCATCTGGGCCTTCATCGAGCGATGGTCGTAGGCCCGGTCACTCGCCACCCCCGCGCGACGCAAGCGGTCGAGTAACACCGCGGCGGCGTCGCCCGTGGTGTCGACGACGAACACGTCGAGGTGGCGTGAGAGCAACGCTGCGGCGCCTTCGGCCTCGCGCGTGAGCAAGAGCCGCTCCACCCCGCTGCCGAAGCCGATCCCGCTCGTCGGCTTGCCCCCCAGCTGCTCGACTAGGCCGTCGTAGCGTCCTCCCCCACCGATCGCGTTCTGGGCGCCGCCCAGGGCGTCGGCGACGAATTCAAAGGTCGTGCGCGAGTAGTAGTCAAAGCCTCGCACCAGGCGCGGGCTCAGCTCACTGGCGACGCCCAGGCGGCCCAGACCGTCCAGGACGGCGTCAAAGTGTGCGCGACAGTCGTCACAGAGGTGGTCGATCAGCATCGGACCTCGCTCGGTCACCGCAATACAGGCCGCGTTCTTGCAGTCGAGCACGCGCAGCGGGTTCTCACGCCAGGTCTTTTGGTGCTCGTCACAGAGTTCGCCGACGTGCGCCTCGAGGTGCGCGCGGAGCAGTTCGACGTAGGCGCCGCGACACTGGGCATGTCCCATGGAGTTGATCAGCAGGCGGAACCGGGTCAGGCCGACGGCCTCGAAGAACCGCTGAGCCAGGGTGATCACCTCGACGTCGACGGCCGGGTCGTCGGTGCCGAGCACTTCGACGCCCAACTGGTGGTGCTGACGGTAGCGACCGGCCTGGGGGCGCTCGTAACGGAATCCCGGCGTGAAGTACCACGCCTTAAAGGGCGTGGTCGGCTGGTGCTGGATGAAGGCGCGCACGATCGGCGCGGTGCCCTCGGGGCGCAGCGCGTAGGTGCGATCCCCGCGGTCTTTGAAGACGTACATCTCCTTGCGCGCCACGTCGCTGGCCTCGCCGATGCCCCGATTAAAGACGCCCACGTCCTCGAAGACCGGCGTGATCACGAGCGAGAAGCCGTAGCGATGCGCCCAGTCCGCGAACGTCGAGAGCAGACCCTCCCACTGCGCCGACTCGGGGGCCAGGACGTCGTGGGTCCCCACGGGGGCTTGGAACTGCGAGGGTTCGCTCATGAAGTCTTGTTCTGTCCCGGTAGTTGGCGAAAGGCGTCAAAGACGCCGTCCACGCTCTTGAGTGCCGCCAAGAGACTACTGAGGTGCGCGGGGTCCGCGAGTTCGACGTCAAAGACCATGCGAACAATGCGCGAACCCGACGTCGTCGTGGAACTCGAGATGATGTTGAGGTGGTACTCGGCGACGATCTTGGACACGTCGAGCAGCAGCCGCGACCGGTCAAAGGCCATGACCTCGAGGACCGCGCGGTACTGGCCCCCCGTCGACCCGTCCCACTCGACGTCGATGATGCGCTCGCCGAGGCGGTGCGCGAGCGCGACCGCGTTCGAGCAGTCGTCGCGGTGGATCGACACGCCGCGCCCTTGGGTGATGAAACCCATGATCGGGTCGCCCGGCACCGGCGAGCAACACCGGGCCAGGTGGATCATGACGTCGTCGAGACCCTCGACGTAGACCCCCGCCGAACGACGAGCCGTGCGGTTCGCGCGCGGGGCGCGCGTGACCGTCGTGGGCAACTGCTCGGCGTCGCCACCGTGCAGTTCACGTTGCAGGCGCTGAACGACCGCGAGCGCGGAGATCTGATTCGAGTCAATCGCCATGAACAACGCGTCGAGGTCCTCGAGGTTCATTGAGCTGATGACCGCGTCCAGGGCGCTCGAGGACAACGAGGTCGCGATCGGCAGTCCCTCGCGACGCAGGGCCTTAGTGAGCTCCTCGCGTCCACCCTCGATGGCGTCCTCGCGCCGTTCGCGTTGGAACCACTGACGGATCTTGGACTTGGCCCGCGAGGAGGCGACGAGGTTGAGCCAGTCCCTCGAAGGACCCGACGAGTCGTTCTTGGACGTGACGATCTCGACCACGTCGGCCGAGTGCAAGACGGTCTCGAGGGGGACTAGACGACCGTTCACCTTGGCGCCCACGCAGTGGTGACCCACCTCGGTGTGCACCGCGTAGGCGAAGTCGACGGTCGTCGCTCCCTCGACCAACGCGATGACGCGACCCTTCGGGGTGAAGACGTAGACCTCGTCCCCACCGAGGTCGAGCTTGAGGGCTTCGAGGAACGCGATCGGGTCGGCCTCTTCCTCTTCGACGTCCGCGAGGCGCTGCATCCAGGCGATCTCGCGACCCGAGGCACCTTCCTTGTAGCTCCAGTGCGCGGCGACGCCGAACTCGGCGCGGCGGTGCATCTCCTGGGTGCGCACCTGGACCTCGACGGACTTGCCGCGTGGTCCGATCACCGTCGTGTGCAACGACTGGTAGAGGTTGAACTTGGGCGAGTTGATGTAGTCCTTGAAGCGACCCTGGACCGGCGACCAGAGTGCGTGAATCGCCCCCAGCACCGCCCAACAGTCACGTTCCTCTTCGACGATGACCCGGATGCCCACGAGGTCGAAGATTTCGTCGAACTCCTTGCCGCCCACGACCATCTTCTCGTAGATGCTCCAGAAGTGCTTCGGTCGTCCCTTCACCTCGGCCTTGATCGAGAAGGTCTCGAGCTTGTCGAGCAGCGTCTCCATGACCTCCTTGAGGTAGGCCTCGCGCTCGGGCTGGCGAGCGGCGACCATCTGCTCGATCTCGGCGTAGCGCTTGGGGTGCAGGGTGGCGAAGCTGAGGTCCTCGAGCTGCCACTTGACCTGCTGGACCCCGAGGCGGTGCGCGAGCGGCGCGTAGACGTCGAGGGTCTCCTGGGCGATGGCGCGTTGCCGGTTCATGGGCATCACCGAGATCGTGCGCATGTTGTGCAGTCGGTCGGCCAGTTTGATCAACAGGACCCGCCAGTCCTGGGCCATGGCGATGAACATCTTGCGGATCGTCGCCGCCTGCTGGGCCTCTTTGGAGTCGAATTCGAGCCGGTCGAGCTTGGTCACGCCGTCCACGACCGCGGCCACCTGTTCGCCGAATTCGCCAGCGAGCCACTCGGTCGTCACCCCGGTGTCCTCGACGGCGTCGTGCAGCAACGCCGCGGCGATCGTCGGCTCGTCCATGCCCAGATCGGCCGTGATGTCCGCGACGGCGATCGGGTGGGTCACGTAGGGCTCGCCGGTGCGGCGCAACTGGCCCTCGTGGGCATTTATCGCCACCAGGCCCGCGCGCCGGATCAATTCGACGTCGCCAGACTCGTGGTGCTCGAGAAAACGCCCGATGAGGCGCTCAATCGAGCTCATCAGCGCGGGGTCGGCTGAGGAGCGGCTCGTGAGACTGACCATAGGGTCAGCCTACCGGTGCCCTATCGCCGTTTACGCTTACGCGCGCGCGGCGCGAGGATGCTCGAAGAGGTTCGCTGCGCTCGCGGTGCACCCGAAGCACGCTGGATGTTCTCGCCCGACAGCAGCGCCGCACTGGCGGGGCTGTAGATCCGGTGGTCGCTTCGCGCGGCGACGCGAATCGCGAGCTCCTTGAAGCGCGGCTCGCGCTCTTTCATCCACGCGAGCAACGGGCTCGCGATGAAGATCGACGAGTAGGCCCCGCTCATGAGCCCGACGAAGAGCGCCAGACCGTAACTCTGCAACGTCGTCGCACCCAGGATGTAGGCACCCACGATCAGGACCGAGAACACGGGCAGGATCGCCACGAGTGAGGTGTTGATCGAGCGAGCGAGGGTCTGGTTCATCGAGAGGTTGACCATCTCGCCATAGGTGACGTCGCCGGACTTCAAGACGCCACCGGTGTTGTCGCGCACGCGGTCAAAGACCACGACCGTGTCGTAGAGCGAGTAACCGAGGATCGTCAGGATCGCGATCACCGTGTCCGGGCTTATCTGCAAGCCGAACAGCGAATACACCCCCACGGTGACGAGCAGGTCGTGGACCATGGCGACGAAGGCCGCGACGGCCATCTTGGGCTCGAATCGGATACTGATGTACCCCACGACCGCGATGAAGAAGATGATCAAAGCCTCGAGGGCGCGGTCGGTGATCTGCGAGCCCCAGGTCGGACCGACGCTGCTCGTGGAGACCTGGTTGGGGTTCACGTGAGCGACCTTGGCCATGGCGTCGACGACGGCATTGGTGACGCTCAGTTGCTTCGTGGCCGAAAGGCTGTTGAGGTCGGCCGTGATCTCGTAGGTCGAGCTACCGAGCTTCTCCACGGTCGGCAGGGACAGACCGGCGTTTTCCACGGCGTGGGTCATCGCCGCGATCGTGGTGTTGGGCGCCAACACCTCCCACGAGTCGCCACCCTTAAAGTCGATGCCGAAGTTAAAGCCCCGCACACCAAGCGAGCCGAGTCCGAGCAGGATCACCACGAGCGACATCGTGAACCAGGTCCGGCGCCGACCCACGAAGTCGATCGTCGTTAGACCCCGGTAGAGGCGCTGGAAGCGGTTGGGGGCCTTCTCTTCGTTACTCATGCTCGACTCCCGCGTTGAGACCGGCCGCCAAGGAGAGCGCCGAGGTGCTGTCCGAGCCGCGTCGGCCCAACAGCACGACTATCGGACGCGTGAAGTACCAGGTGATAAAGACGTCCATCAACGTCGAGAGTCCCAGGAAGAAGGCGAAGCCTCGCACGTCGCCCACGGCAATGATGTAGAGCAGCACGGCGGCGAGCAGGCTGACGGTGTCGGCCGCCAAGACGGTGCGCCAGGCCGACTTGAAACCTCGGTCGACCGACGAGCGCACCGAACGACCCGCACGGGCCTCGTCCTTTAATCGTTCGAAGTACACGATGTAACTGTCGACCGTGATACCAATGGACACAATCAATCCGGTGACACCCGCCAGGTCGAAACTCGGGGCGAAGGCCGTATGGCCGAGCGCCGAGATTATCGCCCACAGCAGCGCGGCGGTCACGCTCAGGCCGAGCACGATCACCAGTCCCAGGGCGCGGTAGTAGAGGATGGTGTAGAGCAACACCAGCGCGAGACCGACCAGGCCCGCGCCGAGGCCCGCGACGAGCGCGCTGTGCCCGAGGGTCGGCGAGACCGTCTGGGTCGTGAGCGGATTCAGTCGAACGGGCAGCGAACCGAACTCCATGGCGAGCGCGAGGTTCTTCGCCGAGGCCTCGGTAAAGGACCCCGAGATCTCGCCCTGACCCGCGAAGGAGGTGAACGTCGCCTGGGAAGGTTGGATGAGCGGCGCGGACTGAACCACGCCGTCGAGCTCGATGGCGAGCAGGGCGTGGAAGTTCGCTTCGGCGACCTTGTCCCAGAGCGGGCTGCCGGTCGAGGTGAGGGTGTAGTTGACGACCCATTGGCCGATCTGGTTCTGTTGGGCGACCGCGGACTTGACCGATTTGCCCGTCAGTTGCGCCGGACCCAGCACGTAGCGGTCCGAGTTCTTGCTCGCACCGAGCGCGGGCAGGATCACGTAGTCCTTGGCCAGATCCTTCTGGGGCAACGTCGTCGCGATGCTCTCGTAGGCCGGGTCGGCGGCGATGTTGTTGGTGGGGTTGCCCGTCGAGGTGTTGACGTTGAGGTTCGCCGCGGTCATGGCGTACTGGCTCGCGCACGCGGGAATGGCTGACGCCGCCTTCGCGGTCTTCGCGGCGGGAGGAGTCTCGCAGAGCACCGGTCGAAAGAGCAACTGCGCGGTCTGTCCGACCGCGGCGAGCACGGCGCGCGCGTCAGTCACGCCCGGCACGCTGACGACGACATCTTTTCCTTGAAGGTTCACCTCGGCCCCCGAGACGCCGAGACCGTTCACGCGATTGGTAAGGATCGTCACGACCTCTTGCATGTCCGCCTTGGAGGCGGGCGTCGCGGGCTTATAGACGACCGACAATCCACCCGCGAGGTCGAGGCCGAGTTTCGGACCCCAGCCGAGCGCGAGGGTCACCCCGAGCGAACCGAAGGCGATGACGATCGTAAGAAAGAGGCTGACGACCAGCGATCGTCGCGATCCAACCTGTTGGGCCATTACTTCTGATCGCCTTCTTGGCTCGTGTCGTCGTGGGTCTCATCAACGGGCACCGGGTCGAAACGCCGAGCGATCGCCGAGGGAATGAAATCGAGTTCGATGCCGTCAGGCGTCTTGAGGGTGATGAACTCGTCGGTCATCTTGGTGACGGTACCGACGAAACCACCGATGGTCTGAGCGCGCTCGCCGACGTCGACCTTCTTTTGGACCGTGCGGGCCGCCTTCTGGCGCTTGGAGCGGGGGCGGAGGTAGAAGAAGTACAGGGCACCGAACACCAGCACGTAGATAATCAAGATGTACGATGATCCACCTTTTGTTGCAGCTTCGAGCATGTGTCGTTCCTCCGTAATAGACAAAGAAACCCTAGTCGCTGGCGGCCTGGCGTTTAGAAAAGTCCCCCCGAGTGAGGGCTAACGCCGAGGTGGCGATACGCCTTTTCGGTGCTGACCCGTCCGCGCGGGGTGCGGATCAAGAGCCCCTCGCGCAGCAAGTAGGGCTCGTAGGCGTCCTCGATGGTCGCGGGCTCTTCGCCACAGGCGTGCGCCAGGGTCGTCAGGCCCACCGGCTGGTTGGCGAACTGCCCGCAGAGCAGGCCCAGGATCCGGCGGTCGATCTTGTCCAGCCCGTACTCGTCGACGCCGAACAGCTCGAGCGCTTCGACCACGACCGCGTCATCCACGACCCGGTGACCCTGCACGGCAGCGAAGTCGCGCACTCGTCGCAACAGACGATTGGCAATACGCGGCGTACCGCGGCTGCGTGAGGCGATGATCATCGCCGCGTCGCCCTGGAGGTTCACGTCCAAGAGCAGCGCGGAACGTTGGGCGATCACCGCCAACTCGTCCACGTCGTAGAGGTCGAGCTGACCAATGAAACCGAACCGGTCGCGCAGCGGCGCGGCGACCAGACCCGTGCGCGTCGTGGCGCCCACCAGCGTGAAGTTCGGCAAGTCCAGGCGGATCGACCTCGCCGAGGGTCCGCGCCCGATCATCACGTCGAGGCGTCGGTCCTCCATCGCGGGATAGAGCACCTCTTCGACCGCGCGCGAGAGACGGTGGATCTCGTCGATGAACAAGACGTCACCGTCCTGGAGGTCGGTGAGCAGCGCGGCGAGGTCGCCCGGGCGCGAAAGCACCGGTCCGGACGTGATGCGAAGCCCCGAGCCCATCTCAACGGCGACGATGGACGCCAGTGACGTCTTGCCGAGGCCGGGCGGTCCGGCGAACAGCAGATGATCGGCGCTCTGGTGACGCGCCTTGGCCGAACCGAGCACGATCTCGAGGTGGCGCACCAACTCACGCTGACCCACGAAGGCGTCGAGGGTTCCGGGGCGCAGCGACACCTCGGCTCGGCGCTCTTGCTCGTCGGCGACCGGGGTTACGACACCGGCGCTCAGGTGCGCTAAGTCGACGTCGCGGTGACTCATGCTCGTCGCAGTCGCGACAGCGCCATGCGCAGCGCCTCGTGCTCGGCTTCGGGTAGCGTCACGCCGTCGAGGGCCTGGCGGATCTCCTGGCTCGAATAACCCAGTCCTCGCAAGGCTTCGTCGATCTCGACCGACACCGAGACCGCGTTGGCCCTCAGTTGGTCGTCGTCCACCACGAGCTTGCCCTTCAGCTCAAGCACGATGCGACTGGCGGTCTTGGCCCCGATGCCCGGGATCGTCGCCACGCGCTTGACGTCGCCGCTCTCGATTGCCGCGGCGAGCTCAGCGATGCTCATGGTGCGCAGCGCCGCCAGCGCCGTCGAAGGTCCCACGCCAGGCGTGATGAGCAAGAGCTCGAAGAACTCGCGGTCCGCGTACGAGTCAAAGCCGTAGAGCTGGATAGCGTCAGCGCGCACCACGGTGTACACGTAGAGCGCCACTTCTTCGCCCACGCGGTAGCTGGCCGAGGAACTCACGCTGAGCTCATAACCCACGCCGTTGACGTCAAGGACGATGGCGCCGTTCAGGTGCTGGTGCACCACGCGGCCGCTCAGCCAGCCAATCACGTCGGACTCGCGAGCGGATAGCGCTGTTCGGTGCGCACGACCATGAAATACGTGATCGCGAGCGCGAGCGCGTCGGCGACGTCGGCGGGTTCGGGCACGTCGCGAAGACCACAGAGCCGGGTGACCATCCCCTGGACCTGGGACTTGCTCGCCGCGCCGTAACCGGTCACCGCGAGTTTCACCTGCTGGGCGGTGAACTGGCGAACGGGCAGGTCAACCGAACCCGCCAGGGCGACCGCGACGCCGCTCGCCTGGGCGACGGGAATCGCCGTCTTGGCGTTTCGCTGGTAGAAAACCCGTTCGACCACGACCGCGTCCAGGGTCATCTCACCCATGAGCGTGCGCAACTCGACCATCAGCTGTCCCAGGCGTCGCTCCACGCTCTCGTGGGGGTCGGTCTCGACGACGCCGGCGCGCACGGCCCGAAACGACTCGAGTCCCTCGAAGGAGCCTTCCACCAGCCCGAAGCCGCAACGGGTGAGTCCGGGGTCGATTCCGAGTACGAACATATGTTCGATACTATCCCCCAGACCGGGCCCTGGACTGGATTTACCCCTCGAAGGCGCTCAGGATCTCGTCGGGAATGTCGAAGTTGGCGTAGACGTTCTGAACGTCGTCGTGGTCGTCGATCGCGTCCATCAGACGCAGGATCTTCTTCGCCTCGGACTCGTCGTCGACCTCGATGACGTTCTGGGGCACGAGGGTGAGGTCCGCGTTCAGCACCTTGGCACCGAACTTCTCCAAGGCGTCACGCACCAGGGCGACGTCGTGGGGCTCGGTCGTAACGACGAAATTGTCGCCTTGCGGGCTGAAATTCTCCCCGCCCGACTCCAAGACCCATTCGAGGAGTTGGTCCTCGTCCAGCGGACCCTTTACTTCGATCAGGCCCTTACGGTCGAACTGCCAGGAGACCGCACCGGGTTCGGCGATGGTGCCGCCATTCTTGGCGAAGACGTGCTTGATCTCGGCGCTGGTGCGGTTGCGGTTGTCCGACAGGGTCTCGACGATCACCGCGACTCCCCCCGGGGCGTAACCCTCGTAGGAGATCGGCTCGTAGCGCACGCCTTCGAGCTCACCGGTGCCGCGCTTGATGGCCCGCTCGATCGTGTCAATGGGCACCGAGGCCTCGCGGGCCTTTTGGAACATGGTGCGCAGGCTCGCGTTGCTCGACTGGTCGCCTCCACCTTCGCGCGCGGCGACCTCCACTTGACGGATCAGCTTGGCGAAGACCTTCGCGCGGGCGCTGTCTTTGGCGCCCTTGCGGTGTTTGGTTGTTGCCCACTTCGAATGGCCGGACATGGATCCTCCTGCCCCTCGGGGCATGCCTATGGTAGCGAACCTACAGAGAGTCGGTGAAGAGCTGGTGCACGCGCAGATCACTCGTGAGTTCGGGGTGGAACGAACAGCCCCAGACGTTGCCCTGGCGCACGAGCACGGGATGCTCACCGTCCCCGTGGTTCAAGGTGGCCAGGACCTCGACCTCGTTCGCGTAGGACACGATCTTGGGGGCTCGGATGAAGACCCCCGCGACGACACCCAGACCCTTCACCTCGACGGGACTCTCGAAGCTGGCGATCTGGCGACCGTAGCCGTTGCGTCGAACGCCGACCGCCAACTTGTCAAAGCTCCACTGGTCCTTTCGCCCGTCGAGGATGTCGTGGCTCAACATGATCAGACCCGCGCAGGTGCCAAAGACCTTGAAACCCTCGTCCAGTTTCTCTTGGAGGAGTGGACGCAGACCCGAGGTCACCAAAAGGTGCGCGATGGTCGTGGACTCGCCCCCGGGCATCACCAGACCGTCGAGTCCTTCGAGTTGTTCGGGCGTGCGCACCGTCACGGCGGTGACGCCTAAGTGCTCTAACGCGCTGACGTGCTCGCGTACGTCGCCCTGGAGGGCGAGTACGCCAACGCGCGGCACTACCAGCCGCGTTCGGCGAGACGTACCTCGAGCGTCGACGTCTCGGCCCCAACCATGGCCTTGCCGAGTCCCGTCGAGACCTTGGCGACCACGCCCGGATCCTCGAAGTGCGTGGTCGCCTCGACGATCGCGCGCGCCATCCGGACCGGGTCCTCGCTCTTGAAGATGCCCGAACCCACGAACACCGCTTCAGCGCCCAACTGCATGACGAGCGACGCGTCCGCCGGGGTCGAGATGCCCCCCGCGCAGAACAGTGGCACGGGCAACTTGCCGGTGACGGCGACTTCTTGGACGAGCGCGAGTGGCGACTGTAGGTCCTTGGCGAGCGCGAAAAGTTCCGCCTCGTCGGCGCTGGCGACGCGGCGCATCTGCGCGTTGATTGTGCGCAGGTGACGAACCGCTTCGACGACGTTGCCGGTGCCCGCTTCGCCCTTGGAGCGGATCAGGCACGCGCCCTCGCCAATGCGCCGCAACGCCTCGCCGAGGTTGGTCGCGCCGCACACGAACGGCACCGTAAAGGCCCACTTGTCGATGTGGTGCTCTTCGTCGGCCGGGGTGAGGACTTCGGACTCGTCGATGTAGTCAACGTCCAGGGCCTGGAGTATCTGGGCTTCGGCGAAGTGGCCGATGCGGGCCTTGGCCATGACCGGAATGGTCACGCTCGCCTGGATCGCTTGGATCATCTCGGGGTCACTCATGCGCGCGACGCCCCCGTCGCGACGGATGTCCGAGGGCACTCGCTCGAGGGCCATCACCGCGACCGCGCCCGCGTCCTCGGCGATCTTGGCCTGCTCGGGGTTGACGACGTCCATGATTACGCCGCCGCGCAGCATGTCCGCGAGGCCCCGCTTGACGAGGGCCGAACCAACAATCGAGGGATTAGTCGATGAACTCATGGCTTCAGCCTAATGGCGCGTCACCATTCGTCCAAGGCGAGCGCGCGAAGTTCGACGTCGTCGAGGTCACTGAGATCAGACGTCGCGCGGTCGCCCCAGATGTCGAACCAGATCCAGCGCCAGGTGGCGTAGGACGGACTGGCGAAGAAGGACCTGGCGTCGTTCACGTGACGCGAGCACTTGCGAAGCGCGTTGGCGAGACCCTGGGGATAGCGGATCGCCGCGGCGGCGACTTCGTCGGCCCGGTAGGCGCTGCCAGCCCCGGCGAGGGCGCGACGCGCGTCGTCACTCAGGTTCAGCACCGAAGCGACCGCTTCGCGAGTGAGCAAGCCCAGCCGGTGGCGCGCGAGGCAGTGCGCCACGACACCCTCGATCTCGATGAGTTCGAAGTCGCGCATCATCGCGCTCGTGACGAACATCGACAGGGATGATCCGTTGGGCACGAGCGCGGCGTTATACCCCTTCTCTTCGACGATGAACGCGGACACCCCGTCGACCCCGAAGGTCGCCGTGAGTCGGTCGAGCACGGTGACGAGACGTTGGCGATCGACCGAGGTACCACCAGCAGTGAAGACGTCGAGCATGGCGTTCCCGAGGGTCTGACCTCGCTTTTCGTAGCGAACCAGGGCCCGGCGCAGGTCCCAGAAGTAGAGCAGCGCCAGCGCGACGCCCAACACCGGCAGCCACACCACCGCGACCACACCAGCCACCAAGGCGAGCGACAGCACGCTTATGAGAATTGTCTGGGGCAGCTTTCGGCGCAGCGCGAACTTTCGCACCGCGTGCTGGTTCGCGTGTCGCTCAGCCGTCGAGGGAACGTACGGACTCTGCCAACCCGGGTCCAGGACCGGGGCGACGTAGCGGGGCTCGCGGTCACGAGAGTTGTTCCGGCGAGAACGCGATCGTTGCTTTGTTGGCACACCCCAGGTTACCGTGCGGGCTTGAAACGACTGACCGCATCCGCGTAGAGCGCCAGGTAGGCGTTCACGAGCCGCTTCATCGACCAGTGCTCGGCGTACTCGCGAGCGGCGCTGATCGACTGGGCCGTCTCGGAGCGAATCGCTTGGCCGAGGGCTCTCTCCAGGTCCCGCGCGTCGCCCGCCCGAAAGAGTTCCGCGTGCGCGCCCGCCGCCTCGCGGTAGCCCACGATGTCACTGGCGACGACCGCCGTCTCGCTCGCCATGGCTTCGAGCAGGGTCAGCCCGAAACTCTCGCCGCGCAGGGCCGGCGCGATCAGCACGTTCGAGCGACGAAGCCAGTCGCGCTTGCTGGCGTCGGGGAGAGCGCCCGCAAAGACGATGCTCTCGTCGTGTCCCGCGAGCGCTTCGAGGCGCCCTCGTTCGGGACCGTCGCCGATTACCACCAGGCGCCACTGGTCGGTGTCGCGAGTGTTGTGCGCGCGCACCGCGTCGATGGCGACGTGAACGCCCTTACGTTCCTCGAGACGCCCGACGCACGCGAGCACGAACTCACCGGTGCGCACTCGGGGCAGGGCGACGAACCGTTCGGTCTCGAACCCGTTAAAGAGCACCGTCGCCTCGATGCCCACCGCGCGTCGAATGGTGTCGGCCGCGGGCTCGCTCACCGCGCTCGCTACGTCGATGCCTCGCGCGAGCCGGCGCAACAACGGCCGGGTGAGCGTGAACGCGGGACCGGACCCGTGGCGATGGAACGTCGCCACGCTCGCCACGTCGTGGGCGCGAAGGGTGGACCAGCCGAGCAGGGGCGCGAACGGCTCGTGAAAGTGCACGACGTCAGGCGCGAAGCCGAGCACCGTGTCGCGCGCCGCTCGCGCGGCTCGCGGCGACAACGTGAGAGGCGCCCGCGAACCATTGGCGGGCAGCGAGAGTCGCGCGCCGAAGCGTCGCACCTGGGCCGGGGTGTCGTAGACGGTCTGGTCCGCGTCGTCGGGTGCCACCACGAGCACGTCGAGCTCGCGCGAGGAGAGCTCGCGGCTCATGGCGAGCACTTGTTCCTGGACTCCCCCAAAGACGCTGAGTGCGTAGGGCGAGACCAGCGCGACGCGACGAATCACTCGGCGAACCTCGGCTGCAAGATGTGCCACTGCTCGGGGGCGCGCCGGATCAGACCTTCGAGATCGAGGGCGATCGACTGGGTGACCCGTACGACGTCATCGCGCAGTCGACCCGATCGCTCCACGGTGATTGGAGGTGTTATCACCGCGAAGTGATCGCGACCCGGACCCGAGTAACAAGCGGCGCACACGAGGGTCGCGCCAGTGCGCAGGGCCAGCGTGGCCGGACCACCCGGTATGGTGACGCGCTCGCCGAAGAAGTCCACTTCGACGCCATTGTCCTGGAGGTCGCGGTCACAGAGCAGGCCCACCACGCCCCCTTCGCGAAGCGTCTGGAGCAGTACCGTGCCGGCGTGGGTGTCGAGCGGTTCAATCTTGATGCCGATGGACTCGCGCTTCTTCTTGAACCATTCGAAGAGCTCGGCCGGTTCGAGTTCTTCGGCGACCGCGGTCATACCCAGATCGAGCGTGGCGAGGAACGAACCGCCCCAGTCCCAACTCCCGATGTGGGGCAGCGCGATGACGATCCCCTTGCCCAGGGCCTTGGCGTCGCGCAGGTACTCCAGGCCTTCACCGATCTTGAAGCGCTCGGTGATCGTCGAAGGTCGAAGGCCCGACAACTTGGCCCCCTCGGCCCAGTACTGTCCGTAGCTCGCGAAGCCCCGCTCGACGAAACGATCGAGCAACGCCGCGGGCACCTCGACGCCATCGCCCCCGAGCGCGTGGGCCACATTGGTGCGCAGGTTCGTTCTCGCGGTGCTGTTGCGACGCCCGACGACGAGCGCCACGCGACTCGCCAGGGCGACGTCGAAGCGCTCGGGAAGCTTTTCGAGCAGCGTGCCGATCGATTTGAACAGTGCGACGCGCGCGTTCAAGAGTGGGACCTAGTGACGAGACGTGCGACTGAGCCCTCGACGAAGTCGATTCGCCTGCAGGTGGCGCATCGACGTGGCCTGGGTGGGCTCGGGCGCCGCGGCGATCTGCCAGACGCGCCAGAACCGGCCAGCGGCGGTCATGGCGGTGAGAGCCAGGATGAGCCAGAGCCCCGGGATGAACAGCGGCGCCCAGAGCATGGCCGCACCGAGTAGCACCATGCGCTCGGCGCGCTCCATCAGTCCGCCCTTGGCCTTGAGTCCGAGGCTCTCGGCCTTGGACCGTTGGTAGGAGATCATGAAGGTCGTCGTGAGAATGGCGAAGGGCAACAAGACGAGTTGACCGTGGTGGCGAGCGACGAGGTAGAACGCGACTCCGCCCATCAAGACGCCGTCCGAGAGCCGGTCCACCACCGAGTCGAAGAAACTGCCGCGTTGGCTGGCGCGGTGCGAGGCCTTGGCGACGGGTCCGTCAAAGAGGTCGTGGAAACCAGTGAGGGTGAGCAGCACGATCGCCAGGTACAGGTAGCCCGCACCGATCGCCCAGGCGGTCGCGCACGCGAAGACGAGGCCCGAGGCGGTCAACACGTCCGCTGAAAAACCAATCCGAACAAGCCAGCGACCGACGGGTGCGGTGACCGCGTCTACCGACTTGCGAAAATTTCCGTCAAGCATTGATCCTCCGGACCCTTGCGCCAAAGTCTAACGGCCCCTTGCCGAGCCAGGGGTTAGAGGTGGGCATGGACCTTTTGCCAGGTGGAGGCGAGCGATTCGGGCAGGACCCTGGTCTCACCGATCGACGTCATGAAATTCGTGTCCCCGCTCCAGCGTGGCAGGACGTGGGCGTGCAGGTGCTTTGGGATACCCGCGCCGGCCGCAAGGCCGAGGTTGAGACCCACGTTCATGCCGTCGGGCCCGTAGGTCGACTCCAGCGCGACGACCGTCTTGCGCAGCGTCCAGAAAAACTCGGCGTACTCGTCGTCACGCAGTTCCTGCAGGGTGGCGACGTGGCGGCGCGGCAGTACCAGGAGGTGGCCCGATCCATAGGGGAAGGCGTTCAAGATGACGAAGCTGGTGTCGGTGCGAAACAACACGCCCGAGGACTCGCCGACCTCTTCGTGCGCGAAACCACAAAAGACGCACTCGCCCTCGTTCGTGGCGTGCTCACTGGCGGTGGCGCTCGTGACGTAGTCCTCGCGCCAGGCCGCGGAGAAGCGTTCGAGGGGCATCAAGGACCTTCGGGCGAACCGTGGCTCGCGATCTCGGCGGCGAGTCGCGCTCGAAACGCGTGGACGCTGACGCCACGTTCGGGGTCGTTCGATCCGCGCGCGTTCACCCCGAGTGTCGCGTCACGCACGTCGTCGTCACCCACCACCAAGATGTAGGGGATCTTCTCGAGCTTCGCGCGCCGGATTCGCGCCCCGAGCGGTTCGTTCGCCTCTTCGAGTCCCACGCGCACGCCGTCGGCGCGAAGCGCCTCGGCGACCTCGGCGGCGTAGACGTCGTGGTCGTCGCGCACCCCGAGCACGCGCACCTGTTCGGGGTTCAGCCACGTGGGCATGTTGCCCGCGTAGTGCTCGATGAGGATGGCCATGAAGCGCTCGACCGAACCGAAGAGCGCCCGGTGGATCATGATCGGACGCGTGCGCGCGTTGTCGGCGCCGACGTAGCTCGCCTCGAAACGTTGGGGCGTCTGGAAGTCCAGTTGGATCGTGGACAACTGGTGGGTACGTCCAATGGCGTCACGCGCCTGGACCGAGATCTTGGGCCCGTAGAAGGCGCCGCCGCCTTCGTCGAGCACGAGTTCGAGACCCACACTGTTGGCGACACGTTCGAGGGTGGCCTCGGCCTCGGCCCACTCCTCGTCGCTGCCCACCGCCTTGCCCTCGGGGCGTGTCGAGAGCTCCAGGTAGAAGTCGTTGAGCCCGAAGTCGCGCAGCAGGTTCAGCACGAAGTTGAGAAGACTGGTGAGCTCGTCGCTCATCTGCTCGCGGGTGCAGAAGATGTGCGCGTCGTCCTGGGTCATGCCACGAACGCGCGTGAGCCCGTGCACGGCGCCGGACTTCTCGTAGCGGTAGACCGTCCCGAACTCGAAGAAGCGAAGCGGCAACTCACGGTAACTGCGCTGGCGCGACTTGAAGATCAGCACGTGGAACGGACAGTTCATCGGCTTCAAGTAGTAGTGCTGCCCGTCGTCGAGCTCCATGGGCGGGTACATCGATTCGGCGAACCACTCCAGATGGCCCGACGTCTCAAAGAGCTCAGCCTTCGTAATGTGCGGGGAGTTCACGAATTCGTAGCCGCCCTCGACGTGACGCTGTCGCGAATACTCCTCCATAACGCGGCGCATGGTGCCGCCCTTGGGGTGAAAGACCGCCAGACCCGGACCGAGTTCGCTCGGGAAGGAGAACAAGTCGAGCTCTTGACCCAGACGGCGGTGGTCGCGCTTCTCGGCCTCTTCGAGTTGGGTCAAGTGGGCCTGAAGGGCCGCCTCGCTCTCCCAGGCGGTGCCGTAGATGCGCTGGAGCTGAGGGCGCTTCTCGTCGCCGCGCCAGTACGCACCCGCTACGCGCATCAACTTGAAATGACCCAGCCGCGACGTCGACGGGACGTGGGGACCGCGACAGAGGTCGGTGAACGCCGGTGAATTCAAGTAGGTCGACACCACCGACGAGCTCTCGACCTCGCCGAGGTCCTCGTCGCTGGCACCGGCCTTGACGGCGTTGATGATCTCAATCTTAAAGGGTTGGTCCTTGAAGAGCGCGATTCCTTCGTCGTAGGAGTACTCGCGGCGCGTGAAGGGTTGGTCCTCGCTCACGATGACGCGCATCTCGTCCTCGATGCGAACGAGATCGTCGTCGCTGAAGTGCGCTCCACCGGGCAAGGCGAAGTCGTAATAGAAACCGTTCTCAATCGCCGGTCCGATCGCGAAGTGGGCCCCGGGCCAAAGGCGCGTCACCGCTTGGGCGAGCACGTGGGCGCTCGAGTGACGCAGCACGTCGCGGCCGTGCGATGACGTCGGCGTGACGATCGAGACCTTGGCGCCGTTCGCGAGCGGGGCCGTCAGGTCGGTCAGGTGACCGTTCACCTCGATCGCCAGGGCGTCCTTGGCCAGACGAGCCCCGATGGAGGCGGCGAGGTCTTTGCCGGTCGCGCCCGCGGGCAAGGACCGCGCGCTGCCGTCGGGTAGGAGAACTTCGATATCCGACATTGTCGCCTTTCGTTGGCTACAGCGTAATGCCGAGCAGCGCGGCGGCGGGGGCGACGTTCACGCCCGCGTGTGCGGCGTCGTCGATCGCTCGCAACGCACTCGGCGTATCGAGGTCCTCGTCGAGCGAGTTACGCACGTCGTCGAGCACCGAACCCGCGCGACCGGTACCGAGCGTCGAGCGCCAGGTCGCCAGGCGCGACTGCGCTCGCGATAGGAGTTCTTCGCGCCACTCCCAATCGACTCGGTAGTGCTGATCGAGCAGCGAGAGACGAACCGCTGCGGGTTCGGCGCGCGCGACGAGGTCCTCGACGAAGACCAGGTTGCCCAGAGACTTGGACATCTTGGTGCCGTCAAGTCCCACGAGCCCCACGTGCATCCAGTGCTTGACGAACGGTGCGCCGGTCACCGACTCGCTCTGGGCCGCCTCGCACTCGTGGTGGGGAAAGGCGAGGTCGCGTCCCCCCCCGTGCACGTCGATCGTTTCGCCCAGGTCACGCAACGCCAGGGCCGAACACTCGATGTGCCAGCCCGGTCGCCCGGGGCCCCAGCGCGACTCCCACGCGGGCTCGTCCTCGAGCGACGACTGCCAGAGCACGAAGTCGAGCGGATCGCGCTTGCGAGGGTCCTCGGGCTTGCCACCGTGTTGGGCCGCGAGTTCGAGCATCGCCGCGCGGCTCTCGTGGGAGACCTGACCGAAGCGCGGGAACTTCGAGACCTCAAAGAACACGCATCCGTCGACCTCGTAGGCGAGACCGCGTTCGAAGGTGGCGCCGATCAACGAGAGAATCTCGGGTATCGCGCCGGTCGCGCGTGGCTCGGAGTAGACCGCCAGCAGGTTGATCAATTGCATGTCGCGGTCGAAGCGAACCATCTCCTGGGCGGCGAGGTCAAGATAGTTCACGCCGAGTTCTCGCGCCTTGCGCAAGATGTCGTCATCCACGTCCGTCACGTTTCGCACGCAACGCGTCTCGTGTCCCGCGTCGCGCAGACGACGTTGCAAGACGTCAAAGGACAAATAGACGAACGCGTGACCCAGATGCGCCGAATCGTACGGCGTGATCCCACAGCTGTACATCGTCACGACGGGGCCAGCCTCGAGGGTGAAGACGCCCTGACGGGCGCTGTCGTAGAGCTGCACTACTTATCCAGTCCCGCCAGCTTCACGTAGCTGTGCGCCTTGTGGCGGATGTTGACCGAGATGCACACCGCCGTGAATGCCTCGATGGGACTCGCGAGCGACATCGAACCCGCGGCGACCGCCCGCAAACCGGGCATCACGTTGACGATGTCCACGATGTGATCGAGCGCATCGGCGTGATCGGAGAAGATGAGGACGTCGGCGGCGAGCCCGCTATCGAGGTCCTGCATCTGCGCGGCGGGCAGGTGATGGAACGCGCCGACCACCCGGCTCTCGGGCAGGGCGAACGCGAGTTGAGCGGCCATTGATCCACGCGGTGGATAGAGCGGCAACAACTCGCGACCTTCGCGCGTGAGAGCGTTCACCATCGAGATCACGATCTTGCCCGCCAATTGTGCGCGAAGGGTAGTGACGGTCGCGACCGCCGAATCCCACGGCGTCGCGACCACGACGATGTCGCACACGGCGGCGACTTCGTTGGACGAACCCTTGATGTCGCCGTCGAGTCGCGCGTGCAAGGACTTGGCGACGTCGATCGCGCGACTCGTGTCACGAGAACCGATCACGACGTCGAAGCCGGCACTCGCCAGGCGAAGCGCGACACCACGTCCCGCGGGGCCGGTGCCACCGAGAATGCCAACAGTTTCCATCGTCGTCCTTATGGTTTTCGTAACCTCGAAGTACGCTTAACACTATGGGACTACTCGACAATCATCGAATTCTTATCACCGGTGTCCTCACCGACGATTCTCTGGCCTTTGGAATCGCGCGCCGAGTCCTTGAAGAAGGCGCGACGATCGCTCTGTCGGGCGCCGGGCGCGGGACCTCGCTCACCCGACGCACTGCGCGCAAACTAGGCGACGTAGGAGAAATCATCGAGCTCGACGTCACCGACCCCGCTCAGGTCGAGGCCGCCGCGCTCGAGGTGCAGAGCCGTTTCGGGCGCCTGGACGGCTTGGTGCACGCCATTGGCTTCGCTCCCCCGTCGTGCCTGGGTAATGGCATGTTCGCCTCGCCGTTTGAGGACGTCGCCCTGGCGATGCAGATCTCGACCTATTCGTTGGCCGCGCTCGTGGGCGCGTTTCGGCCACTGCTCCAAAAGAGCGAGGCCCTCGGCGGCGCGTCGGTGATCGCCCTCGACTTCGACGGTTCGCGTGCCTATCCCATGTACGACTGGATGGGCGTGATGAAGGCGGGCCTCGAGTCGCTGGGTCGTTACCTGTCGCGCGAGGTGGGTCCGGACCAGATTCGCGTCAACATGCTCGCGGCCGGTCCGGTGCGCACGATGGCGGCCAAGTCAATCCCAGGTTTCTCGCTCTTCGAGGACACGTGGGCGGATCGCGCCCCACTCGGTTGGGACGTGCACGATTCCTCCGCGGTCGCCGACACCGCAGTCGCCCTGCTGTCGCCCCTGTTGCGTGCGACGACGGCTTCAGTGATCCACGTCGACGGCGGCGCCCACGCCATGGGTTGACGACTTAACGCTCCTGTTTGGCGAACTGGGTCTGGTAGAGGTCGTGGTAGAGACCACCGGCCGCCAACAACTCGTGGTGGGTGCCTCGCTGAACGATACGGCCTTCGTCCACGACGAGAATCTGATCAGCGTTGCGAATTGTAGACAATCGATGCGCGATCACGAGTGACGTGCGCGAGGCCATCGTCTCGTCTAGCGCCCGCTGCACCGCCGCCTCACTCTCCGCGTCCAGGTGCGCGGTCGCCTCGTCGAGCACGACCAGACGAGGTGACTTCAACAACAGCCGCGCGAGCGCCACGCGTTGCTTCTCGCCGCCGGACAAGCGGTAGCCGCGCTCTCCCACCACGGTTTCGAGTCCTAGTGGCAGCGTCTCGATGAGGTGCCAGATCTGGGCGGCTCGCAACGAATCTTCCAACTCGGCGTCGGTGGCGTCGGGTTTGGCGAAGACGAGATTCACGCGCAACGTGTCGTGAAACAGGTGCGGGTCCTGGGTCACGACCCCGACGGTCGCGTTGAGCGACTGCGTCGTGGCTTCGCGCACGTCGACGCCGTTGATCGTCACCGCGCCACTGTCGATGTCGTAGAGCCGCGACACCAACAGCGAGATCGTCGTCTTGCCCGCACCGCTCGGTCCCACGAGCGCGGTCATGGTGCCCGGTTCGACGTGGAAGCTCAAGTCAAAGAGCACCTGGCTGCGCGGTGTGTCGTCGAGACGCGCTACCGCTTCGAGCGACGCGAGCGAGACCTCGTCCGCACCCGGGTACGAGAAGTCCACGTGGGAAAACTCCAGTCGGGCCGGGCCCTCGGGGATCGCCACGGCGTCGGGACTCTCCTTGATCATCGGCTCGAGGTCGAGCACTTCGAAGAGACGCTCGAAGCTGACCATGGCCGACATGTAGTCGATGTTCAGGTTCGACAGTTGCGTGAGCGGACCATACAGTCGCGTCAGGTACAGAGTCAGGGCCACGACCGTGCCCACCGCCAGGGCGCCGTGCAACACCTCGACGCCACCGAAACCGTAGGCGAACGCGGTCGCGAGCGACGCGGTCAGCGACAGCGAGATGAAGAAGAACCGCTGGTAGGTGGCTTGGCGGATACCGATGTCGCGCACCTGGCCCGCCCGGTCGTCGAAGTGTTCGATCTCGTCCCTGGGGCGACCGAACAGCTTGACGACCATGGCGCCCGCAACGTTGAACCGCTCGCTCATCACCATGTTCATCTCAGCGTTGAGCTCCATCCCGCGCTGAAAGAGCGTGCCAAGTTTTCGTCCCACCCGACGAGCGGGGACCAGGAAGATCGGCAACAAACATAGGGCGACCAGGGTGATCTGCCAGCTCAAGACGAACATGGTGCCCAGGACGATCGCGACCAGCACGATGTTTCCCACGACGTTGGAAAATAGGTCCGTGAAGGCCTGCTGGGCGCCGATGACGTCGTTGTTGAGCCGACTGATCAAGGCACCGGTCTGCGTGCGCGAGAAGAAGGCAATGGGCATTTCTTGGATGTGCTGGAAGACCCTCGCGCGAAGGTCGAAGATCAAGCTCTCACCAATGACCGCCGAGATACGTCGCTCGAACAAGGCCAAGATGGCGTCAAAGATCGCCAAGCCCGCGGTCACGAGCGCAAGTCCGATCACCAGTCCCTCGTGATGTTTCCCGGAAGGTTTGGCAATGACGTCGATGATCTCTCGCAGTAGCAAGGGCGAGACCGAGCTGACGATTGCGTCGAGGATGACGGCGGTGATGAAGACGATGAGCGCGGCCTTGTAGACCCTCGCAAACTTCAAGATCCGCGGGAGCGTGCCCTTCTTGATGCGGTGCTCGAGCAAATCGCGGCTGCGGGTCATGCCGCGCATGCCCATGCGCGCGCCCCCGCCGCCTCCTGCTCCACCTCCGTGCATGCTCATTGTGGCTCCTTCGCCTTAAGCAGTGTAGGAAGCAGGTCGCCGCGTCGACGCGTTGCGATTAGGACAGAACGGCGCTGGTCACGATGATGAGCCCGAGCGCGCACATCACAAAGCCGCCAATCGAGCGCAAGACCACCAGTCGATGCGGCGAACCCGACAGCCACTCCCTGGCCGTGCCCGCGATCAGCCCCCAGGTGCTGTCGGTGCAGAACGCCATGACGCTGAAGACGCAACCCAGGATCACGAGCTGTACGGTCACGTTGCCCTTCGTTCGGTCGACGAAATGAGGGAACACCGCCGCGAAGAAGACCAAGGACTTGGGATTCAGCACCCCCACTGTGAAGCCCTGGCGCACCACGTGCAGGTTGTGAGGACGAGTCTCCTCGCGCTCGGTCATCGCGCGAGCGTGCGCGTGACGGTGACGCAACGCGTCAAAGCCCAGCCACAGCAGGTAGAAGCCGCCCGCGAGTTGCAGGACAATCGAAAGGGTCCTCGAACGAGCGAGCAACGGGCCGAGCCCCAGCGCGACCACCAAGGAGAGCAGCAGCGTGCCGATGCTATTGCCCAACACCGTGAGCACCGCCACCGCCCTTCCCCAGGCGACGCCGCGCGCCAGCGTGAACAAAACACTTGGCCCGGGCACTAAGAGGATGAGGATTGAGGCGACGAAGAATTGGATGAAGTGGCTAGCACTGATCACGTCGACCACTTTCGCACGCACCAGTCGAGCGCGTTCAAACTCGCCCCGATACTGAATCCAATGGTCCCCGCGAAGAACGCGGTCCCGATGCCCACGGTGCCGCCGAGTAGCCAGCCGACGACTAGGACCATCACTTCGAGCGTGAGCCGGACGTACACGACACTCACGCCGAGTCGACGATGCAAACTGGTCATGAGACCGTCACGGGGTCCCGGTCCGAGACCACACGTCAAGTAAAGCGCACTGCCGACACCGATGAGCGCGACCGCTCCCACCATGTAGCCGGCCTTCACCCAATCGTCGTGCGGTATGGGAACCGTGGCCGACGTGATATCGAGCACGTAAGCGATGATGATGAGATTCGCGATGGTGCCAATGCCCGGGCGCTCGCGCAGCGGCCACCACGCGAGCAGCACCACGCAACTGATGGCGGCCGTCGACCAGCCAAGCGAGATGTGCGCGTGGCGCGCGATTCCCTGGGCGAACACCGTCCAGGGCGTCGCCCCCCAATGCGAGACGACCAACAGGCCTTCGCCGCACCCGAACATCGTAAGACCGAGTACCAAGGGCAGGATCATGCGTGGCCTGAGATTCCAAGTGTTCTTGGCCCGCCACGGGGTCACCGGAATCTTGTGGCTGAGCTTTATCATCCGGTCAACGCTAGTAGTCGTTCCTACTCGCGACGAGTGCGTGGCGTTATTGACACGCCGCAGCGTCCTGCCGGCTGGCCCTAACGGTCAGTCGTCCTTTAATGCGGCAAAGTCCCGCTTCGCCTTCTTGTACCACGACATCGCCCCCAGTGGATTCTTCCAGCGCCCTTTCATGTCCTTGAGGGCACCCTGGTGCGACTCGTCGCCGCCCGCGACAATCTCTTTGAGGTGACGGTCTTGCGATTTGATCACTTCGTCGGCCGTTTCGCCATGGTGCTCGAAGGCACACGGACCACCTAATTGTCGGCACGTCATAGTTTTCATGCTGATCTCCTATGGTCGAGCGACGCCCACTTACGTAAAGACGCCGACGGAGCTTGACGAATCTTTGAAGGGATACTATGCCCGCTCGGTTCGACGGCGTCGCCGGTAACGACCCTCGACGGACCAGATAGAAGCGAGCAGTTCACCAGCGACCATTCGTCGTGGTCGATGACAGGTGCACGACAGAGTCGAGTACGTCGGTGAAAGACCAGAAGAACTTATGATTGAACCTTCCAATTCGAACTCTGCGCGATGAACAGGCCCGCCATAGGTAGCCGCGGGTATTCACGCAAGATGATCGTTGACGTTACGAGCAGCACATTCTCGGCTGCTTTGCTACGTTGTCGAACAAAGGGACTCGGAGGTGTCATGGATAAAGACCTCGTCGATCAGGTTGTCGATGTCGCGCAACGCATTGTCGCCAGTGGCGCGATCTCGGCCAACGGTCACGGAAACGTGAGTTTGCGGGTACCCGGAGCGCAGGAGATGTATTTCACCGCGGGTCCGTCACTACGGAGCCATTCGCCATCCGCCGTCGTACGAATTGGGCTGGACGGCACGCTCCTCGAAGGTGACTTGCCCCCGATCCAAGGTGCCGTCGTGGCGATGCATACCGCCATGTACGCGGACCACGACGACGTTGGCTGCGTCTTGCACACGCATTCGCCCTACGCGACCGCCTTCGCGGTCGCACACCGGCCTATTGGCTGTTGGCTCGAGGCCCTGGCCATGTTCGGTCTACCGAGTGGCGTTCCGATCGCCAGTTACGGTCCGCGAGGGTCTGACCAGGCAGTGGCAAATATACGCGCCGCGATAACTCCGGGGGTTCCCGCGGTGTTGCTGGCCAACCACGGCGTGCTGGTATTCCACCGCACACCCGAATTGGCGATCCAGATTGGTGGCATCGTCGAAGAAGCGGCCCAGGCCGGGATCAACGCCGAGGTCCTGGGTGGCCCCGTCGAGATTCCCCAAGAACTTCGCGAGGCCGCACTTCAGCGCGCCATGCTCTTTGAACAGCACGGAACGGCGCACGCCTAGATCGGGCCTACGGCTGCGCACCAACTCACCCTTCATACCATTGTTCGCTGGCGGCACTTCGCGAGACGGCTCGGTCGGTGGGATGATTACTCAATGCCTTCAACCGAATCCAGGATCGTGACGTCGTCGCGCGAACTACGTGCCACGCCCAATCGAATATTCGAATTGATCGCTGATCCCACTCGTCAACCCCAGTGGGACGGCAACGACAATCTCGCCCTCGCTGCGCCCGGTCAGCGAGTTCACTCGGTCGGCGACGTCTTTACCACGGTCCTTAAGAACGGAGCACTTCGAGAAAATCACGTCGTCGAGTTCGTTGAAGGCCGTCGCATTGCGTGGAAGCCGGCCGAACCGGGAAAGGTACCGGTCGGACATCTGTGGCGCTGGACCTTGGAGCCAATCGACGAAGAAAGGACGCTCGTCGCGCACACCTACGACTGGACCAAACTCGAAGACGAGAGCCGCTTGGATCGCGCACGTTCCACCACTAGCGAACGTCTCGCCGCATCGATCGATCGTCTGGCTGTCTTCGTCGAGACCTGACCCCACGAGACAATACGACCAAGGTCCAGCCAAGCAGGTTTACCCGCGAGTTGATTATGAGCCCTTCACAAGTACTCTCGAGTCCATAAGTGGGCGGTGTCCCCCTTCGGAACTATTGGGCGATTGGAGCACGTGAGCGACGTCATCTGTCACGAGTGCGGAGCACTTACACCTGGGACGACCCGCCCCGTCCACGCGTACATGGACGCCAGCCCTGGTTGCTGGCAGATGTACTGCGAACTGCAGGAGTGGCAGCATTCACTCAGAGGCGACCACGGGATCACCACCGCACAACACGTGGTGGACGCCTACGCCGCTCAGCACGCCACGAATCCAGATCGTCGAGACCGACAATCGGTCACGGTGCACCTCATGAGCCTCTGTGCATCCTTGGAATTTGGCGTGTCGGGCCGACAACGACGAGCGATGATCGGCGACTGGACGCATCGCGAGTACCCGCTGCTGCGACCAATAACCGACCACTACCCCGTTACCGTGCGTGATGTCAAAGAAGCACCAGTTGAACGACGCCACGAAGTCGTCGAAGAAATGGCCACGTCGACCTGGTCCGCGTGGTCAATTCACCACCGCGAGATTCGAACCTTGTTAGCGGGTTTCCTGGCCTGAATTGATGTTGCATTTCCAGCAATGTCCAGTGGACCTTGGGTCACACAATAAGAACCGGTACCCCACCTACCCAGCAGTTCTTCCAGTGAACACTCGGGACACGAACTTCGGCGCCTACGGAATCAATGTTGACTCAAATGGCGCGAGGGGCGACCGTTGAGTTTCGAATGATAATCGCGCACCCTCAAGTCAATCATAGTACATATTTGTACTATGCTGGTGACATGGTGAGTGGGGACCTGATGAAAGAGGCTCGATTACGAGCCGGTCTGACCCAAAGCGAATTGGGCGCGCGACTCGGCAAATCTCAGTCCGTGATTGCCCGTTGGGAACGCGATGACGTGTCGCCCAGTCTCGAGACTTTACGCGAGGTGGTGCGCGCGTGCGGTTTGGACCTCACGTTCTTTATGTCCAAATTTGACGACTCAAACGTGACGATCATCGACCAGCATCTGCGAATGTCACCGGCTGAGCGTTTCGCCGATCTCATGGTGCGCGTACGATTCCACGAGCGCCGTGCGCAGCGAAAGACGGAACACCATGCCTGAATTAGTCCCCTATCGCCCGGATGAAATACTCGAAGTACTCGAACGCCACACAGTTCTCTACGTCGTCATCGGTGGACTCGCTGCCGAACTGCGCGGTTCTCCCTACGTCACTCGTGATGTCGATGTGACGCCCGCACGCACCCGAGAGAACTTCACCAGACTTGCGGCCGCTCTGCGAGAACTCGACGCCAAGCTTCGGATTCCAGACATGGAAGAACCGCTAGTTATACCGCTTGATGAACGAACTTTTTGCCAAGGTACCACGTGGACCTTCGTGACCAAACACGGCTATCTGGACATCGCCCTACTTCCAGACGGCACTCGAGGTTACGACGACTTAAAACGATCAGCTACTCATGAGCAGATAACCGACAGCGTGACAATCATGGTCGCGGCGCTGGCCGACGTCATTCGTTCCAAAGAAGCAGCCGGTCGCGAAAAAGATCGTGCAGTGCTCCCAATTCTTCGCCAGGTCCTCGAGCGCTCGCGTCAGAAGGAGCGAGACGATCGTGGAATGGAACTCTGACGTTCGGCGCGTTTTAAAATGGCGAATCGCGCTCAGTTATCGTGCTCTCGGGTGGGCGCTGCAGGACTCGAACCTGCGACCTCAGCCGTGTGAAGGCTGCGCTCTAACCAACTGAGCTAAGCGCCCGAAGCCGCAATCCTACCTAACCTTGACCCTTCACCCGCTTTTGGCGTGCGC
>Ga0302267_10000213_pt1 | contig 75071 bp, 71 predicted proteins | sample III_Bog_E1_3_FD_194555 | JGI IMG/M metagenome (GOLD analysis project Ga0302267, IMG submission 194555) | Peat permafrost microbial communities from Stordalen Mire near Abisko, Sweden - III_Bog_E1_3 | ecosystem: Environmental > Terrestrial > Soil > Wetlands > Peat | place: Sweden: Abisko... | reverse complement strand
ATCGGGGAGCGATAGCCATCCGGCGTAACCCGCGCGTTGGCTGTCGCCAGGATTCCATCGGCGGGATCGACAGCCTGCGGCAGTTGGTCGTACGGAATATAGCCCACCCACTCATGGCTCACCGCATCGGCTGTGGTGGCATCCGTGGGCACAGCAGACAGCGGGCTCGGATTGTTGACGTCGCCCCGTATCGGGATGCGGCCCACGGCATGGTATCCAATGTGCCCCTGGTCGTCCGCATACATCAGGTTCTGCGGTGGCCCTCCCCAGGTGGAGAGCGCGGTCACCATATCGTCTCCGCTGCTCGCGGTGTTCACACCCAGAAACGGCACTGTCACATTGGCCGGGTCGTAGATGGTCCATGCCAGGCTGATGGATCGCGCCTCGCCCGCAAAGATGCTGGAGATGATCGGCGTATCCACATCGCCGTGCCGCGTCAGCGGAACATCCAGCGTCACATCCGCGCTGCCGCGCACCTGGATGATCTCCCTCTGGTAGCGCACCGCGCGCCAGGCCCCATTCGGGAGCTCGTACTCCGCACCTGAAGCCGTGCCCCGTGTGTGTTCAATGTATAAGTCCTGCACATCGGCGCCCAGGTTCGTAAATCCCCAGGCAACATGGTCGTTGTGGCCGGCAACCACAAACGGCATGCCCGGCAGCGTCACGCCCGCAGCATGAAATGGAGCCAGCGGAGAGGGCAGAGTGGCCTGCAGGTCCGCCTCGTACCAAAGCTCTGGGACCTGTAGCGACAGGTGCATATCGTTCGACAGCATCGGCTTACCCGACGCCGTATGCGACCCCGCGATAGCCCACGCATTCGACCCCGCAACACACGCATCGCAGCGCACGCGAAACAGCGCCAGCGTCCGCTGCAGCGCCATCAGGTCAGCCTGCGACGTGCTGCCCGCAGCTGGCGGGCGCAGCTTCGATTGCGACTCGTCCAGCGGGATGTCCTTAAACTCCTGCTGCGGCGCAGTCACGTCCGGCAGCGGCTGGCCCGGCGGATGGTCGCGCCACGAGCCCACCGGATACAGATCGGCCATCAGGTCCGGCGGCAGATGAGCGGCCAGCGCCTCCCGCCCCAGCTTCTCCGGGAACCCGGTGGTCAGGTCCTGGAACATCGCCAGCTCCACCAGCATCGAGTCGCGCGGAGTCCACGGCTGCGGGCTGTACCCAATCACGCGGAACTCCACCGGCAGGTGGTCGTGCTGCGCCGCCATCGAAGCATTCACCCCGGCCGCGTACACTTCAAGAAAATGCTGCTGGACCGGTGGCAGTGCGGCCACGGCGCGCTCGGCAGCCGCGCGCAGTTGCAGCGTGCGCTGCAGGCGATCGTGCTCCAGCATGGAGCGGCCCAGCACCGCGGCCAGTTGTCCGGCAGCATGGCGGCGGAGCAGGTCCATCTGGAACAGCCGGTCCTGTGCGGTCACAAATCCCTGCGCAAACAGCAGGTCGTTCAGCGAACTCGCCTGGATGTGGGGCACGCCGCGTGCATCGCGCTGCACCTGAACTGGCGCGCTCAGACCGTACACCGTCATCGCCCCATCCAGCTTGGGCAGGTTTTGATTCATCGTCCTGCGAAAGTAGACGCGCCCCAGCAGCCACCCTGCTGCGGTCAGCACCGCCAGCAGCACCAGCGCAGTGCCGAAGATCCTCCGGCCCCGGCGCTTCGGCGGATCGGGTGTGATCTCATCTGCGTCGCGCAGGCCGGCAGGCTCTGGAGTTTGCAGGCGATCGGAGACTGGGGAGGTCGGTTCGTCTTGGCTCATGTCTTATCGAAAGTCTAATCCACGGCCGTCGGGGATGCGCTCGCTGCTGCCACGCCAGCATTGCTGCGAGGCAGCGTCAGCAGCACCACGGCCACGCCTATGCCCATCACCGGCAGCAGCAGGATGCTGCCCTCCGGCCCCGTGACTCCGCCCGACAGAACCGGCCGTCCCACCACGTGCGTCGCGAACAGACGGCCCTGCGCGATCAAACCGCTGTCGGCCACCCCATACAGGAACGACTGGCCCCAGTCCCACGCGGCGTGGAACCCGATCGCCCACCACAGCGATCCCGTCCGCCACAGGCTCAGGCAGAACAGCAGTCCGGCAATGCCGGCAGACACCAGCCCCAGCGGAGATTCGCCGGGATTTGTATTGTGCGTAATGCCGAAGGCAAACGAGAGAATCAGCGCCGCAGTCCAGAATCCGGCCCGGTCCGCGTGCTGCATCCGAAACACCCGGCGATAGATCGGAGTCATCAGCCGTGTCAGCGCGAACTGGAGATAGCCGCGCAGGTAGGTCTCTTCCAGCACGGCCACCAGCACAAATGCGCCCAGCCAGATCGCCGCGCTGCGCAACACCGCTGGTCCCGTCAGCAGGCGTACGTCAAACACCAGCAGCCCCGCCGCGCGCAGCAGCCCAATCAGCAGCGAGATCAGGGCCACGCCCCATCCCATCCCCGCGGCGAATCTGCGCCACGGGTACTCCCGCCCAAATCCATACGCAGCCAGCGGGCGCTGCTCCATCCGCGCCATCAACCATGTCGTCAAAGCCAGGCACGCCGCTCCAGCGCCCTCGAAGACATACGTCGAGCCCGCGGAGATAAGCCCATCCGGGTCTGGCTGCACGGCAAACGCCACGGCCGCAATCGGATTGACACAATAGACCAGCAGCTTCCGGATTGCGAGGAACAACACGATGCCCCACACTGCGCGCAATCCGTCGTCATCGAAGAACACATCGTAGAGCGTCAGGGCCATCCCAGGCGCTGCGGGCTTTATCGTCCCGCCGGAGGGCTCTGGCGCTTTGGGCACATTGGGGGGCGGCACATTCATCGCACCCCAAGTCTATCTGGCTGCCCACAAACATTGCGTCAAGCGGACCCGAGCTTCACTGCATCTGCGGCGCTCTGGGCCGCAGGTTCCGAGCGATTGTAAGTTCGGTGGAGGTTGACAGATCGTACTCGAAGTCCTGTAGCGCGCCTAGAAAGATCTTCTCGCACTCCGCCCCATGCAGTTCGACGCATATATTCCCAACCTTGGGCAGCCACTCTGAGGAGTTCTTGCCGAACAACTCCACTTCACTTCCTTCAATGTCGACTTTCAAGAAGTCAATGTAGTCTCCACCGGCCAGTTGCAGCAGGCTGGGCACATCCCAGGCATCGACGGTTGCCGAGGCGTCCGTGCTTTCCGGCTCATGCACTTGAATCGCCCAATCCAGGCCATCGCCAAACGTTCCTCGGGAGAGCGACAACTTGGAACGCCTGGACCAGACCGCACCCAGGATGACCTGCGCGCGGCTGCCGTATGGGGCAAGATTTTTACAGCACATCGCAAAGTTATTCGGGTCCGGCTCCACGGCCACCACTCTTGCGTTCGGAAAACAGCTCAGGAAATAGGCGCTCGCATATCCAACGTTGGCTCCAAGATCCAATATCAGCCTGGGAGGCTCCACATCTCGCATGCAGGCGTATTCTTCGAACACAAAAATCTGGAACAAGACGCCCAGGTCGCTCGTCCCACCCAGGCGAGCAGCGACTGGAAACTTCAATTGGCGCGGCTTGATCTTCAGTTCCGCAGGCTGCCTCAACCCAAGCAGCTTCTTGATTCGAAAGATGGTCCACGCAACGGTCGCCTTCGGTCCAGCTGATCGAATCCAGTCGAGGGTGCCGCCCCTGGCCTTCCCAGTCTTCGTGCCGCTCACAGGAGTTCCCGGAGAGGATTCTGCGTGGTCGGTTGTCATAGAGTGTCCCAAGACCTTAACACACTCCGGAACGGAATCGCAACGTACGATCCATCTCGGGGCATGCCAATCGCATGTGCAATTTGCATCGACCTGGGTGCGCCCTTCGCCAAAGATTCGTGGAAGGCAGGAATACCACGCAGCAGGAACACGGCTTTGTGCGGCTGCGCTTGACATCGCCGCCGCAGCCATCAATCCTTAGAGATTCGCGGCATGGTGTCTGCTTTACGCGCCCGACCGCGAAGATAAATCGTCCCACGGAGGTCTGCAGCTTGAAGTGCCGGGTGTTCTACCACGATCATTGCTTCGACGGCGCCTGTTCGGCGTCGGTCTTCACGCGCTTTCACCGGGAATGCATTGGGACCGCGCAGGACTTCTCGTACTTCGGCCTGATGCACCGCGCCGGCAGCCTCTTCGATGAGTCCGCCTTCGTCGAGGGCGAGAATGCAATCGTCGACTTCAAGTACTCCGCATCGCCCCGCGTCACCTGGTGGTTCGATCATCACCAAAGCGCGTTCCTCACGCCCGACGACCAGCGCGACTTCCTCGCCTGGCAGGCCCGCGCGGACCAGGCCGCAGCCGCCGGCAAGCCAGTCCAGGGCGGCAAGTTCTACGATCCCGCCTACGTCTCCTGCACCAGCCTCATCGCAGACGTCGCGCGCGACAAGTTCGGCTTTGACACCGCGCCGCTCGCAGAGCTCATCCACTGGGCAGACATCGTCGATGGCGCCCGCTACGAGAGCGCAGAGGCAGCCGTCGGCATGGCCGCTCCCGCCATGAAGCTGACCATGGTCATCGAGAGCTCCGGCGAAGGCTTTGTGCCGCGCGTCATCCCACTGCTCACCGAGATGAGCCTGCAGCAGGTGCTCGACCAGCCTTTCATCCAGGCCGAGCTCGGCCCGCTGATGGAGCGCCATATCGCCGGCATCGAACTGCTGCGCGAACGCACCACGCTCGACCGCGGCGTCGTCACCTTCGACATCACCGACCGGCTCACCGAGGGCTACAACAAGTTCATCCCCTACTACCTGCATCCCGCGGCCACGTACAACGTGGGCCTCAGCCGCTCCAGCTTCCGCACCAAGGTCGCCGTTGGAACCAATCCCTGGACCAAGGTCCCCGTCGCCGAACTGGCCAACCTCGCAGCCATCTGCGAGCGCTACGGCGGCGGCGGCCACGCCCGCGTCGGCGCAGTCAGCTTCCCGCCGGACCAGGAAGATGACGCTCGCAAAGCCGCCGCAGAGATCGTGGCAGAGCTGCGAGCGCAAGATTGAGTGACAACTCCGGTCCTTCAGCGCGGTGCTCACGTTCAGCGCTATGAAGCCGCGATGGATGGGGCGATCTGTGGAGTTGTAGTAAGCTGAGCGGCGGGATATTCAAATGCAAACCGTCGTCCAGAGTACGGCCCGATTCGTCGCAAAATCTACGTTGCGTCGAGCCTGTCGAAAGTTGTTGCTCATCGCGCTCTTCCTTGGTTCAGGCGCCGTCGGTCTGCGTTCGCAGTGTCCGAACACGGGAGAGACCAAGGTCTTCAACTCGAAACAAGGCGCGGGATTCTACTTCTACAAGTTCCTCGGCGATAGCAGTTTTCGCTACTTCCTGGACGGCAAAAAGTTTTCTCTCAACGACAAGGACGATCCGGGAAAGACGTTCCTCTTCATCGATAAGATGATCTACGAGCCACTCCTTCTCGATCGAGCTGAGATGAAGGATTACGTCAAAAGCACGAAGCCCGCGGACATGCTCCGAGAACAGGCAAAACACTCGCAAGAGCTGTTCAAGGGTGCCGATGCTTCAATGGTGATCACGGATTACGGGCCGGCTGGCGGGAAGAATCCCGATGGCACCGAGGATCGGCTTTTCTACCTCTGGAAGAAAGAGAGCGCTCCCGGAAAGACAGCGGCAACCCAGTTCCTGGTTTCGACGGTGGTCCAAGATGGAGTGTTTGTTATGTCCTTCATGTCGGCCGATTCGTCCGTTACGGACAACGATCTGATGCGTGAGGTCCAAAGCTACGTGACACATTTCGATCTGTTGTCCGGCGCACAATGTGCGCAGGCGCTGGCGACGCCTGTCGCGCCCTGAAAGACTGTTGCTCGGCAGTCTGGAGTTCTGCTTACGACTTCATCCGCGCGAAGAACGGCAGCTTGGTAATGTCGTTGAAGATCACCATCGCCGCAAACAGCAGGATGCACACGAACGCAACCTGGTAGATTCGCTCCTTGATCGGCATCGGCAGATCGCGCCGGAACAGGCTCTCAATCAGCAGAAGGAAGATCATGCCGCCATCCAAAATCGGGAACGGCAGCAGGTTGAACATTCCCAGGTTGATGGAGATGCTTGCAATCGTCTGCACCAGTGGCATCCATCCCGGCGCCTCGGCCGCTTGGTGTACCACCTGCCCAATGCCAATCGGTCCGGAGAGGCTCTTGACGGAGATGTGCCGCTCAAACATCCCCTTCACCACATCCACAATCAGCAGCGAACTCTTCTTGCTGAACGCCCACGACACGTTGGCGGACTTGCCGAATGACAGCTTCTCCACCTTCACCGGCGGCGGCACATACTGGAACCCCAGCCGATAGGCCTTGGTTCCGTCGCCCGCGTCGGTCAGCTCCGGCGTAATCGCGAGCACCAGCGTCTGGCTGCCGCGCAGCACGTCCACAATGGCCGGCTTTCCCTTCTGGCCCTGCATATAGGCCAGCAGCGCCGGCACGGAGTGCAGCGAGAGCGAGTCGATGCTGAGGATCTGGTCGCCCGGCTTCAGCCCGGCGCGTTCGGCCGGAGTTCCCGCCACCAGCGCAGACACCTTCACCGGCGTGGCCTGCATCTTGGGCACAAACCCCAGCGTGTCCGGGTCGAACTGGTCCGGCGTGCTCACGCTCGACGCCACAAACAGCGTCGTGTTCACCCGTTGACCGTTATGCACAAACGCAAACGGGATCGTCCGGTTCAGGTTCAGCGCGGAGTGCTGGTACACATCGTCCCAGTCGGGGTTCTCGATGTTGTCGTAGTGGACGATGGTGTCGCCGATCTGCAAGCCGGCCTTGGCCACCGGACTTCCCGGCGACACATAATCGGTCGTGGCCGGGCCGGAGACGTACTCATTCACCTCGTAGTGCATCATGCACGCGGCCGTCATCAGGCCAAACGCCAGCAGGAAGTTCGCCACCGGGCCAGCCACCGCAATCAGCATCCGCTGCCAGCGGGGATGGTTGTTCAGTTCGCCAGGGTCGTTGCTCACCTCTTCGCCGGGAATCTCGCCCGCCATCTTCACGTATCCGCCCAGCGGCAGCGCGTTGATGCGGTAGTCCGTCCCGCCGTGGTGGAAGCCCCACACGCGATTGCCAAAGCCGATCGCAAAGGCCTCCACGCGCACACCGCACCACTTGGCAACGGCAAAGTGGCCGAACTCGTGCACCAGCACCATCAGGCCCAGCACCAGCAGCAGTTGAACGATTGCGATAGGTGACAAGATCGGTCCCTCGGAAAAAGAAATTGGGTCAGACGGAATGCTGGACGGCGGCGTGCTCGATCACCCTGCGCGCGCGCTGCCTTGCGGCCTCATCCGCCGCAAGGACGTCGCGAATAGACGCAGGTGCACCGGTCGGCGTTTCGCCCAGTACCCCCTCGATTGTACGCGGGATGCCCAGGAACGGTATGCGACCTTCGAGGAACGCCGCTACCGCAATCTCGTCCGCCGCGTTCAGCGCAATGCAGGCCGCCGGGCCAGCCTCCGCCGCCTCATACGCCAGCCGCAGGCAAGGGAAGCGCGCCATATCCGGTTGGGAAAAGTCCAACTGGCTCAACGCCGCCAGGTCAAACGAGAGCTGCGGCGCCGCCGGCCGCTCCGGATACGCCAGCGCATACAAAATCGGCAGCCGCATATCCGTCACGGAGATCTGCGCCAGAATGCTGCCATCGATGAACTCCACCAGCGAGTGCACGGTTGATTGCGGATGAATCGTCACCCGCACCTGCTCCGGCGGCAGGTTGAACAGCCGGCACGCCTCAATGATCTCGAACCCCTTATTCATCATCGTGGCGGAGTCGATGGTGATGCGCTGGCCCATCACCCACGTCGGATGCTTCAGCGCCTGCGCCGGCGTAATGCGCTCAAACTGCGACAGCGGCGTCTCGCGGAACGGCCCGCCGGACGCCGTCAGCCAGATCTGCTTCACCTCTTCCGCCCTGCCGCCGCGCAGGCACTGGTGTACCGCATTGTGTTCTGAATCAATCGGCAGCAGCGCCACGTTGTGCTTCCGCGCTGCCTGCAGAATCAACTCGCCCGCCGCCACCAGGCACTCCTTGTTGGCCAGCCCAATGGTCTTACCCGCGCACACGGCCGCGTAGGTTGCCTCCAACCCGGCCACGCCCACAATCGCAGAGACCACAAAGTCCACCTCGGGCAGCGTGGCCACATGCACCGTCCCGGCAGCTCCGTACCCAACCGCCGTGCCGCTGCAGCCGGCCTCCGCCAGCCGCTCCTCCAGCGCCCTAGCCAACTCCTCGGTCGCCATGGACACGGCCTTCGGCTGCCAGCGCACGCACTGCGCAAACGCAACGTCCAGATTGCGCCCAGCCGCCAGCGATACCACCTCGTAGCGGTCGGGAAAGTCTTCACAAATAGAGAGGGTGCTCTGGCCGATCGATCCGGTCGAACCCAGAATGGCAAGCTTTTTCACCCTCCCATTTTCGCAGATCGAGACCCTCAACGGGGCTTACCGCTTGTCATTCTGCGGGCTTAAGGCTTGTCATTCCACGGGCTTACGGCTTGTCATTCTGAGCGCAGCGAAGAATCCCCGCATTTCGCCCCCGGCTCACGCCCAGGCCTCAATGTCGGACACGGTCTAAAATCGACCCAGCCCAAACGCATCCTTCAGCAGCAGCACGCACCACAGCACCGGAGCCGCAAGCAGCAGCGCGTCGATCCGGTCCAGGATCCCGCCGTGTCCCGGCAGCAGCGTGCCAGAGTCCTTCACCCCCGCGCCGCGCTTGATCGCTGACTCCAGCAGATCGCCCAACTGCGCCGCCACGTTGATAATCACCGCCAGCAGCACCGACTGCCACACAGGCGCCAGAATGTGCAGCACGGTATTGCCGCGCGCGGACAGAAACTCGCCCAGCCCCACCACGGCCAGTCCCGCCACCACGCTTCCAGCAACAGACGCCAGCGTGCCCTCCCAGGTCTTGTTCGGGCTCAGCTTGGAGAGCTTGCGCCGCCCCCAACGTTTGCCAATGTAGAGCGCGGCAATGTCGCCCGCCCACACGCACACCATCAGGAACACCAGCAGTGGCTTGCCATCGTCGCGATTCCAGATCATCGGCACCAGCGTCAGCGGGTAGGCCACATACACCAGCCCAAACAGTCCCACGGCGGCGTCCGGCAGCACCCGCTCCAGCCTCCCGCGGAACCCCGTCCACGCCAGCAGCACCAGGGCCAGCACACTCAGCGTCGGCAGTTGCGCGTCCACCGGGCGATAGAACGTGACATAGAACAGCAGCGCGGTCGCCGCCGTCATCCACCATACGGGGATGCTCGCGCCGCTGGAGTTCGCCAGCGTCATGTATTCAAAGGCCGCCAGCTCCGCCATCAGGCATGCAGCCAGCGTCAGCATCCACAGTTGCCCCAGGAAGATGAGTGCGAGCACACAGAGAATCAGCAGGATGGCAGTAACAATGCGTTTCATGAGCCTCATGGCAGCATACATGCTGGCGCCAAAAAAGTGGCCCCGGAGCGCGGTGAAATTGCGTCGATGCTCCCGGCCGGCCCTCCGCCCGCGGCCCTTTCTTCTTTTTGCGCTGCTATGTCGCTCAAACTACAGGCAGAAATAATACGGTCAGAAAGGCAACCAAACGAGGAAACCCTCCCCCCTATTTGTGCGTCCAACCACACACGCGCCCGGCAACGGGCCAGCCAACACGCAAGGAGAGCACGACATTGGCGCAATATAGGGGAACAGTCAAGTGGTTTAACAACGCGAAGGGATACGGCTTTTTGGGGCGCGAAGGCGGGGCCGACGTCTTCGTTCACTACAGCTCCATCCAAGTGGACGGGTACAAGAGTTTGAAGGAAGGGGATGAAGTCGAATTCGACATCATCCAGGGATCCAAGGGACCGCAGGCCGACCAGGTCGTCCGGGTTCGCGATGCCGCCGCCTCCAGCGACGTAGCCGCCTAATTCACATCGGTGTATCACGGCTGCGCCTGCTTAGCCGGGCGGGCGTAGCATATGGGTCTGGTACTCCGCGGGCAACTTTCAGCCGCGGAGTCACAGCCCCATTTTTGTGCCCGGATCCGTTGCCGCCATGGATAACATCGCAATTGCACGCCTGCTCAGCGAGACTGCCGCGCTGCTTGAAATCGACGCGGCCGACCCCTTCCGCATCCGTTCCTACCGCCGCGCTGCAGAGGCGGTCGAGCAGCAGACCACCTCGCTCGCCGTCCTGATCGCCTCTGACCCGAAACAGCTCCTCGCCATCCCCGGCATCGGCAAGGGCATGGCCGCCAACATCTCCGCAGCCATCGAGACCGGCACCCTGCCCCTCCGCGTCGAACTCCTCGCCAAATACAAGCCCACCATGCTGGAGCTCCTCCACCTCCCCGGCATGGGGCCCAAGACCGTTGCGCTGGTCTGGTCCGCGCTCGGCGTCGCGGACATCGACGCGCTGGAGGCCGTCGCCCGCGACGGCAAACTCGCCGAGCTCCCGCGCATGGGCGAAAAATTCACCGCCAAGCTCCTCAAGGGCATCGAGGATTACCGCCGCAACTCCGGCCGCTTCCGCATCGACCACGCTCACGAGCAGGCCACCCGCATCGCCGCCCTCATCAGCACCTTCCCCGGCATTGAGCAAATCACGCCCGCGGGTTCCCTGCGTCGCGGCCGCGAGACCGTCGGCGACCTCGACCTGCTCGTCACTGGACCGGCCTGCGAGCCGGACGTCGTCGCAGCAGCCGTCGAACACGTCGCCACGCTGCCGCTCATCGACAAACTCCTCGCCCGCGGCCAGAACAAAGTCAGCTTCACCCTGCGCAACAACCTCCAGGTGGACGTCCGCCTGCTCCCCCTCGCCAGCTACGGCGCCGCGCTGCAATACTTCACCGGCTCCAAGCACCACAACGTCGCGCTGCGCCAGCGTGCCCTCAAGCGCGGCCTCACCCTGAGCGAGTACGCGCTGGCCCGCCTGGACAACAACACCATCGTCGCCGCCGCCACCGAGCAGGAGATCTACCGCGCGCTCGATCTCGACTACATCCCGCCCGAGCTGCGCGAGAACCTCGGCGAGATCGATGCCGCCGCCAACCACACCCTCCCGCACCTCATCACGTTGGCAGACATCCGCGGCGACCTCCACATGCACACGGAGGCCACCGACGGCCGCGACACCATCCGCCAGATGGCCGAGGCCGCACTCGCCCGCGGGCTGGCTTACATCGCCATCACCGATCACTCCAAGAATCTCGCCATGACCAACGGCCTCGACGACGCGCGCGCCCTCGCCCACGTCCAGCGCATCCGCCAGGTCGACGCCGAACTCCAGGCCGAGCACAAGAACATTCGCGTCCTGCCGGGCATCGAGGTCGACATCCTCGCCGACGGCTCCCTCGATCTCGCCGACTCCACCCTCGCCCAGATGGACATCGTCATCGCCAGCGTCCACTCCCACTTCAACCAGCCCGCCGAGGAGATGACCGCCCGCGTCCTGCGCGCGCTCCAGAACCCCCACGTCCGCATCCTCGGCCATCCCACCGGTCGCATGCTCCTCAAGCGCGATCCCTACGCCATCAACATCGAGCAGGTGCTGCAAGCGGCGCTCTCGCTCGGCGTCGCCGTGGAGCACAACGCCAACCCCGCCCGCGCCGACCTCAACGACCTCCACCTCCGCCGCGCCCACGAGCTCGGCTGCCGGATCGTCGTCAACACCGATGCGCACGCCACCGAAGGCCTCGACGACATGAGCTACGGCATCACCCAGCTCCGCCGCGCCTGGCTCGCCCCTGCCGACCTCCTCAACACCCTCCCCACCGCCGACGCACTCCTCGCCCAGCTCCGTCCCAAACCATAGCCCCGCTCGTGGCACCATCGCTCCGCGCAGCGATAGGCCCGCCCGCACCCGCCAAACGCGCTATCCTACATTGTGGCCTTGACCGCTACCTCCGACACCTCCACGCAGCCGCTCGCGACCCCCACCGTCGCCGCTGCGCGTCCGTCTCTGCTCGCGGACTATGCCACGCTCTTCAAGCTCCGCGTCTCCACCATGGTCGTCATCACCTCGGCGGCCGGCTTCTACCTCGGCTGCCTGCGCTCCGGCATCAGCCCGTTCAACTTCGGCATGGTGCAGGCACTCGCCGGCATCGCCATCGTCACCTGCGGAGCCAGCGCGCTCAACCAGTCCCTGGAGCGCAAGACTGACCGCCGCATGCACCGCACCCGCAACCGCCCCATGGCTGCCGGCCGCATCTCGCTCGCCCACGGGCTGCTGGTCGGCTTCGCGGCCACGTTCCTCGGCTCGCTCTATCTGGCCCGCACCACCAACCTGCTCACCGGGACGCTCACCCTGCTCACTGCGGTCTCCTACGTCGCCATCTACACCCCGCTCAAACAGTTCAGCACCCTCAACACCTTCATCGGAGCATTCCCCGGCGCGCTTCCCCCGCTGCTCGGCTGGACCGCCGCCCGCGGCATGATCGAGTGGCCCGGCGTCGCCCTCTTCGCCATCCTCTTCGTCTGGCAGTTCCCCCACTTCATGGCCATCGGCTGGATGTACCGCGAGGACTACGCCCGCGCCGGCATCCGCCTCACCTCCACCATCAGCGACACGCGCTATGCCGCTCGCTCCACCGTCATCCAGGCGCTCTTCTACGCCACACTCATGATCGCCGTCGCCCTCTGGCCCTTCGTGCTTGGCATCGCCGGCAGGCCCTACGCGGTCGCCGCCACGGTGCTGTCGCTCGGCTACCTCTGGTACACCATCCGCTTCGCGCGCATCGGCTTCGGTAAAGCCGTGCAGAGCCCCCACGTCGTCGGCGCGGATGCCCACTCCGACTGCCTGCCTGCCCGAACCCTGCTGCGCGCCTCCGTCATCTACCTGCCACTCCTGCTCGCCGCCATGATGCTCGATGCCCGCGGCCGCCTGCTGTTCTAACCGACACCTGAGAACGGATAACCGGGAACTGACCCATGCCCTCCACCCTGCCCAAGCCCACGTCCTTACGCACTCCGCCCATGGCCGTCGCCGCCATCATCGCCGTCTCGGCCGCGGCCAGTGCGCTCATCTGCTGGCTCGTCTACTTTCACGTACCCACAGACGTCGCCCACCACCAGCTCCGCTCGCTTCCGCTGGTCAACGCCGTGCTCAACGCGCTCTCCACTATCGCCCTCGTCACCGGCTACGAGGAAATTCGCCACCGCCGCATCCTCCACCACCGCGCCTCCATGTTTGGCGCATTCTTCTTCTCGTCCATCTTCCTCGTCTCCTACCTGGTCAACTTCACCCTCCATGGAGAGACGCACTTCAACCGCTTCAACCACTGGTGGCCCTTCTACTGGAAGCTCCTCGCCTCGCACATCGTCCTCTCCACCATCGCTCTGCCGCTCATCCTCATCACATTCTTTCTCTCGCTCACCGGCCGCTTTCCCGCCCACAAAAAACTCGCCCGCTGGACCTTCCCCATCTGGCTCTACGTCTCCGTCACCGGTGTCATCGTCTACCTCATGCAAGCCGCCTGCCGCTAGCGCCCATGGCTCGTGCTGTCCCTCTTGTGTCCTTCCGCCCCTTCACTCGTTTGTCCTTCTGCCTCTTCACTTGTTTGTCCTTCTGCCTCTTCACTTGTTTGTCATTCTGAGCGCAGCGAAGAATCCCCGCATTTGTTTCACCCACCAAGCTCGGCAACGCCACCTATAGACACCGCGTTCGCTTTCCCTGCATCTCGAACCTGCCTCCATGCGCTCAGACACCCGCCAACTCCTACGCGTCGGCCTTGGCCTCTTCCTTACAGGAGCGGTCGCCGCGCTGCTGGCCCTCACCGTTTGCGGCGGCATCGGCCGCCAGGGTCCGCACACCAACTCCGGCTGGCTCGCCCTCATGATCGCCATGGGATGCCTGCCCACCGGCACTCTCACCCTCACCCTCGCCTTCGCCAAACTCATCGGCGACCGCAAGCGCTAATCCCGTTTGACATACGACACACATCGTACTAACGTGTCGCAATAGGGCCGCGTCTAATCGATACGCGGAGCCCAGCACCAACGGGGGTACGATGCACCGAGTCCTCGCCTTCTTGCTTCTGCTCTGCCTCCGCAGTGCCTCCGCCCAAACTGCTGCACTCGCCCCGCCCGACCAGACCACCCCGTCCCTGCTCTCGCCCCAGGCCGCCTACGACCAGGCCAACCTTCCTCTCGACATCACCCGCCGCGACCAGGGCAACTGGTCCGACATCGAGCTCAACGCGCTCGACATCGCCGTCGCCCAGGCCAAGGACGCCTGTCTCGCCCGCGTCTCCCAGACCTACACCGGCAGCGACCTCGTCGGCTACGGTCGCCTCTGTGCCTTCGGCAAGCAGTGGCACAACACCTACACCGCCGCGCACGCCTACATCGACACCGACCAGGACCTCGTCAAGCCGCTGCTGCCGGATGCCTATGCCCTCGAAGTCCAGGCCGACCTCAACCTCGGCAACGAGCAGGAGGCCCTCGCCACCTGCATCGCTATGCTCCACGCCGTGCCCTACAGCGAGCTCACCGACGAGGTCACCACCGCCACCGTCCGCTACATGGAGTTCGCCTTCACCTTCGACGCAGCCACCCTCATGGCAGAGCGTCAGCCCTTCCTGCTCAAGCTGCTCCAGGCATCGCAAACTGCCCCCGCGCTCGATCAGTCCTCCGCAGCCTCATCCATCCCCGTCCACGTTCTCTTCGAGCATGCGCTGGACTTCGCCGCCATCGAGCTGTACGACAAGCAGCCCAGCATGGCCGGCGTGCTCGTGGCGGACATCAACCGCAGCCTGCCCGCCAACCTCTCGCCCGACGAGGCCATCCTCATCGCCGCCGAGCGCCGCCAGTACGCCCTCATCGGCACGCAGTTTCCAGACCTCCCCGGCGCCGTCTCGCTCGCAAATCCCACGACCCTGCTGCCAGCCCAGCCCCAGCTCGGCGCGGCGGCTACGGTCTTCCTGCTCTTTCCGCCATGGTGCGTCCAGTGCATCCGCCAGGCTGCCCAGCTTGACCCAGACCTCCCCGGCTCCGTCCACATCTATGCGCTCCTCGCGGATACACCGCCCCAGCTTCCACCGCCGGCGCCCAAACCCTCCACCCGCATGCCCTCCGCTGCCGCACGCCATGCCAGCCCGCAGTCGATCGCCAAACTGCCCGCACCCCTGCCGAGTGTCTCCATCACGCTGGGCCGCGAACAGCAGCCCAGCGCCGTGGACCAGCTCCGCAGCAAGCCCACCCTGGTCGTCGCGCCCTCCACCCTGGCAGACTTCAACGCCGGTGACTTCCCCTTCCTCATCGCAACCGACCACAACGGCGTCATCCGTCTCATGGTTCCGGCCGCGCCCTACAACGCCCTCAAAAGAGATGGCCCCATCGACCAGATCGTCAGCTTCATCGCCGCCCGCTGGCCGCCTCCCCCATCGGCCTTCCAGCCCCACATTCAGATATCGCCCCCACCCCCGGCGCCATCCCATCCCTGACTCGCTGCCTCCCCAAATTTGCTATCCGCATCCTTCGTATAAACGCAGACGGGGGGGAGAAAAATTGGCAGTGAACAGGAGCAGTGACTGCGGCCAATTTTTCATGTCCGCTCTAAAACCTGGAATCAAAGGTTTGAAGCCCTCTTTTTGCCAATTTCTCATGTCATGCGAGTAAATCATTCCCAGCGTGCGACTTACAACTATTTCGCTGGATGTCGGCGATCAGTCCCCCAACCCATGGACCCGCCCCCCTAGGAAGCAGTTGCGCGGTACCGTCACCATTCTGTTGAGCTTGGCAGCCTCCGGAAAACCTTTGGCTAGGGGTTGCGCCGCGACTGCATGAGGCGAGACTGATCAAGAACATCGGCAAGTGTAAGCGAAAGACAGTTGGTTGCTGGCTGCGATCGACTCGCCACCGCTACACTCCTATGCAGCCCCCGGTACAACGTACGCCGCCAACTGATTGGGTCGTCGAAATATCAATCCACGCCGAAGGCGTGTTCGGGGAAGACGTAAGTTTTCTCAGTTTCCTAAACCCCCGTATTTCGACAGTTGACGTCGCATGAGAACATGGCAACACTGTGAGTAAAGGACACGTCCTAGGTCGAAAAACAACACGGCGAGGAAGTAAGGTGCTGCCAGCCACCCCCTGCGCGGAGCGGGAACGAATCATCGAACTCTACAAGCAGACAGAGGATGGGCCAAAGAGAACGCGCATCTTCGTTCAACTTGATGCCCATGAGCGAAAGCATGGCTGCGGAAAACGGCTTGTGCCAAATGATTTCGTGTCCTCCAGCCTCGATGAGGAGGACCAACAACAAGAGTGCCTGTGAAGCTAAGTTCGCCGGGCCGGTCTGTCCAGCAGGTCGTTTAGGGAATCAGGATATGGGCGGGGGCTGCGATACTCACGCCCTTCTCCTGTGTTTTGATTGACAGCGAGCGAAGTCTTGCACTGCCAGGGACGGGTGCGATGCTTAGAACGGACTGGTTTTGTATAGCGGCTACCAAGGCCGCCACACCATCTGCCATCTTGTTCTCAAGTACCGCGGTCCCACCAGTATCCTTCGCAAATTGCTTGAGCAAATCTAATCCCTTCCCTGAACTGTCCGCCCTATACTCCGACAGCGAAAAGATCGCCACTCCCTCTCGCTGCTCCGTTTCCTCCACCTTGTCGGCAAGTATGTGGCTGTAGTTATCGTCTCCGTCCGAAAGCACGACAACGATGCGGCGCGAAATATCGGGATTCTGCCCTTTGCTCAGTATTCCGGAGGAGATCTGCGCGACTCCGTCATAAAGGGCTGTACCTCCGTTGAAGCGGATATGCTCGAGTGCAGATTGGACTTCCGACGGCTGTAGGGGCCGCTTACTTGGGTAGGTCTGCGTGTTGAACAGCACCAAATATCCTTGGCTTTGATCACTCGTGAGCCCCTGGAAAATCTTGAGGGCGGCATCCTTCAGTGCTGCTTCCTTCGGAGCTTCGGAGGAACTTATATCAACGATGACCGCGAAGAGTAATTTGTCATTCTTGGCGGAACGCACTGAGCTGATCTGCACCGGCTGCTTATCGATTGCGGCGCTCAGCGTCGAGGCATCTGGAGTGATTGGCGAGCCATTCTTGGCACTCGCACTCACAAATATCTGAAGCGGTACTTGGGCTGAAGAGGTCTGTGCCGCCAGGCTCGATAATGCGCTGTGCACACCGTACACGCATGTCACAAAAAACACCGTTCGGTACCAACGCTGAGTCATCGTCAATCCTGTCCCCCGTCCACAATGCAATTGAATGGCAACCCATTGTTACCTGAATCTCTTTTTCCTACCACTTCCCTCCAACTGCGGTGAATCGGGATTTTGAGAAACTGAGAATTTAGCCTTCGCTGACTGGCGGGATTCGTCTGAAACGAGTGCCTAGATAACTTTGCAGCGTTGCCTCGCCAAGCGGCGGCATAACTTTGCAGGGGGGACGGCATAACATTGCAGCCAGCAGTACCTGCACACTAGGGCGTTGGTCGTTATCAATCAATGTGGCAGCCCCAAACTGAAGTTGGATGAGCTCAATGGCCTGACATGGAGTGACCGTGTCAACTCCGCACAATGGTGGGATTGTTTCGGTATTTGTTTTCGCCATCTCCCGAGGACAGAGCGATCAGCAGTCGTGGCGGTTTTCAGCGACGATCGATCAGTCTGATATTCGCAGGTCGAAACCGCATGATCTTGATCCGTCGATAGCAGCGATTGATGCTGTCATTGGAACCGACTGGGGCGGGACCCGCAAGAGAAGAAAACGCGCCCATTAAGGAACCGATTAAAGTCAGTGTGACCAGCAAAGGAAGCCGCTTGCGACTCATTTCCGGGCCGCGCAGAGACGGCACAGTCCCGCCAATACTCATAAACTTCAGAGCAAACGTATTTATGGTTAGCGCTTATGAAACTAAAGCACCGCGTGAACGGTAATGAGCTACGTGTTGCCTGTGACTCTCTCGGACCTCAGTTAGTTCCACATCGCAAAACTCATACGCGGGTTTGCATCACGAGGAGCTAATGATGACCAATACCTGGGCAGGATGCGAACCAAGCGATCTTATTTTATGGGGGATGTGAGCGTCGAAATAGACAGCGTCGCCGGTTGACAGCACAAACAGTTGCGAAGCAAAGTTGATTTCGACCCGCCCCTTATGCACAAACAGAAACTCCTCTCCTTCGTGTTCTTTGAACTCTACCTTTGAGAAATCAGAGGCCGGAGTCACGATGAACGTATGATTATGGCGGGCTGTCGAATTGCCCACAATCACTTCATAGTGTGACTTCGTCGGCGAATCCCGACGCCCCAAAGGGATACGATCCGCCGCCTTTACAATCACAACACCGTCTTTAAGTGCTTCCTCAGAAAAAAGCCGTTCAACATCCACATGCAACGCCGAACTTAGCTTCATGGCCACGGCTATCGATGGGGTGTTGAGGCCGCGCTCCAACTTAGAGAGGTAGCTCTTGGTCAAGGCGGTCGTGTCTGCAAGGTCCTGAAGACTCATCCCCAATTGTTTCCGAAGCAGTTTCAAACGAATAGCACTCATTTCCTGGTCAGCCCTCTCTGCTGATTATAGGAGAACACGGAATGTCCTAGTTGACACGATGTGTCATATTGCGTATTGTGATGGATATCACACGCCACTAGTAGCTCCGATCAATGGGTGTTTATGCCTGAGACATTGCAGCTTTCCAAGCCTGATCTTGTCCAGCGCGCACCGAAACAGATGGAAGACGAACCCTTTTGTGTGCTGCATGAGGCTGGCATTCAGAAACTGCAAAATCTCCTCATGTCGCGGATCGCTAAGTTCTAATTCCGAGCTAGCGACCGTCTTGGCCATGGTGTTGTTCAGGACAGACGATAGCGCAGCAAGCGCGCAAGCTTTGCCGAGATCGACTGAATCTCATTTGTTCCTTGGTACCGAATTTACTTTGGAGGAATAGCGCCGATGCATTCAAATGCGACCCACGAGCAGGCCCTCAAGAAGACCCATTCCCAATTGAAGACTAACTCCTTGAACTTCTGGGAGGTCTCGGCTCAGGCGATCGCGCTGATCTCCCCGACCATGACAGCGGCGCTCATCGTGCCGCTGATGTTTGGCACGGCGGGCTCGGCTGGATGGCTGTGCTATCTCTTCGGCACAGTCATGTTGCTATTTGTTGCCTTCAGCCTCAATCAGTTCAGCAAACGATATACCTCTGCGGGCAGTATGTATGAATACACGGTCAAAGGTCTGGGGCCAAAGGCTGGCGGTATGTCGGGCTGGTGCCTGATCTTTGCTTATATGTTCATCGGAATTGCTGGAGTCAGCGGGTTCACCCACTTCGCCACTAAGCTTTTGGTGATGGCGAACTTTAGCGGCTATTTGTCGCATCCTTCGATTACGCTATTTGCCGTGTGCGCCCTCTCGGCTTGGTTCCTGGCGTACAAGGACATCACGTTCTCGACGATTTTGATGCTGGTGCTCGAAGGCGTCTCGGTACTGCTGATCATGATGCTGGCAATTCTGGCGCTTTCGAAAACCGGTTTTGCCGATCCCTCGCAGTGGCATCCCACGACGGGTCATGGTCTCAAAGACATTGGCCTGGGGGTGGTGGTCGCGATCTTTAGCCTGGTTGGTTTTGAATGTGCCACGGCGTTCGGCGAGGAGGCGCGCACCCCGCTCAAGACAATCCCTCGCGCCGTCATCACCAGCCTGTTGCTGACAGGCACCTTCTTCGTCTTCATCACTTATGTGGAAACCCATGCGCTGGCCAACAATGTACCAACGCTCGATCATCTGGATGCACCGCTTTCGACGCTCAGTGAGAACCTCGGCGTCAAATGGATGGGTGTGTTGATTTCAATTGGGGCGATGGTCAGCTTTTTCGCTCTAGCGCTGTCCTGCCTGAACGCCGGTTCCAGAATTCTGTTTACGATGGGGCGATACGGCATCTTCCCGATTTCGGTTGGTAGCTCGCACAAGCGCAACCTTACGCCGCACGTAGCGATCTCGTTATTCGCGTTGATACAGTTCCTTATCCCGACGACATTTACGCTTTTATCGTATGCCGCCTTTCGTGGCTGGCAGATGGCGCCGCTCGATGCATTCAACGATGCAGGACTGTTCGGGGCGATGGGCTTTTGCGGGGCGTACGTATTGATCTCGCTGGCGACGCCGTTTTATCTGAAGAAGATCGGCGAACTGAAGGCCCATCACATCGCGGTCGCGGTCATTGCTCTGGCTCTGTTGGTCGTGCCGATTGTCGGCACGGTCTACCCGGCTCCGTCATTCCCGATGAACTATTTCCCGTATATCTTTCTCGCCTACCTGGTAGTCGGCGTCGTGCTGGTTTCCATCCGCAGCCGCAGCCACTCGGAGATAGACGACATCCGCAAGGTGCTTGAAGAAACTTCGATGGCACCGGAACTAGCAGTATCGTTAAGCCCGACCGTCTCCGGCCTTAAGAAGGGGGCCTGATGACGACTACATTAGGTTCGCTGGCGAGTCTTCACCGTTATCCGGTGAAATCCATGATGGGGGAGGATCTTAATGCCGCATACATCACTGCAGGAGGCGTCTTCGGTGACAGGTCGTTCGCGCTCTGCGATGTGGAGACGGGCAAAGTGGTTAGCGCCAAAAATCCACGGAAGTGGCCGAATATGTTCAGCTATCGGGCGGCCTACACCAGCCCGCCAGCCACCGGCTCGATGTTGCCTTCCGTACGCGTGACGCTTCCTGACGGAGATTTTGCGGTCAGCTCCAGCCCTGATTTCGCGCCGGCTCTTTCCGCAAATCTCGGCCGTGCGGTTACGCTTTTGGCTGCGCCGCCGCAACATGCGCAGCTCGAGGAGTACTGGCCCGACATGGAAGAGTTGGCAAACCGCGATGTGGTGACCGACGAAGCCATGCCCCAGGGAACGTTTTTTGATCTCGCTGTGCTGCACGTGCTCACCACCAGCACGCTCGACCGGCTGCGAGAAGTAAATCCGCATAGCCGCTTCGAGCCCCGCCGTTTTCGGCCGAATCTGATCATTGACACCGGCGATCAGAAAGGCTTTGTCGAGAATGACTGGATCGGCAAGGTGATCGCCATTGGACCGGCAGTACGCATTGAGGTGAGCGGACCCTGTCCGCGTTGTGTCATGACGACTCTTGCGCAGGCGGACCTACCTAAAGATCCGGGAATTTTGAAAGCTGCGGCGCAGCATAACAAAGCCCAGGTGGGGGTCTATGCAACTGTCGTTCAAACCGGGGTGATCCGCATTGGAGATACCCTGACGGTGATCTAATGCTCGGTCCGCAGGCGTCGCCTCCTATTCTCCAGTCCATTCAAGTTGGAGGGCCGAGAAGCTACGGTTTCGAGGGTGCTGTCGATACCCACGACAAACCATGGACGACCGGCTTTTTCAAGACTCGAATCGAAGGTCCGGTATTCGTCGGCACGACGAATCTGGTCGGCGATGGGCAAGCCGATCTTGAGAATCATGGCGGTATTGATAAAGCGGTGTTGGCTTACAGCGCAGATCACTATCCACATTGGCGAGAAGAGTTGCATATGCCAGACATGCCGTACGGCGCCTTCGGCGAAAACCTTACGATCGCCGGGCTGAGCGAAAAGTTGGTGTGTATCGGAGACATCTTCCGCATTGGGGAAGTGATCTTCGAGGTGAGCCAACCACGCCAGCCCTGCTGGAAGCTCGCGAGGCGCTGGCGCATGCACGAGTTGACCGGCTTGGTTGTCCGCAACGGGCGCAGCGGCTGGTATCTCCGGGTTGTGGAGCAAGGCTGGATAGAGACCCAGTTGCCGGTCACTCTGATCGAGCGTCCCAATCCAGCGTGGTCCATCGCCCGCGCCAATGAAATCATGTACCGCCACCGAACGGACTTGTACCTCACGCTTGAGCTAGCCAACGTGCCAAGGTTGGCCGATTCGTGGGTGGAGGAATTGCGCGTGCGCGCCAAGAGTTTGCACCCGCCGGTTGCAGAGTCGCCACCGTTTTCTGCCTAGCTCCCGATAGCCAACGGTCTAGCGGATTAGCGTTTCGTAAAATACAAGAGCAGGCCAAAAAGCACAGCAGGAATCAATACAAGCATTAGATAGAACCGGCCTTTGCTGATCCAAGGGGTTCGCCGCTTCTTCCAGTTGCGCAACTCAATTCGGTCTTCTACGCCCACTTGATCCTGATGCTGCAGGTCGTATGCGAACTCCGTGGCTTTAGCGTAGCGATGCTTTGGCGCGCGTTCGATTGCCCGGTAGACGATTTCCTGTAACTGCGGAGATATGCTGGGATCGATTTCGCGCGGCGGGATTGGGTTGTTGATGAGGCGATCGTTCATAATGGCCAACGGATCTGGGCCTCGGAAGGGAGATTCGCCCGTCAACATCTCATAGAGCATGACTCCCAGGGAATAGATATCGCTACGGCCGTCGCCGCGGCTGCCTTTGACTTGTTCGGGCGAAATATAATCTGGCGTTCCCCTCACCTTGGATAGTTTGGTGTAGGTCAGCCGCCGCGCTCCTGCTTGCCCTGCAATGCCAAAGTCAATCAGTTTAATGTGGTCATCCTGATCGACCATGATGTTTTCGGGCTTGAGGTCTCGATGCACTATGCCATGGCTGTGAATATAAGCAAGAGCGTCCGCGATGCCCAGCGCGATCTTTACCGCACGCTCTGGAGGAAGCTTCTTTTCCGGACCAAGGATTTGCCGGAGATGCTTTCCATTTACCCACTCCATAACCATATAGATCTGGCTCCGGTCGTTATCGGTGTAAACCTTCATAACGCCAGGATGATCGAGGGATTTGCCGATCTCTTCTTCCCTCCTGAAACGATCGAATAGTACCGGATTGCTTTCTAATTCCGGGTGGGGAACTTTGATGGCTACAGTACGGCCCGTGAGAAGGTCGGTGGCACGAAAAACAGCTGCCATCCCGCTTCGAGCAACTACGCTTTCGATGTGATAATGATCGAGTTGTTTGTCGAGATCGATGGGGATCCTCCGGGGGTGCTTCAGAAAGAAACCCGCGGCATGCCCACAGACTAACGGGAAGGCAGCGGCCGAGCCTAAGGCGCATTATCCCTACACTCAACGGTTCGAACGCATATAGGTTGCAGCGTGATGTTATCATCGCCGCCAACGAAAACATCGAACCGGTGCCGCTGACTGCCTTATCACCTTAATACCTTGTGAGCGCCGTGTTCTTGCTTAGGGGGATCACCTCATGGGTAGATAGGAGAACCCCGCCATCACTCGTATTCGCCATGGCAGATATGCCGGCCGTCAGGTCTGCCGCGGAAAACCCGTACCGAAACGTGCCATTCTCGTATCGAATGACCGGCATACCCAGCATCCAGATCCACAGTGTTCCCTTCTTGTCTACCGCAAGGGACAGAACATGGGTAATGGGCTTGATGCCAGGATCGCTCACCTTGACCGGGCTGAAGGTCTGCCCGTCGAAGCGTAATAGTGCTTCGTCAGTGCCGACCCAGAGATAGCCATCGGGAGTTTGCGCTATCGCTGTCACAATTCCTGTAAGGCCTTGGTCACTATTCAATCGCTGGCGCAGGTATTGGGACATCGCGCGCGAGCCGTCCGCCGCTTGCGCCGTGCCACCCGTCCACCACATTGCAACGGCAACGAGGAGGAGAAACACAGACGGAATTCCGACCCACAGGGTTCATGGCAGGTACTGGAATTTCTCAATGACAACCTCTGCGTCGTGCTGCAGCGAAACTTTCGGAAACTCGATGGCGGCAGGATGATCGTGTATCCGGTCGCCGGTGGTTCAAAAATGGCCGATGCCAATAAGACCGATCTGGTTCCGGTCGATGTCTCCCAACCAGAGCCGCAGTACTGGCTGATCCGCCCGCAATCTCCCCTCGAACCCGGCGAGTACGCACTGATGATGGGCACCCAAAACTTCAGCATCTTCCCGTTCACGGTGCTGCCACCCTCCCACCCAAGCCCGGCCAACTGACCTGACGTTCCGGGTGCCCCGCTCTACAAACCACCTCTCGCGATCTTTTGCTTGACACCCCACGTATAATAGAAACAGGCGAGACAGAATCCACCAGCCTCAGGCTTGTGTCTCCCGAAAGCTCCAAACAGACTATAAGTCCAGTGTTTTGTTGATCTTGAAAAATATCCCCTTTGTTTTCATCGTCATGCAAAACCGCAAAACCGGTAAGTGGTTTGTTTTGTCGATTATGCACGAAATCGATAGGGGGAGGGGGTGCACCAATGCCGACATCATTTCAGACCCAAGTCGCGGAGGCTACCAGATCCTCGCCAGTCGGGGGCAATTTATTTCATCAATTCGCGCATCGTTGTGCGGCGAGGACTAACATTTTAGCCATCCCCATTCACGGGAGTCCCGATTTTTCAGGGAGTCCGGTTTCAGGGGTTTGGGTCATTTGGACACATAGGCCATTCGGCTACCCAGGGCCAACGCACCAAAGACCCACCGCACGAGTCGTGTTGATTCCGAACTGCACGCGGCGACGGACCGTGGAGCATTGTCCCGCGCAGCCGAATCCGCACCGAGGCCATTGCCATGACTGCCTCTGAAACTTCGTTTGACCCCGTAGCCTTCCTGGCTAACTCGGGACTGGGAAGAAAGCTCGTCAGCCTGAAGGCCAAAGAGGCGTTCTTTTCGCAGGGAGACCCGGCCGATTGCGTCTTCTACCTACAGACCGGTCGCGCCAAGCTCACCGTCGTCTCCCAACGCGGCAAGGAGGCCACGATCACGCTGCTCGTCCCCGGCGAGTTTATTGGAGAAGAGTCGATCGCCAGCGTCCCCGGCCTGCGCCTGGCCACCGCTACGGCTATGACCGCATGCACCGCGCTCAGGATCGGGCGGGACGAAATGGTCCGCGTCATGCACGAGGAGCCCGGCTTCTCCGATGTTTTCGTCAAGTTCCTGCTGGCCCGCGGAATGCGGACCCAGGCCGATCTCGTCGACCAGCTCTTCAATTCGAGCGAGAAACGCCTCGCCCGCATTCTGCTGCTGATGGCGGAGTTTGGCCAACCAGGCGAACCCGAACCGCTGATTCCCGATATTACTCAGGAAACCCTGGCGGCGATGATTGGAACCACACGGTCTCGCGTCAGTTTCTTTATGAATCGCTTTCGCGACCACGGCTTTATTGAATACAACGGCCGAATCCGGGTCCACAAGTCGCTGCTCAATGTGATTCTGCACGATCAATCCCCAGGGCAAAATTCGGTAAGTGCTCCGCTCGTGGAACCCGGAGCGGGGAAATCTAAGTCGGCGCTGAGAAAAGCCGCGGCCGTGGGCGTCAAGGTCAGACATCACGATGGCCTGAAAGACTAACCGAAGATACCCATCCATCGCGACGTTGCGATGAATGGCGGCCACAACCGAGTCATGCTCAGCGGCTTCAAATCCCCGTGTCTTTCGCGGTACCATCCCGCATTTTCGTTACTTCGCCAAATTCTGCCCCGCTAAGATGACGACTCAGGTCGATCTCCGTAATGGTGGCCCCTCTAATGAAGCTCCTCCTCCTCACCTTCTGCATTCTCTCGACCCTTACCACTCTCCCTGCCCAGCGGCCTGTGTGGCAGCCCTCTCCTGGCCACACCCAAATCCCCATCTGGCCGGGCAAAGTGCCCGACGCCCGCCCTGCCAAAGGGCCTGAAACTGCCGAGACAGACACCGACCCCAAGAACTTTATAGGCGGCAGCTCCGTGACAGCGATCTACAACGTCTCGCGACCCACCATGACCGTCTATTCTCCGACCGGAAAGAATACCGGCGCTGCGGTCATCGTCTTTCCCGGTGGAGGTTATCAAATCCTCGCCATCGATCTTGAAGGTACCGAGGTCTGCGACTGGCTGGTACCCCGCGGCATTACCTGCATCGTGCTCAAGTACCGCGTGCCTGCCCCGCATGTGACCAAGTACTGGGCGGCGTATCCCGAATCCCCCATGGCGCTCGAAGATGCGCTGCGCACCATCGGTCTGGTCCGCTACCGCGCCGCCGAGTGGCACATCGACCCGCACAAGATCGGCGTTCTCGGCTTCTCCGCCGGCGGCCATCTCGTCGCTGCCACCAGCGTCCACTCTGCCCGCATCTACCCGTCCGTGGACGCCGCTGACAAAGTTTCCTGCCGCCCGGATTTCGCTGTCGCCGTCTACCCCGGCCATCTCTCTTTTGGCGACGAAAAGTTGGTCGCACCGAAGCTGAATCCCGACATCCGCGCACACCTCACCGCGCAGGCGCCGCCCACCTTCATCCTCCAGAACGAGGACGACCACGTCGACGGCATCAACCAGTCGCTGGTCTACTACATCGCGCTCAAGAATGCCGGCGTGCCTGTGGAGATGCATCTCTACGCGCAGGGCGGCCACGCCTTCGGCCTCCGCCCCTCCAAACTCCCCGTCAACAAATGGCCCCAGCTCGTCGAAACCTGGTTATCCACGATTGGAATCACGCAGCCGTAGCGCTTTGGACGGCATGAACGCCTTGCCTTAGCTAATCTACTTAGCTAAGATGGGTCCATGGAAGTTAATATCCATCAAGCGAAGACCAACCTCTCCAAACTCATCGCCGCGGCCGAGAGCGGGGAAGAGGTCATTATCGCGCGCAACGGCAAACCCGCCGTCAAACTCGTGCTCGTTACGCCGCCGGTTCGCAAGTCGCGTAAGCATCTCCGCGGCTCCGGCATCGGCAAGCTCTGGATGGCGGACGACGCCTTCTCGCCCGAAGCCGACCTGGAAATCCAGAAGCTCTTTGAGGCCGAAGACCGCCTGCTTACCTTTGAGCCCGGCCCGGTCCGGGCGCGCGCGAAGAAGTCCGCATGAAGGTGCTGGTCGACACCCACACCCTCCTCTGGGACCTGCTCGGCGATTACCGAAGCTCCCGCCTCGCCAAGCAGATGCTGAAGTCCGATGAGCACGAACTCTACTTCTCCCTCGTGTCCCTCTGGGAATTTTCCATCAAGATCAAGACCGGCAAGCTCAATACGCTCGGCTCTTCCGTCGCCTACCTCCGCGCCGAGATGGAAAACTACAGCATGCAGCTCCTGCCCATCCGCTATGAGCATATCCACACGCTCGAAGCGCTGCCCGCTCATCACGGCGATCCCTTCGACCGCCTGCTCATCGCTCAGGCCATCACCGAATCGCTTCCCATCCTTACCCACGACGCGGCATTCGCCCCTTATCCCGTCAAGGTGCTCTGGTAGAGACGCCCTCGCGCCAGGATGGCGAAGCTGCCATAGCCTCCAGATCGGCGATTTCCCGCCTACTGTGTGCTCTTTGGGACGGTGAGGGGGATTTCCAGGGTGCCGACGCGGTTGGAGACGTGATCGAGGATGCCGACGCGGAGGAAGAGCGGGCCAGGGAAGAAGGCGAGCTGCTCATGAAAAATGACGGGCTCCAGGACGAACTGGGAGAACTGGTCAAGGGCCATATTGAGTGCGACGTTCTGGCTGTGGCTCCCGAGGAGTTTGCCGTTGAGGTCGTAAGCGTCGAAGGCGAACTGGAGGTTGACGGCGCGGGTGCCGTCCGGACTCTTGGTGTAGGCGATCTGGTTCTGCGGGACGGCGAGGTAGAGATCGTAGGCGTTGCGCGGCCGTTCGGGCTTGCCTTTGGGCTTGGTGGCAGGCGGCGGTGGCAGCGGCGTTTTGGAGGGCGACAGTCTGGCGTCGAAGACGATCTGGGATGCGGCGGGGCTCTTGCCTTCGAGCGCAGCCTTGATAAGGTCCGGGCCGGAGAACTGGCGGGGCTGCTTGGGGTCCTCGGCGTTGTAGCCCTGGCGATAGACGAGGTGCGCACCCAGGACGTTCAACTGGACCTTGATGGTGTGGTAGTGACCGTCGTCTTTGCGGCGCGGCGGGATGTAGGAGACGGTGTAGTAGTGGGAGCTCTTGTCGATGATATCGGCGAACTCACCAGTGAGGTTGTTGCTGTTGTACTCTGCGTAGCCGCCGCTCTGCTGGGCCACCTGTTCGGCCACCAGGTTCATGCCGCTGAGGGGACCAACGCCGTTGGGGTTGAGGGGTGAGACGGCGATCTGTTCGGAGGAGAAGACCTCGTAGGTGTCCATAAGGCGGTGGACCATGCTCATGTCGACGCCCTCGGTGGTCTGGCCGTCGGGGCCGGTGAAGAGGGAGGGGCCGTTGCCGCGGTTTGCGCCGAAAGCGCGCTGGGTGTCCGCATTGTGGCAGGCGGTGTTGGTGCCCCAGCTGTAGCCGCCGTCGCGAAGGAGGAACACAGGGACGTTGGGGGTGACCCAGATGAGGTTCTTGCGGCCCTTGATGCCCGCCACGTAGGTGGCGATCTGATTCAGGGCGTCGATGGTGACTCGGTCTGCGCCGTAGCAGTCGGAATTGAAACCGATGTCTGTACGGTGGACACCGAGCGCCTGCTGGACGGCTGCGGGGTCTGTAGTGAAGGACTGGAGCATATGCAGGCCGCTGGCGCCGAGCCAGAAGACGGCGAGTTGGGTGCCTGGGGGCATGGCCATGGCATACGCGGAGACAGCCTGCATGGCTCGGTCGGCGCCGGTGAAGTTGAGGTGGAGCGCGTCGATGAGGACAACGTTGACGTTACCGCCGTTGGGGGCGGCCTGAAGGTTGGTGCGGACCTGCGACGGCAGGGTGGGCTGGGCGCGGACGGGCGCGGAATCTTCCGGGCCCGTCTCGCTGAAGCTGCGGATGGGCTGGGGCTTGCCGTCTTCCAGGATGGTGAAGTCGGACTGCTTGAGGTTGCGGATGGCCTGACCCCGGTTGCCGGTGACAATGATGTCGACGACAACCTCGCGGGTGAAGACCTTGAGCGTGGGCAGCTCGGAAGTCTGCGGGGGCTGCGGAGCGGTTTGGCCTAGCGCGGCGAGGGAAAAAATGAGGGCCGATGCGATGAGACTCAACTGGGCGCTGCGCATATGTTCTGCTCCGGTGCAGGGACGGGAGAGCTATGGATGGACGGCGGAGCTGGGGATTTCGAGAGCGCCGATGTGGCCGGTGGTGAGGTCGTGGAAGGCGATGCGGAGGACATAGTCGCCTTTGGCGGGGACGTCGATCTCCTGGTGCAGTTTGGCCCCGCTGGTGAAGAGCGACTGGTAGGCGGCGAGAGGCATGGCGGGCTTGGCGGCCATCTGGCTGGAGTTGAGGAGCTTGCCATCGCCGGCGTCGTAGACGTTGACCGCGTACTCGAACTGTCCGTGGAAGAGGCCATCGGGCGACTGCGCGAACTCGATATTGCGAATATCGAGCTGGTAGGAGAGGGTGAGGCGGCGGTAGGGCGGCTTCATGGCCTTGGGGTCGGCGTTGTTGTTGGGCGCGAGCGCAGCTTCGGTTGCGGCTGCTGGGGCGACGTCGACGTGGAAGAGGATCTCCGAGGGTTGCAGGGACCCGCGCATCATGGCGGTCTGCATGGGAGTAGCCCGCTGCATGGCCTGGCCGTTGAGCATGACGTTGGGCGGCAGCGCGTGGTAGCCGTGCATGTAGATCAGCGTGAGGTCCGGCTTGTCGACCTTGACAGAGAGGGTGCGCAGGCGGGTGTCGTTGTTCTGGTTGGTGGGCGTGTAGGTGATGGTGTAATAGTTGCCGCCGATGTCCATGGCCTGCGCTGCAGCGCCGCCGAGGTCGTTGGAATTGTAGAAGGCTTTGCCGCCGGTGTCCTCGGCGATGGCTTCCATGCTGAGGTGCTCCACGGATTGCTGATGGACGATGTAGCTGTCGGGCGCCTTCTGGGCAAGGGCGTCGAGGGCGCGGGGATCGACGGGGTAGACGACGACGTGGGAGTGCTCGAGCAGGGCGTCTGCCTGCTGGAGGTCTGCGCGGAGGTCGTAGCAGAGCGCGCCGCTCTTGTCCCGCATGCGTTCCGGGAAGCCGCCGGAGTACCAGATAAGGTTTTTGCGGCCGGGCATGCCGGAGAGGTAGTGGGCAAGCTGGGTGAGGGCAGAGGTGTCGTCCTGCCCGCGGATGGCTGCGTGGTTGCACTCCACGTCCGGATGGATGGCCTGCGGCGCGGATGGGGGAGGCGGTATGGGATTGCCGTGGCGGTCCACCTGGAGGTCGGGCGGAATCTCGTTGGTGGGTTCCTGGCCGCTGTCTTCGTAAGTGGGAATCTGCAGGTTGAGCTTTTTGCTCTTCAAGGCGGTCTTGAGCAGGTCACGGTCGGTTGTGAAGCTCTGTAGCAGGTCCAACTGGCCTGTGGCGGAGACGCTGAAGACAGCGATGCGGGTGCCAGCAGCCACCTTGTCCACGAAGTCGGCGAGGCGCTTCTGCAGGATGGACTGAGTGGCGACGGGAGTGTCGAGGGAGTCCAGCAGCAGGATGTTGAGGGGGCGGATGCTCTCCGGTGCGCCTGAGTTGGTGAAGGAGTTGGGCGCGGAGGCGGGCTGGGGCTGGCCTGGCTCGGCTTGGGGCTGGTCGGAGCGGTGCTCGCGGAAGCTGCGCGGCAGGACGGGGCGCCCGTCTTCGAGGACGGTGAAGTCGTCGCGGGTGAGACCGCGGACGGGGATGTTCTTTGCGTCGGCGACGTTGATGTCAACGACGACCTCACGGGAGTAGACCTGGAGGGGGGCGGCGGGGGTGGGGGCTGGGCTCTGGGCGAGCAGGACGGCGGCGGGAAGGAAGGAGCCCAGGATGAAGGCCGATGCGGTGAGGCTCAACTGGGTGCAGCGCATGTGTAGTTCTCCAGCAGAATAGAGTGCGACGGATGAGGCAATTGCAAGTGCGACCAGTGTAGACCCGAGCGATGGGAAATAGGGTAGGAAAGAGAGGTCGTATATGGCTGAGCGCTCCTGAACACCTTAACGGGCCCGGAACTCGGAATGCTCTATTTGGGGCGGTTGCGGCTTACACTGTAGGTGGAATTGGTAGTCTTGGGGTTCTGGATGAGACGAGTGAACTATGAGGGCGTCCCGGGATCGCAGAGAAGCAGATTCCCTGCGGGAATGACAGCGGAATCGGGTAACGGACGAGTGCGAGGGGAGTCTTAAGCATATATGGCCACGCCGGTTGCAGTGCCGCTCAGTGTGAGCGAGATGGGGATGAACGAGGTGGAGCGCGCGCAGGTGCTGGCGCGGCGCTATCACGCAGACTTTGTGGATCTGAAGAACTTCAAGATCTCGCACGATCTGTTCAAGAGCGTGCCGGTGGACATGATGTTCCGGTACAACTTTGTGCCGCTGGAGCAACTGGATGGCGGCCGGTTGGCGATTGCGGTGAGCGATCCCTCTAAGCTGATGATGCTGGACGAGATATCCGGCTTGCTGGGGCAGCGGCTGGTGACGCGGGTGGCGACGCTGACCCAGATCACGGACATCCTGAAGAAGACGGAGCAGAGCCAGCGTGTGCTGGACGAGGCGAGCGAAGGGCTGGCCTTCGACGTGCTGACCGGCGATGAGAACTCCGAGGAGAACATCTCGATTGAGCGGCTGACCGGCGAAGACGATATTTCGCCGATTATCCGGCTGGTGGACACGACGATCTTTACCGCGCTGGAGCGGCGGGCCAGCGATATCCACCTGGAGACGCAGGACGACTGCCTGCTGGTGAAGTACCGCATCGACGGCGTGCTGCAGCAGGCGATGGCGCCGATTGCGCGCGAGCATCACCAGACGATTCTGTCGCGCATCAAGGTGATGAGCGAGTTGGACATTGCCGAGCGCCGGGTGCCGCAGGACGGGCGCTTCCGGGTGCGGTACAAGGGGCGGCTGATCGACTTCCGCGTGAGCATTATGCCGACGGTACATGGCGAGAACGCCGTGCTGCGCGTGCTGGATAAAGAGTCGATGAGTGAGAAGTTCAAGAAGCTGAGCCTGGACGTGGTGGGCTTTGCGGACGACGACCTGGCGCGGTTCCGGCGGTACATCAAGGAGCCGTATGGGATGGTGCTGGTGACCGGGCCGACGGGATCGGGCAAGACGACGACGCTGTATGCCGCGCTGAACGAGATCAAGAGCGAAGAAGACAAGATCATCACCATAGAAGACCCGGTGGAGTACCAGATCCGGGGGATTACGCAGATTCCAGTGAACGAGAAGAAGGGGCTTACCTTTGCGCGCGGGCTGCGGTCGATTCTGCGGCATGACCCGGACAAAATCCTGGTGGGCGAGATCCGCGATGCGGAGACGGCGCAGATTGCGATTAACTCCGCGCTGACGGGCCACCTGGTGTTTACCACGGTGCATGCGAACAACGTGGTCGATGTGCTGGGGCGCTTTCTGAACATGGGCGTGGAGCCGTATAACTTTGTTTCGGCGCTCAATTGCATTCTGGCGCAGCGGCTGGTGCGTACGGTATGCGAGTTCTGCGTGCGCGAGGTGACGTACACGGACGAGGAGCTGGTGCTGAGCGGTCTGGAGCCGGAGGAGTGGCGCGGGTTCAAGTTCCGCGAAGGACCGGGGTGCATTGAGTGCGCGGGAACGGGGTTCCGCGGGCGGTCGGCGATTCACGAGCTGCTGGAGCTGGACGATGAGATTCGCGAGATGCTGCTGGCGAAGAGGCCGGGCAGCGAGATTCGCAAGAAGGCGAAGCAGAAAGGGATGGGATTCCTGCGGGACTCCGCGCTGGAACGGGTGCGGGCAGGCATTACGACGCTGAAGGAGATTAATAAGGTGACGTTTATTGAGGCGGGCCGGTAGAACTCAGAGAGGCGAACTAGGAAGCAATGATGAACATGGCGCAGGCGAAGCAGCTTCGGTCGGTGACGTGGGCACTGCAGGCGGGGTTCTGGATTTACTTTGTGCTCGAACAGACACATGTACTTCGGAAGCCGTCGAATGTGGCGACAGTCTGGATTTTTATGGGATACACGGTGCTGTTTGCGGTCCAGATCTACGCCATCCGCCTGGTGGATGCGTGGAAGAAGGTGGTGAGCCTGCCCCGGGAGCCGAAGGGGTGATGCGCGCGCGGGATGAAGCAGGCACGGATTTGGGGAAGAACAAGGTAGTCTGAATGCGGTCGTTGGTTTTGCGAGTGAAACAGGACTGAATGGAAATTTTGCCAAGAACGTTGGGCACCCGGCCGAGGTTGGCGTGCGAGGTCCGTGCCGAGGGAGTCGTGGCGGCGCGGGCGGAAGATGCCATGGCGGTGTTGTCTGCGGTATCGCAGGTCGCACTGGGGCAGGGACTGGTGATCCACCACGTGCGCAGCGGCGATGCGGCTGGACCGGTTGAGGCCGCGGCGACGCAGGCAGACGGCGGTGCGGGACGTGCGCTGGTGGTGGGCGCGGTGCGCCGGGCGCTGGATGCGGTGTGCCTGCGGACGCGCGAGGTGACGCTGGTGGTACCGGATTCCGCTGTGCGTGTGCTGCTGCTGGAGTTCGACTCGTTGCCGGCCAAAGCGGCCGAGGCGCTTCCGCTGGTGCGCTTCCGGTTAAAGAAGCTGCTGCCGTTTGACGCAGAGGATGCGGCGGTGAGCTACCAGGTGATGTCGAGCGCGAAGGGCGTAGTGCAGGTGCTGGCCGTCGCCATGCCGCGCGATGTGCAGGAGCAGTACGAGGGCGTGGTGCGCGAGGCCGGCTACGAGCCGGGCGCGGTGCTGCCCAGTACGCTGGCGGCGCTGGCGGGATTGAGTGAGCGCGAGAGCCCCACGCTGGTAGTAAATGCTGGCAAGGATGGAGTGACGACGGCGATTGTAAAGTCTGGCGTGCTGCTGCTGCACCGGACGGTGGACCTGGGGACGGAGCCGGGCGCGGCGGGCGGTGGGGCTGCTCCGGCGAATGAGGTGGCGCAGGCAGTGAGCGTGGCGGCGGCATACTTTGAAGACACGCTGGAGACGACGCCGGCCGTGGTGCTGACCGCGGGAACGATGGGCGCGGAGGCGCTGATTGGCGTGATCGATGCATCGGGCGTGGGCATAGGTCCGGTGGCCGTGCAGGAGATGCTGGACCGGCAGATGCTGGGCCCGGGAGCAGAGACGGCAGGCACGCAGAGCGGTATTCCGCTGGGCTGGCTGGCGGGAGTGCGGGGGGCGCTCGCGAACTGATGAAGATTTCAGTCAATCTCGCAACGCGCCCCTTTGTGGAACTGCGGCCGCTGTTTGCGCTACTGAGGCTGGTAATGGCTGGACTGGCGCTGGTGGCGATTGGGCTAGGCATGGGCCTGCACTATATGAGCCGGCGAGCACGGGCGGAAGAGGCGCAGATGGACGCGCTGAAGGCGCAGACCGCGGCGTTCGACCATGAGCGCATGAGCAACGAAGCGCGTATGCAGGAGCCGCAAAATCGCGCAGTGCTGGACCGCTCGCTATTCCTGAACGACCTGTTTGCGCGGAAGAGTTTTAGCTGGACCGCGGTAATGATGGACCTGGAGCGGGTGCTGCCGGCAGGAGTGCAGGTGACGTCGATTGAGCCGTCGGTGACGGCGGAGGGAGACGTCAATATACGCCTGCGGGTGAGCGGGGATCGGGAGCTTGCGGTGCAACTGGTGCGCAACCTGGAGCGGAGTCAGCGGTTCCTGTCGCCCAGGCTGGCAACGGAGACGGCGCAGACTCCGGAGCAAGGCCGGGCAATGCCCGTTGCCGCGACGCCGGGCGGCGTGGAGTTCGTCATATTGAGCGGATACAACCCGTTGCCATTGGCGCTGAAGGCGATGGACGATAAGGCCAAGCAGAGCGAGCCAGCGCCGGCGCAAGCAGAGATGGTGCAGCCTGCGGTGCACACGCACGCGAAGGGGAAGACGGCGGCGGGCGCGGGTAGGCCGAAGAAGGCTGCTGGAGCGCCCAAAGCGCGGGGGGTGAAGCCATGACCTCCGTGACGACCAACAAGCCGCAGGCCGCAGGCCGTACAGGCGTGGCGCAACTGCGCGACTGGCTGAGTCCGCTGAACCTGCATTGGGCGGGCGTGGGCCTGCTGGTGGCAGTGAATCTGTATCTGATCGGGCAGATGGTTTATTTGTGGCATGGGTCCAGCAACTACAACGCCGAAGCGATTGCGCAACAGAAGATTGCGCTGCAGCGGGCAGAGGTGGCAGCGGAACCGCTGCGCGGGCTGGATGCCAAGCTGGATCGGGCCGGCAACGAAGCGGACAGGTTCTATCTGCAGCGGCTGCCGGCGACGGACTCGGACGTGGTGGGCGAGCTGGGTGTGCTGGCAAAGAAGGCCGGCGTGCGGCTGACGGGCGCGACCTATACGCCGACGCCTGCGCTGGCGGGGTCTGCGGGCGAATTGACCGAGCTGCGGATTGACGCGCGGCTGAGCGGAGATTACCGGCCGCTGGTGATGCTGATGAATTCGCTGGAGCGGGACCAGATGTTTTTCGTCATCAATGCGGTGACTCTGACCGGGCAGCAGACGGGTTCGGTCAATCTGCGGCTGGGAATGACGACCTATCTGCGCAAGGGCGTGAGCGCCGAACCGCGGGCTGGTGCAACGGGCGATGGCGCGCCGGCTGGAGGGCAGGGCGAATGAGGATCTCCGGCGACGCGCGTTCAGAAGAGCAGATGAAGCGGATCGCAATCGGCGGGTTTGTGCTGATTGCAGCAGCGGTGATCTGGTATGAGGTGAAGGACACGTTCTTCCCGCCCACGACAGCGCCTGCGCCAGTAGCGGTTGTGAGTGCGCCACAGGCAGCTCCGGCCAAGGCGGCGACGCCTGAGATCGGGGTCAAGGCGAGGGCGGGCAATGCGCTGGACCCGACCCTGCACATGGAAGCAATGCTGGTGAGCGAGTCGCTGGAGTACTCCGGCAACGGGCGGAATATCTTTTCCATGAATTCGGCGCCGGCAGTGATCAACATCCCGAAGCCGATTAAGCCGGCGCGCGTGGTTGCGGTTGCTCCGCCTCCTCCGCCGGTGCCGTGCCCGCCGAATTGTCCGCCACCGCCGCCACCGCCGCCGATTGACCTGAAGTTTTTTGGCGAGGAGATTTCCGCAAGCGGGGTGCGACAGGCGTGCCTGCTGCACGACGACAATGTGTACCTGGCATTGGCGGGCGACATTGTGATGCGGCGCTACAAGGTGATTTCGATTGACGCAAAGTCGATCCAGGTCGAAGACATGCAGAACAACAACAAGCAGGTACTACCGCTGCTGTCGAACTGACGATGAGGTTCAAGGCTCAAGGTTCGAGGTTCCAGACAAAGCCGCTGCCCTCGCAGGGCGAGCAGGGGTATATGCTGCTGGGTCTGATTGTGGCGATTGCGATCATCCTGATCGGGCTAAGTGTGGCTGCGATGGAGGCGGCGCGGAGCATTCGCCGGGATCGCGAGCTGGAGACGGTGCGGCGGGCGAACCAGTATGTGCGGGCCATCCGGCTCTACTACAAGAAACTCGGCCACTATCCTGGATCGCTCGAGCAGTTGGAGAAGACGAATAACGTTCGGTACCTGAGGAAGCGGTATGTGGACCCGCTGACCGGCGACGATCAATGGCGGCTGATTCCGGTGGGCAAGAACCAGACGACTGTGAAGGGATTTTTTGGTGAGCCGTTGTCCGGATTGGCGACGACGGGCCTGGGCGCAGCAGCGGGGATGCAGTCTGCGGGCATTGGCGGACCAGGGCAGGCCGCTAACATGCTGAATGCGGCGAACCAGGGCGGGGCTGGTGGCGCCAACGGAAATACGGCTGCGCAGGGCACGGGAACGACCGGGAGTGGCACTGACGCCGGGAATCCGCTGGCGCAGGCAGGGTTCGGGAGCGGGGGCGGCGCACCCACAGGACCGTTCATGGGTGTGGGGACGAATGCGAAGGGAACATCCATCCTGGAGCCGAACCAACAGACCAGCTATGAAACCTGGGAGTTCCTGTACGACCCGCGGATCGAGTTGCTGAAGCAGAAGGCGGCGATGAATGCCGGGATCGGCTCGGCCGGGGCGGGAGCGCTGGGTACGTCGACGGACGATGGCTTCGGGTCTTCCAACTCTCCCAACGGCTCCGGTTCATCGAACACGCCGAATGGCTTTGGGTCGACGACTACGCCTGGGGGCTCCAACTCCGGAAGCAGCGGAGCGCCCAACCCACAACCTTAGAACCAGCGATGGGCCTGGAAGCAATTCCGGGCCGTATGCTGGTTCCATGCAATTTTATGGAGATATGCCGATGCGCCGTACTGCTGTTGTGTGCCTGCTGGTGGTTGCCACTCTGGCGGGGAAGATCGTTGTAGGACAGGCCCCAGCAAAGGTACCCGGAGCGGCTTCGTCCTCCGCCTCTCTAGCGGCAATTGCCGAGCCGGCGTGGGTGACGCGCAGCAATGCCTATACGCGGCGGCTGTTGGATGTGCAGTTCAATCACTCGCCGGAGGGCGGTTCGGAGCAGGGGCTGGCGAAGTACGACGACGCGATTACGGACCCGACCCGGGCGGCTGAGATTGTGCAGCGCAAGCAGCTGCAGGCCATTCTGACAGAGATCAAGGCGGATGAGAAGAAGGAGAAGAGCAAGGACCTGCGCGAGGACATGGAGATTCTGCAGAGGGCGTTCAACCTGCAGTTTCGCGAGGACGACTACCAGCTTGATCATCGCGTGACGTTTGTCGATGCGAGCCAGGCAGTGTTTGCCGGGGTACGGACGTTGCTGAACGACCAGGTTGCAGCGGAGCGGAGGCCGGCGGCGGCGATCCGGCTGCGCAAATATGCGGGTACCGAGCCGGGATACAAGCCCCTGACGGAGCTGCTGAAGCAGCGCGTGATGGAGCAGATGGCTAAGCCGGGGGTGTTGTATCCATCGTCCACCGAGATGGAGTCGCAGTTGGCCTTGGACCAGAACTACATCGACGGCATGCGGCAACTCTTTGTGAAGTACGACCTGAGCGGGTGGCAGGGCGCGCTGGACAAGCTGACGGAAGAGTTGGCTGACTACAACACATGGATTCGCGGGACGGTAATGCCGAAGGCACGGAGCAGCTTCCAGCTTGCGCCTGAGGAGTATGCGCTGCGGCTGGAGCACTACGGAGTGACGATTGATCCGGCCCAACTGGCGCTGATGGCGCACGCGGAGTTTGCACAGTGCCAGGCGGAGATGGCGCCGCTTGCGCTGGAGGTGGCCAAGCAGCACGGATGGCAGTTGACGGACTATCGCGATGTGATCCGCGAGTTGAAGAAGACGCAGATTACGGGCGATGCCATCGTGCCGTTTTATACAGCGCGATTGAATGCGATTGAAGACATTATCGTCGCGCAGAAGCTGGTAACCCTGCCCGAGCGACCGGCGATCATCCGGCTGGCGACTGCGGCGGAGACGGCGCAGCAGCCCGCGCCGCACATGGTGCCTCCACCGTTGCTGCACAACACCGGCGAGAAGGGCGAGTTTGTGCTGCCGCTGAACGCTGCGTCCACGGCGGAGGGTGCGGGGGACACGTACGACGACTTCACCTTTGACGCGGTGGCGTGGGCGATGACGGCGCACGAGGCCAGGCCGGGCCATGAGTTGCAGTTCGCGTCCATGCTGGAGCATGGAGTGAGCCTTGCACGAGCAATGTACGCGTTCAACTCGACCAATGTGGAAGGCTGGGGACTGTACGCGGAGTGGATGATGCAGCCGTATGAGCCGGCGGACGGTAAGCTGCTGACGCTGCAACTGCGGCTGCTGCGCGCGGCGCGGGCGTATCTGGATTCGGAGCTGCAGTCGGGCAAGATAACGCAGGCGGATGCGTACAAGGTGCTGGAGAACGATGTGGTGCTGAGCCACGGGATGGCGAAGGAAGAGGTGGAGCGATTCGTCTTTCGCATGCCGGCGCAAGCCAATAGCTACTTCTACGGTTACACAAAGCTGATGCAGTTGCGTAAGGATACCGAGGCAGCGCTGGGGCCGAAGTTCAACCAGCAGAGGTATCACGACTTTCTGCTGGCCCAGGGACTGCTGCCGCCGGACCTGATGCGCCAGGCCGTGATGGAGGAGTTTGTGCCGAGCCAGAAGTAAGGTACCCGACCCACGGCGTGGATCCCGCCGTGGGCGGGTGACCACTACATGGGCTGGTTGGGTTGGAACAGGGCGATAGTAGCGCCGGTGGTATCGACCAGGATGGTGAACCAGCCGACGTTGGGAATCTCATCGGGCCCCTTGTGGATGGTTGCGCCGAGTGACTTCGCCTTTTCGGTGGCAGCGTTGATGTCCTCTACGCCGACGTAGGCGAGCCAGAAGGTGGGCACTCCGGGCATGGAGAAGAGACCGCCGCCGGGACCTGAGTCGGGCTTGAAGGTGCTGTAGATCATGCCTCCGCCCATATCGTTGTCGGTGAATTCCCAGCCGAAAAGTCCGGCATAAAACTCCTTGGCTTTGACGGTGTCGGGTGTGCAGAGCTCGAGGTGAACGAAGGGATTGGACAAGGGGTGTTCCTTTCGAGTTGAGGAAGAGTAGGCGGCGCAAGGCGCGAACCCCGGCCACGCATAGAGGATAATGGATGGCGCGAAGGCGTGCATGAATGACGGATGACACTTGGCCCCGGAGGAAGAGATGGAGCGCAGGAGTTTCTTGAAGCTTGGCGCGGGTGCGCTGGCAGCGGAGTCGTTTGTGCGGTCGGCGGAGGCAACCATGCTCGGCTGGCGCGGCCTGTGGGCGGTACCGGCAAACGTTGCTTCGGTCCGGTATTTTGGGGTGTTTCGGGAAGCGACGCCGGTCTCCACCAAACCGCACGGATGGATGCGCGAGATGCTGACGCGGCAGGTCAATGGCCTGGCGAAGCACCATGCGGTCAGCGGGTTTCCCTATGACACCTGCCTGTGGGCAGGCGATATGCCGGCGCCGAAGCACGGCGAACGCTGGTGGCCCTACGAACAGGCTGGGTACCTGATCGACGGCCTGGAGCGGCTGGGGCTGGCAATGGACGAGCCGGCGGTGCTGGAGGAGGCGCGCGCGAACCTACGGTACGTTCTGGACCATCCAGCGGCGGACGGCTCTCTGGGGCCGACGGACATCGGCATGACGAACTGGCCCCACGCGGTCTTCTTCCGCGCCCTGTCGGCAGACCGCGACGCCACTGGACAGGCGACGATTGCAGAGGCGCTGGCCCGGCACTACAAGGCGAAGCCGGCGAACTATGGACGAGGGTATCGCGACTGCGCCAACGTGGAGACCATGGTGCGGCTGTATGGCGAGAGCGGCGATCCCGCGATGTTGGAGAAGGCGAAGCAGACGTATAGTGCATTCAACCAGACGAACGCAGCGACGAACCTGGCGCACCTGAGCGACGATAAGCCATGCGCAGAGCATGGGGTGACGTTCAACGAGACGGCCAAGCAGCCAGCGATTCTCTATCTGGCAACGGGCGAGCGGGCGATGCTGGACGCAAGCCTGAATGGGTATCGCAAGGTCGATCGCGACGACATGCTGGCGAGTGGGCTGCACTCCGCGGAAGAGGGGCTGCGGGGGAACGACCCGTCGCTCTACCACGAGACGTGCGACGTATCCGACTACGCGTGGAGCGTGGGCTACCTGCTGATGGCGACCGGGGATGCGAGTTGGGCCGACCACATCGAGAAAACAACATTCAATGCGGGGCTGGGATCGATTACGAAGGACTTCAAGGCGCACCAGTATTTCTCGTCTCCCAACCAGGTGGTCGCACGGCATGGGCTGGTGTCGAAGTACGACACGAACCGCGTGGCATATCGTCCTGGGCACGACACGGAGTGCTGTTCAGGCAATGTCCATCGCTTTCTGCCGAACTACGTACTGCGGCAGTGGATGCGGACGCCGCAGGGCGGAGTGGTTGCGGCGCTGTACGGGGCGAGCATCCATAAGACCACGGTGCATGGCGTTCCGGTGACGATCGAGCAGCAGACGGAGTATCCGTTTGCCGATACGGTGACGCTGGTGGTGCGGTGTGCGCAGCCGCTGGCGTTCCCGCTGCATGTGCGCATTCCGGGGTGGGCGGACGGAGCGGAGATTACGGTGAATGACAAGCGGTGGCCGGGACTATGCACGCCGGCGTCGTTTGAGACGATTCAGCGCACCTTCGCAAATGGCGACACCGTGCGGATGCATTTTCCAATGGCGGTGCGGCTCCGCTACTGGGGCACGGGCGCGGTGAGCGTGGAACGCGGGCCACTGGTGTACTCGCTGAAGATTGAGGAGGCAGCGACTCCGGTGTTCGGCGTCAAGACGACGCCCGAATTTCCCGCGTGGGACATTCTGCCTGCGTCGCCGTGGAATTATGGTCTGCAGGTGAAGGAGTTTGACATCGCCTCGCAGGTGCAGGTGGTGGAGCGCAGCGTCTCCGGCTTTCCCTGGGACGTGGGCAACTCGCCGATTGAGTTGCGTGTGCCTGCACGACGGATCTCCGCGTGGACGCTGCCGGAAAAGACGATTCCTTCGCTGCTGGAGAAACCGGTTGGAGATGGAGAAATCGAGACGGTAACGCTGGTTCCGTACGGGGCGACGCGGATCCGGCTAACGGTGTTTCCTCTGCTGGGATAGGCGAGCTCAGTGCGCGCCGGCTGGGGCCTTGCCGGGCTTGACCTTCTTGAAGGTCCAGACGACGGCGACGCAGAGGAAGCAGAGCAGCGAGAGCCAGCGAAAGACGTCCACGAAGGACCAGATGGCGGCCTGCCGACTGAGCTGCTGGTAGAGCAGGGCCTGCGCCGGGTGCAGCGTGTTTGCTGGGCCGACGACGCCGGTGAGCGCATGCTGGCTAGCGCTGAGCGAATTCTGGAACTCCCGGCCGGTTTGCGGGACGGAGTTCAGAATCTCGTTCTGGTGGACGCTGGCGCGGCGCGTGAGCAGGGTGCTGGCAATGGAGATGCCGATCGAACCGCCGACGTTGCGCATGAGGTTGAAGATGCCGGAGGCGTTGCCGATCTGTTCGGTGCGCAGCGTGCCGTAGGCAGCGGTAGAGATGGGCACGAAGACGAACGACAGGCCGAACCCGGTGATGAGGATGGGCAGCAGCAGCGTGGTCGGCGAGAGGTCGAACGTGACGTTGCCGAAGTAGAGCGTGGTGAGCCCAAAGGTGAGGAACCCGAAGGTGAGCAGGTAGCGGGGATCGACCTTGTTGGAAAGGAATCCAATGACCGGCATGCCGCAGATGGCGCCAATGCCGCGCGGCGCGACCACGAGGCCAGCGGTAAAGGCAGTGTAGCCCAGGAGCTCCTGGTAGAAGAGCGGCAGCACGGTGATGGTGGAGTAAATCCCGATTCCGAAGAGGAAGATGAGCGTGCAGCCGATGAGGAAGTTGCGGTCCTTGAGCACCTTCAGGTTGACCAGCGCGTCCTTCTTGGTCCAGGAGTGCCAGCAGAAGAAGATGAAGCTGGTGATCAGGAAGAATACAGACCAGCGGATCCATGCGGCACCGAACCAATCGTCTTCCTGGCCTTTGTCCAGTACCACCTGCAGCAGACCGGTCCACACGACCAGGGCGCCGAAGCCGATGCTGTCGAACGGCGAGACCTTGGCATTGCGGATGTAGGGCGGGTCCTTGATGAAGCGGTTGATCATGAACAGCGCCAGAACGCCGATGGGGATGTTGATGTAGAAGGCATAGCGCCACGAGTAGGTGTCCGTAAGCCAACCTCCGAGGGTTGGGCCGAGCACGGGAGCGACCACCACTCCGAAGGCGAAGACGGCCATGGCGGCGCCACGCAGGCGTGGCGGGAAAGATTCCAGCAGAATGGCCTGCGAGATAGGCTGCAGCGCCCCGCCGCCGGCACCTTGAATGACGCGGGCGAGCAGTAGAAAGCCGAGGGTGGGGGCGGCTCCGCAGGCAAAGCTGGAGACGGTGAAGATGGCTACGCAACTCATCAGGAAACGCTTGCGCCCGAACTTGAGCGAGAACCAGTTGCTGGCCGGCAGGATGATTGCGTTGGCCACAAGATAGCTGGTCAGAACCCAGGTCGCCTCGTCGGTGGTGGCGGAAAGCGAGCCGGCGATATAGGGCAGCGCAACCGAGGCGATGGCGGTGTCCAGCACCTCCATGAACGTCGCGAGCATCACCGCCGCGGCGATGAGCCAGGGATTGACGCCGGCGTCGACTTCGGCGGACTGGTCTGGTGGTGCTGTTTCTGTTGCCGCCATGCTTGCGGGGAAACTCCTTCTGGAGGGAAGCGGAACTGTAAGGATATAGAGTTGCGCGGGTGCACCGGGGATGCTTTTTGCCGCGGGATGGGTGTGGGGAGCGAGCCCAGGTCTCCGCTGCTGAATGCCAGGCGACCCGCTCGAATGTCCATTCTATCAATGAATTACGGCGCAGGACGTGCACATAAGCAGGGCGCAGCATGGTAGATTCTGGGAATGAACGAGATTGAGTCCGTAGGCCAGGGCGTGCTGCTGACTTCTCCGGCGGAGCCAGGTCCGGTTCGGCACGAGCGACCATGGCTGTTCGCGTTCCTGATCGCTCCGGTCGCGATCCTGGCCAATGGGCTGGCGGGCGGTGTGCTGTCCTACCTGTTCCGGCAGCATGGGGTTCCGATTGAACGCGCCTCGGCGATTCTTGCGCTGCTGGTGCTGCCGCAGACGATCTACTTCCTCTGGAGTCCCATTACCGACCTGTTTGTGCGCAGGCGGACGTGGATGATGATGGGCGCGGTGGCAGCCGGTGGAATGATTGCGCTCGCCTTCCAGCAGCCCGACCTGTCCGCGACACGAGCGGTTGCCATGATGTTTCTGGGCGCGTGCTGCGGGCAGTTGGTGACATCGAGTTGCGGCGGCATGATGGGAACGCTGCACGGCGAGCGGCGGAGGTTGGTGGCCAGCAGCGCATTCCAGGCCGGGTCGCTGGCGTTTGGCGCAATGGCGATCCTGGTGCTGACCACGCTCTCCCAGCGCATGACCCTGGGAATGCTGGGATGCGCGGCGGGAGGAATGATTGCCGTGCCCGCGTTGGCCGCCTTTGGCTCGCCGGAACAGAAGCGGGTGAGCGAAGAGACGCTTGGACACACTCTGGCGGCAATCGGCCGCGAGTTCAAGGCCGCGTTCCTGTGCTGGAGAGCGGTGCCCTATATCGCGGTGGCGACTTTCCCCATGGCCAGCGGAGCGGCGATTGGGCTGCTGCCCGGAGCGGCGCAGGATTACGGAGTCAGTACAGCCCACATGGCCTGGATGAACGGCGCGGGCGGCGCATTCCTGACCGGCGGCGGCGCTCTGGCCGCAACGCTGATCACGCCCAGGGTTCGGGCCACCGTCAGCTACCTGGTCTGCGCACTGGTAAATGTGATGGTGCTTGGAGTGTTGTGGCTCGGTCCCATGAAACCGGGCACGTACTACCTGGGCGCAACGCTTTATTTGTTTACTATTGGCACCTGCTACGCGATGTACACCGCCGTATCCCTGGAGTTCATGGGCAAGTCAGGCAAGAGCGGCAGCAGCCGCTACTCGATCTACAACTCGATGGGCAACGTCCCGGTGGCCTATATGACGGCGCTGGACGGCCTGGGCGCAAAACATTGGGGAACTCGCGGGTTGGCGGGGACCGAGGCTGTGCTGGGAGGGGTGGGCGGCACGCTGCTGCTGCTCTACTTCCTGGCGCGTAAGGGCGCTGTGGCGGCTGCCGGGGAAGCTGCAATCCCTGGTTGAGCAGTCTGCGGACAGAACCGGCATAGAGAAAGAGACGGGGCCGATTAAAGCCGCGTGATTCTATAGGTTCTTCTTCACGGCCTGTGAATGGCTTGCTATTGGTGAGTGATGGTGCCGGAGTAAGCGCCGGCTGGGCAACCGGACCCGCCCGTCGTAGTTATGCTCGCCGTTGCAGGCGAAGCTGCCGTACTGATACTGGCATTGAGCGTGGTTGGCAGTCCGATATTGGTGAGTTGCGTGCTGTAGCCGCCGACCAGGCCGGTGACGCTCACCGGTGTGACGAAGCTGCACGAAGAAGAGGTAAACGAGATTGTGCCGGTCACAGGGAACTGTCCGTCGGAGTTTGCAGCGCCCTCTAGCAGGGAGAAGCTGGCCGTGCCGCTGGCCGGACCTGCCAGGGTTCCGCTCCAGGTGTAGCTGATGGTCGGGATAAAGGCGAGGGTCAGGGCAGACGAGCTGAGCGTGCAGGTGCCTCCGGAGACCTGGATGGTGCCGCTGGCCGTGGTCGTGCCGCCGGTATTGGAGACGAGCGGGAGTTGGACCACGACGGTGGCGACGCTGCTGGAGTACGAGCCGGAGGTCAGCGTCAGAACGTTGTTGACCACCGAGCCGCTGAATGGGATATCCGTTGTGTTGGAGACACACTGGGTTGCGGTCCCGGTGTAGCGAAAGACACCTGTGGCGCTGGCTCCAGTCACGGTCAGTGCGCCGGTAAAGGTAGCGGCATTGGCCGTTCCCGGGGCGACGGTGAGGACGTAGTCGCCGGTCGTGATGCCGGAGCCGCCATTGCCAATGGACGAAGAGGCCGACGAGCAGGCTAGCAGCGCGGCGAGAGGAAGAAGCAGGAATAGACGGAGCCCAGAACGCATGAGTGCCATCGTACGCCGCAGGAATTTTATGGACAAGGGAATTATTCCCGTATTGCAGCGCCACTGCTCATTGGGCGGCGAAGTGATCGCGGTGCCAGCCTGGATCTGCCAGTTCTGCCAACTGCCGGTTTGAGTCGTGCCGCCTGATCCGCCGGAGGGGGAAGACGTTGAGGGGAGCGCGCAGTCAATCAACGCGGCTGCGGGAAGAAGCAGAGCCAGACGAGGTCCGCGGTTCATGGCTGGCATCCTTTCTCTGGGCCAGAATGGTACGCCCGCTAGGCTGGCCCACAGCGATTTATTTGCCGCCGCTCCACTTATCGAGCAAGGATGGCGCATCCCACGGCACATAAGGTGCATCAGATAGATTGACAGTAAGTCACTCATATGTGAGACTGGAAAGGTCGATGAAGGCTCAAAGGATTCGAAAATCCGGGTCTGGTGGCTTATTTCCAAGAGTTTAGAAGTGCATTTTGGAGTTCAGGAGCGAGAGTATGGGAAAGATTATTGGAATTGATCTGGGAACCACCAACAGTTGCGTCGCGGTGATGGAAGGCGGCGAGCCGAAGGTAATTCCGAACGAAGAGGGCGGTCGCACAACGCCGTCGATTGTTGCATTTACGAAGAGCGGGGAGCGGCTGGTGGGCCAGGTGGCGAAGCGCCAGGCGATTACGAACCCGGAGAACACGGTTTACTCCATCAAGCGGTTCATGGGACGCCGGTTGAACGAGGTTGGCGACGAGCTGAAGATGGTGCCGTACAAGGTTGTGGCCAAGGGCGACAACGTTGCCGTCGTAGCGCAGGGCAAGGAGTATACGGCGCCGGAGATCTCGGCGATGATCTTGCAGAAGCTGAAGAAGGCGGCGGAGGACTATCTGGGCCAGAGTGTGACCGATGCGGTCATCACCGTGCCAGCGTACTTCAACGACGCGCAGCGGCAGGCAACCAAGGACGCCGGCAAGATTGCCGGTTTGGACGTCAAGCGCATTGTGAACGAGCCGACCGCGGCTGCGCTGGCCTATGGGCTGGACAAGAAGAAGGACGAGACGATCGCCGTGTATGACTTTGGCGGCGGAACGTTCGACATCTCGATTCTGGAAGTGGGCGAGGGCGTGATCGAGGTGAAGTCGACCAACGGCGATACCCACCTGGGCGGCGACAATTTGGACCAGCGCATTGTGGACTGGCTGATTGGCGAGTTCAAGAGCGATACCGGCCTGGATCTGCACGCCAAGGGTAACGAGATGGCACTGCAGCGGCTGAAGGATGCGGCGGAGAAGGCGAAGATCGAGCTTTCGACGGCGCAGGAGAGCGAGATCAACCTGCCGTTTATTACGGCGGACGCGAGCGGACCGAAGCACCTGGTGCGCAACCTGACCCGGGCCAAGTTGGAGTCGCTGGTCGATGACCTGTTGCAGAAGTCGGTTGGGCCGTCCAAGCAGGCGCTGAAGGATGCCGGCGTGGACGCCAGCAAGATCGACGAAGTGGTGCTGGTCGGCGGACAAACCAGGATGCCGGCTATTCAGGAGCTGGTGAAGAAGCTGTTTGGCAAGGAGCCGCATAAGGGTGTGAACCCGGATGAGGTGGTTGCCATCGGCGCGGCGGTTCAGGCTGGCGTGCTTGCCGGCGATGTAAAGGACTTGCTGCTGCTCGATGTCACTCCGCTGACCCTGTCGATCGAGACACAGGGCGGCGTGGCGACCAGCATGATCGCGCGCAATACCACGATTCCGACCAAGAAGTCGGAGACGTTCTCGACGGCGGCCGATAATCAGACCGAGGTTGAGGTGCACGTGATGCAGGGCGAGCGTCCGATGGCAGCGCAGAACCGCACGCTGGGTAAGTTCAAGTTGGGCGGCATTCTGCCGGCTCCGCGCGGGGTGCCGCAGATTGCGGTGACGTTCGACATCGACGCCAACGGCATCCTGAACGTGACGGCGAAGGACAATGCCACGGGCAAGGACGCGAAGATCACCATCACCAGCTCTTCAGGCCTGAGCAAGGAAGAGGTGGAGCGCATGGCGAAGGACGCCGAGGCTCACGCGGCCGAGGACAAGGAGCAGCGCGACAAGGTCGAAGCGCGCAATGGGCTCGACTCGATGGTGTACAACGTCGAGAAGATGCTGAAGGATTCCGGCGAAAAGGTGGAGGCTGCGGACAAGACGGAAGTCGAAGCTGCGCTGGCCGAGGCCAAGACGACGCTGGGTGGCGATCCAGGCGCGACAGAGCTGAACGCCGCCAAGGAGCGTCTAACTGCTGCGAGCCACAAGCTGGCTGAGGCGATGTACAAGGCAGCAGCAGCGTCACCTGCGGAAGGCGCGCCTGCCGGAGAAACTGCCGGCACGACGGAAGAGCCGAAGAAGGACGAAGGCGTGATCGACGCCGAGTACGTGGATGTCGAGAAGTAAGAGACAGTATGCCGGCTAGGCAGTGAGTCGGCAGGTCGGTGGCAAGGGGAGAGCGCTCGCACGGGTTGGGGCGCTCTTCTTATATTCAGCCCGGTGGTTTGGTGGTGGATAGGCTGGGACAGCGGAGGTGGAGTATGACGGGGCAAATGGTATGGAAGTGTGAGCAGTGGTTGGGCGGCAAGATCAAGGAAGAGAAGGTCTTTTTCAGCGAGGAGCAGGCGCGGGAGTTTGTGCGCAAACTCTCCGGAGCGTCTCCGGACCTGATGTTCAGGATTGAGCCGATGCCGATTCAGCATGTGTGGAACTGAGGCGTCCGCACGGCAGATGACGGATGGCGCGGGGAAGCTGGTCTGGTTCCCCAGATCAATTCGAAGTCTGGGGCTGTGCAGTTTGGCCCGGACGTGAGACATTGGATGGAACAAATGGAACTCATTGATTTGCGGAGATGAGGTACTTGCAAGCCTGAACTCTTGAGCAGGGCTACGACGCGGGCAAAAGCGGAAAGCTGGGCACAACCTGAACACAAGAGAACCTGGAACTCAATCGGATTCCCGGAGGCAAAAGCGAATGAATGAGACCCTGTGGCGGTGCGACCAGGTTCGTGCCGGTCAGTTGTATAACCGGATGATGTTTGACACGCGGGAAGAAGCAGAACAGTTTATGAACCGGATGCGGCAGATGGAGCCCGACCAGACGATTTCCATTGAAGCAATCGAGGCATGGAGGGTGTGGAACTGAGGACCTGCAGAATGGCAGCAGGCCTCGGCAGATGGCTCCAGATGTGATTCTTCCAATGAGGGGGCGCGGCTTCGGCCGTGCCCTTTTTGGAATGCAGGGTAAACAAGTCTAGAAGCGAGAGAGCAATTCGATGGCGACACAGACCAAGGACTACTACAGCACGCTGGGTATCAAAAAGACGGCGACCGCGGACGATATCCGCAAGGCCTTCCGCAAACTCGCGCGCAAATATCACCCGGACGTGAATCCGAACGACAAGAAGGCGGAGGAGAAGTTCAAGGAGATTTCCGAAGCGAACGACGTGCTGAGCGACGAGAAGAAGCGCAAGATCTATGACCAGCTCGGGTTCTATTCGGACAACATCGATCCCGCTGCGGCGGAGGCGGCAGCACGGGGCGGGTACGGCGGCGGCTCTGCGGCCGGGGCCGGCGGACGCGGCGCGCAGGAGGTCCCATTTGACTTTAGCGGCTTCGACTTTTCCGGCTTTCAGGGAGGTGGCGGTGGTCGCGGCCGGGGCGCCGCACAGGAGCCGGCGGCCAGCGGATTCGGCGGCAGCTTCCGCGACATCTTTGGCGGGATCTTCTCTGGCAACAAGGCTGCGACGCGCGGGCCGCAGCCTGGAACGGACCTGGAATACCAGGTGAGTGTGGACTTCTGGTCGGCGGTGCGGGGCGGCGTGGCGCGGCTGGAGATTCAGCGGCAGGAGGCCTGCCCCGCCTGCAAGGGCAAATCGACCACCGGCGGCAGCGTCGAGTGCCCTGAGTGCAAGGGCAGCGGGCAGGTGACGCAGATGGGCGGGCGGATGAAGTTCAACATCCAGTGCCCGCGCTGCGGCGGCAGCGGCAAGGTCACGAACGGATGCCCGACCTGCGACGGCGAGGGCGTGGTGACGCGGCGCGAGCCGCTGGAGTTCCGCATCAAGGCCGGGACGCGCGACGGACAGCGGATTCGGCTGGCAGGCAAAGGCAACGCGGGCACGGACGGCGGCGCGGCGGGCGACCTGTACCTGATTGTGAAGGTGGGGACGCATCCGGTGTTTGCACGCGTGGGCGACGATATCCATGTGACCGTGCCGGTGACAGTGGCGGAGGCCGCGCTGGGCGCGAAGATCGAGGTCCCGACGATCGATACGCACGACGGCGGCGGCCGAACGCAACTGAAGATTCCGCCAGGGACGCAGACCGGGCAGAAGCTGCGGCTGCGTGAGAAAGGCGTGCCCAGTGCAGCGCACGAAGGCAAGCGCGGCGACGAGATCGTGGAGGTGAAGGTGGTGGTGCCGAGGGTGCAGGACGAGCGGTCGAAGGAAATATTGCGGGAGCTGGCCAGCCTGAACCCCGAAGACCCGCGGGCGGAGTTGCTTTCAGAGGTATAGGACGGACGTGAACCATGGCGACGAAGCGTAAGTCGAAGGGCGGGTACATGATCTCGGCGGTGGCGGAGATGTATGACATTCATCCGCAGACACTGCGGTTGTATGAGCGCGAGGGGCTGCTGTTGCCCAGCCGGAGCGACGGCAACACGCGGCTGTACACGGACGAGGATCTGGAGCGGCTGGAGTTCATCCTGAACCTGGCGCGCGACCTGGGCGTGAACATCGCCGGCATCGCAATCGTCTTGCAGATGCGCGAGCGCATGGAGGAGATGAACCGGCAGATGCAGGGGTTCGTCGACTATGTGCGGACGGAAATGCTGGCGCGGATGCAACAACAGCAGCCGGGCGCGGGGCTGATCCCGGTGCCGAGGTCGGCGATGGTGGCACAGCGGGCGGCAACGTCCTCCGGAGTGATCCCCGGCAAGCGGACGATTGTGGCTGCCAAGCCGGGGAAGGCCGCGAAAGCCAGGTAGGCAGGATTGTTTTAGACTCAAGAGGGCTGGGCTTGCGGCGCGACGTGCGCTTCAGCGAGTGGATCAGCGAAAAGGTGCGATGAGTTTGTTCTTGCGGATTCTGTATTTCGGTGCGGTTGCGGGCACGGTAACGTCGGCAATCTATTGCGCTATGGTGCTGGCGGGCGCAGTCCGGTTTGCGCGGCGCAAGCGGCGCGAAGCACAGGCGCCGATGGACTATCTTCCCCCGGTAAGCGTGCTGAAGCCGCTGCACGGCACCGAGCCGGACCTGGAAGAGAATCTGAAGCGCATCTTTGAGATCGACTATCCGGTGTTTGAAGTGCTGTTCTGCGCGCGCCATCCGAGCGATGCCGGGCTGCAGATGGCGCAGCGGATTGCAGCGGGGTATCCGGATGTTCCGGTGAAGTTCCTGACCTGCGGCGAACCGCGGTTCCCGAATGCCAAGATGTGGTCGATGGCTGCGCTCAGCGAGGCGGCGGCGTATGACACGCTGGTGACCAGCGATGCGGATGCGCGCGTCTCGCGGGATTACCTGAAGCGCTGCGTGCAGGAACTGGCGGACCCGAAGCGGCAACTGGCGTCGTGCCTGTACGTGGGCCGGACCGGCGGCGGACTGGCGGCGCAACTGGATGCGGTGGGCAAAAGCGTGGAGATGTCCGGCGGGATCTTTGTGGCGGACATGATCGAGGGCGGGACGCGGTTTGCGCTGGGTGTGAGCATGGTGCTCCGACGTGGAGCCTTCCAAAAGGCAGGCGGCTACGAAGACCTGGGGCAATATTATGCCGAGGACTTTGTGCTGGGGAACCGGTTGGCGGAGCAGGGCTACGGCGTGCGCATGGCAAACTATGTGGTGCGGCTGATGGTGCTGCCACAAGGGCTGCGTGCATCGTTCCGCGACCAGTTGCGCTGGATGAAGAGTACGCGGCGGTCGCGTCCGGCGGGACACCTGGGGACGGGACTGACCTACGCTGTTCCATTCGGACTGCTGGGACTCGTGTGGGGCCTGTTGGCGAGGCATCCAGGGATAGGGCTGCTGTGGCTGCTGGCGACCTGTGTCAACCGCTGGGTGATGGCGGCGGTGGTGTTATGGGCGCTGGAAGATGAGCAGGCAGGCAAGCCGACTCTGATCTATCCGCTGCGCGACCTGCTGGGCTTTACGGTATGGCTGGCGAGCTACATGGGCGACACCATGCAGTACCACGGCGGGGCCTACTCACTGGGCGTGGGCGGCCGGTTTGAGCCGGTGGACCGCAAGACGAAGCCGAACCTGCCTGGTGGAAAGCTGCCGGAAGCGCCGGTGCGGGGGAAATAGGGCAGACCATCGAGTCAGCCGTCAGCCAGTCCATGCAACGGGACACACGCCAGCCTTTCAGGGCTGGTTGGTGAGAATGGACTTGCCGCCGGCGGCAGCGAGAACGCGGACGTGCCCATAGCGGGCCAGGTCCGGGATGCGGGTGTCCGGGTGGTATGTCAGCAGGAAGATGCGGCCGGAGCCGGACCAGAGGTGGCGGAGGGAGTCGTCGGTCTCGAAGAGGGCGGGTGCATCCGGCCAGAAGCTGCCGTACCAGGGGCCGTTGATGCGTCCATTCACCAGATGCACCGGCTGGTGGGTGTAGAACAGCAGGGTGGAGCCCGCGGTGAGTTCGCCATCGATGACGATGAGGCCGGGGGAGCTGCAGGTTGCGGGTTGCAGCGTGCAGGTGTGCTGTTGCTCGGCGTTGATGGCGAGCGCTAGTCCCTTGGAGCCGAGGGTGGGATAGAAGCGGACCAGGCCCGCGTGCATGCAGAGCAGCAGACCGGTGGCGGCCGCCGCCAGCGCCAGGTTGGCGGCGAAGGTGCGCCCGCTGCGCCGCAGCAGGTAGGTGAGCGGGCCGATGGTGAGCATGCTCAGGCCGAAGGCTGTGAGCGGTCCGCGGAACAGTCCCATGGCCGCGCCGGTAAGGTCGAAGAGGTGGCCGAGGGAGAGATCGTAGTTGCTGCCCTGGGCGAGCAGGGTGGCGATGTCGGTGTTGGGGTCGGTGTGGGGCGCCGTGATGGCAAAGAAGAACGCGATGGCCGCGCACAGGCTGCCGATGGGGACGAGCAGCCACTTGTGCCACGCCAGGGCGCTGCGGTCGGCTGCAGGGTGCGTTGCGCTGTCGGAGCCATGGTCGGCGCGGGCGAGCAAGCCGCCGGCCATCAGGGCGAGCGCGGGCAGGGCGGGCAGCGAGTAGTACTCCTGGCGGGCGGAGAGGGTGAAGAAGCCGAGGACGAGGCCAGTCCAAAGAAGCAGGGTGAGGGCGGCCTGGTGGTTGCGGAAAGACAAAGGCGAAATGCGGGGATTCTTCGCCGCGCTCAAAATGACAGACTCGGGGCGTCCGGTGCGCAGATCGCGAAGGTGCTGGCGGATGGCGCCGGGGAGGAAGGCGACCCAAGGGAAGATCCATATGGCGGCGAGCAGCCAGAAGAGCGGGATGGGAACCTGGCCGTAGTCGTGCGGGATGCGGCGGGAGAGGAAGCGCGCGATGTGCTCGTTGTAGAGATAGAACCACGCCCACCCGCCATGCGCAGGCAGGCCCAGGCCGCCGGGCAGTGCGATGGGCGGATTGCGCAGCGCGGCAAGGATATGCCACGGCGCGGCGATGGCGAGGAAGACGAGCGCGGACGCGATGAGGTGGAGTTTGAAGAGCAGGCGAAGCTGGCGGGTGATCAGCAGATAGAAGACCACGAAGCCTATGGGGAAGACGAGACCGATGAAGCCCTTGGTCAGCAGGTTGAGCGCGGTGACTGCGGCGAAGGCGAGGCACGGGAGCAGTGCCCGGTTGACCGTTGTTCTCTTCCCGTTGCTCGTTGACTGGAGGCGCTCCAGAGCGATGAGGAAGGTGTGGATGGAGAGTGTCATCCACAGCCCGACGACGATGTCCGGGATGTAGAAGCGGGTGTAGAGATAGGGGCCGATGCAGGTGGCGAGGGCCAGGGCGGAGTAGAGGGCGGCGCGGTCGGGGTGTTCGGCGGGCGAGATGCCGGCGAACAGTCGCAGGCCCAGCGCGTAGGTGGCCAGCAGCAGGGCCAGGGTCAGCAGCGTGAGCGGCAGGCGACCGGCCCAGTCCGATTGTCCAAATACGGCCATCGACCCGGAAGCGAGCCAGTACATCAGCGGCGGCTTGTCGAAGAATCGGATGCCGTCGATATACGGGGTGACGAAATCGTGGCGTACCAGCATCTGGCGTGCGATCTCAAGGTATACGGAGTCGACATCGTCCAGCAGGCCGGGGGTGAAGATGCAGCCAATGTGGAGGACGAGCCAGGCAAGAACGATCAGGCCGATGGAGCGCGGGTTCCATTGGCGGGCAGGTGCCGCGTCGACACGGGCGGTTTGGGGTTCAATCTGGATCACGTTTCTCGGGTCGGTATGGATTCTGCTACTTCGACGGAAGGCTGGCAAGCAGCAACGGCGAAATACGGTGTATCTTTCACTCTGTTCAGGGTCGGACAAGCGGTTAGGGGTCGAGCGGGCGGTCGGAGACGAGGGCTTTGCCGGAGGTCTCTTCCAGGATGATCTGGCGCTGGCCGAGCAGGCGGTCGACATCGTCGCGCCGCTCCAGCGGTACGAAGAGGATTTTGCGTGGGCCGCTGCCCCACTGGGCGGAAAGTTCGGCCGGAGTCAGGAACAGAGGCTGCGCATCGGGAAAGGTTGAGCCGAAGAGCATGGAGGAGGAGCGGCCGTCGACGAGCAGGGCGGGTCGCGAGAGGGAGCGGTTGAGGTAGAAGGGGATCGACGAGCCGTAGGCCTGGTCGCCGTAGAGCAGCAGTGTGTTGTCGCGGGAGATTCGGCCAGAGGCTTCGAGCTGCTGGATGCGCGCGGCAAAGTTCTGCGAAGAGAGCATGGGGGCGAAGCGGACGAGCGCGATGTGGGCCGCGACAAGGAAGACGGTGGAGGTGAGTGCGACGGCGGTGATGGCGGCCAGATGGCGGTGGCGGGCGCGGAGAATCCAGGCGACGGCGGGGCCGATCGCGAAGGCGGCGAGCGCTAATGCGGCGGGCAAACGCAGCGCGGCGAAGCTGGGCCCTGTGAGGTCGAAGAGGCTGGACATGGAGAGGGTGTAGTTGCCGATGCCGCGATGGGCGAGCAGGTCGTCGACGTTGGGCAGGGCTGCGAGGTGGCGCGAGGTCCACAGGCCAAAGGCGAGCGCGGCGGCGATGAGCAGGCCGAGGGTGGTGAAGGCGGCATGAGCGAAAGAGACAGCTCTCAGTTGCAACTTGTCCGTCGTCAGCGAGGCTTGCTCGGCGCGGGTAAGGGAGGCGGCAATCAGCATCAGCAGCGGAAGGTACGCGGGGAAGGTGTAGTACTCCTGGTTGGTGGAGAGGGAGAAAAAGAAAAGCACGAGGGCAGAGAAGATAGCGAGCAGGGCGGTGGTGCGTTGGGACGCATCCAGACGCCGATAACGCCCCTTCGACCGGAGGCTCTTCCTGGCGAAGCGCGGCAGCTCCCGCTCGGCGGTGAGCTCTGTGTCCGAATGGCGGCGCCAGTTGCGATAGCCGGATACGACGCAGAGTGGGACAAAGAGGCTCCAGGGGAAGAGCCAGACGAGGTGGAGCGACCAGTAGAGGGAGCCGGGGAGCTTGTTGTAGTCGCGGGGGATGCGCTGGCCCAGGAAGCGGAGCACATGCTCGTTGACGAAGTAGAACCAGAAGAAGCCGTGGCCGTCCATGCCGCCGGTGTTGCGCAGGCCGGCGAGGATGTGCCAGGGAGCGGCGATGGCCAGGAAGAGCAGCAGTCCGGTGCTGGGCTTGAGGCGGCGCCATTGGCGGTACTCACCGGTCAGGGCGAGGTATATGGCGGCGGTGCCCACGAGGAAGACGAGGGCGACCAGACCCTTGGTGAGCACGGCGAGGGCGAGCGCGGTCCACATCAGGTAGGGATAGAAGGCGTTCGGAAGAAAGGTGCGAGTGGCAGGTGAGGGGTGGAGTCCGGCGGAATCCTTCGATTGTGCGCTGCGCGCTTCACCCAGGATGACGGATTGAGGGGAGGGGTTGAGTGACCGCAGGAAGCAGTAGAGGGCAGCGGCGAGCAGCAGCGAGAGCAGGGAGTCCGGGATAAAGACGCGAGTGAAGAGGAAGACGCCGGCGGAGGTGAGCACGCCGAAGCCGGTATAGAGGGCAGCGCGCTCGCCAAAAGCCTGGCCCGCCCAGCAGTAGCCGAGCAGCATCAGGAGCAGCACGGCTACAGCCTGGGGGAGATGCGCGGCGAAGGCGTTGCAGCCGAAGGCGCGAAGGCTGGCGGCAACGATCCAGTAGGGGAGCGGCGCCTTCTCCAGGTAACGGACGTTGTTGACGTGCAGGGTCACCCAGTCGCCGGAGAGTACCATCTGGCGGGCGGCATTGGCGTGGGTGCCGTCGGCATCATCCAGCACGGGCGGAGAGAACAGCGAGCCGACGAAGAGCAGCAACCACAGTGCGCCAAGGAAAGTGAGCGCACCGGCGCGCCGGAAGTGTACGGCACCGCGAGGGATGGTTGCGGGTTCTGGGGAGGCGATGATGGTCATTGAACTGACTGCATTAACAGCATACGTGGAAGGATGTTGCGGGGCGATGTGCCGCTCCGGGTTCGCGACGGAATGCTCCGATGCGCGCGCCCAGTCTGTTGGGCGTTGTATTGTGACTTGTGCCGGTGGATTTTTTACATTTCGCTGCCCGCGGCGAGGATTGCGGGCAGGAATGCCCAAGGGAGACGGAACAATGCCTACGTTTGCTGCGATTGATATCGGCTCAAACTCCGTCCGGGTAAAGATTGCCACGGTGCATCAGCACCGCCTGAAGACGCTGCACGAGGACCGCGAGGTGGTGCGGCTGGGCGAGAGCGTCTTCCAGACGGGGGTGATCTCCCCGGAGGCAATGGCGAACACGATCAAGGCGCTGAAGCGGTTCCAGAAGGCCGTGCAGCTGCATGTGGCTGACAAGGTGCGCGTGGTGGCCACGAGTGCCATGCGCGACGCGCGCAATGCGGCCGCATTCAATGCATGGGTGAAGTCGGCGACGGGCTGGGATGTGGAGGTGATCTCCGGACTGGAGGAGGGCCGGCTGATCCACCTGGGCATCGTGACGCACGAGCCCGGCGCGAAGGGGCGGTGCCTGATGATCGACCTGGGCGGCGGTAGCTGTGAGGTGATTCTCTCGGACCGCGGCCGGATCAAGGAGATGGTGAGCTTGCCGCTGGGCGCGGTGCGGCTGCAGCAGGAGTTTCTGCACGGCGATCCGCCGGCCAAGCAGGACGTTGCGCGGCTCAAACAGTTCATCGACCGCGAACTGCACCGGGCTGAGCGGAAGCTCGGCACGCCACGGGTGGCATTGGTGATTGCGACCTCGGGTACGGCGGCGGCGCTGGCGGAGGCGAGCCTGGCGATTATGACCAAGGTGCCGGTGCGGAAGACGATGCCCAAGGGATTTGTCCGCCTGAAGCCAAACATTGCGAGGACGGAGATTCTGCGTCCGCTGGCGGACCGGCTGGCAAAGATGAGCAATGTGCAGCGCGCGTCGATTCCGGGCATCGGGCCCAAGCGCTCGGAGATCGTCATCAGCGGCGCGCTGGTGTACGCACGCCTGTTGGAGCGGCTGGGGCTGAAGGGTTTTCGCTACTCGCCGCTCGGCCTGCGCGATGGGATGCTGGCGCAGATGCTGGCGGAGGTCGACCTGCGGGCATCCGTGCATCGCAAGATCGAGTCGGAACGCTGGGCCGGGGTGCTGGAGGTGTGCCGGCGGTATGGCGTGGACCAGCGCAAGGCCGAGCCGGTGCGCGAACATGTGGCACAGCTCTTTGACGAGCTGCTCCGCGTGCACGAGCTGCCGACAGAGTACCGGCTGTGGCTACAGTCTGCGGCGATGATGCAGGACGTGGGCAAGTACATGAACCACCAGGGACACCATCGGCATACGCAGTACATTCTGGCGAACTCGGAGATCTTCGGCTTCTCGCCGGAGCAGCGGGCGGTGGTGAGTGCGATTGCGCGCTACCTGGGCAAGAGCCGCCCGGACGCCATGGAGCGGCCCATGCGGGCGGTGCCCGTGCAGGAGCACAGCAACGTGGTGCGGGCGATCGTGCTGCTGCGGCTTGCGGTGGCATTGAATCAGGACCGCGCCAGCGCCGTGGTGCGAATCCGCACGTATGTCTACCCCAAGCGGGTGGTGCTGGAACTGGTGCCGGGGCGCGGCGGAGCGGAACTGGAGGCGTGGGGGCTGAAGAAAGAAGCGGCCTACTTCCGCGAGGTGTTTGACCGCGACCTGGTGGTGGAGGTGGCGTAGTCGCGCGCGGGAGCGAATTACTTGCGCGAGGGCTTTGTCTTGGAGCGGGACTTGGGATTGGAGCGTGACTTAGAGGAGGAGATGGCATAGAGCCCGCGGACGGTGCGGGGGTCGAGCAGCCACTGTAACGTAGCCGGGCCCCGCACAAAGTTGAGCCGGGCGAGGGAGCCTTTGCGCAGGCGGACCGGTGCGAGGCCGTTGCAGCCGTCGGCGTCCATGGAGGGGCAGTTAGCGGCGGGGATCAGCAGCGATGCGACAAAGGTGGTCAGGTTGGGATTGTGGCCCACCATCAGCACGTTCTCGTATCCGGCGCACTCGTTCAGCAGCTTGCGGAACTGGGCGAAGGTGGCGTCCGGAGCCAGCGCCGCGGAGGGCATTATCTGGGCCTCGTAACCGGTCTCCGTGCCGACCAGAGAGGCGGTCTGCATGCAGCGCTTGAGCGGGCTGGAGGCGATCAGGTCGAAGCCGAGCTTCATGGAGTTGAGCACGTCCGCCAGTTGCAGGCAGTGCCGCTTGCCGTCCTTATCGAGCGGGCGCTTGCGGTCGAGCAACGGATTGGGGCGCCGGAGTCCAGCGCTTGCGTGTCGCAGAATATAGAGATTCATCGTCCAACCCTATTGTAAGGGCGGACTCCCGTCGATGGGTCCATTTCGCTGCTGCCTGGCTAATATGGCGGGAAGCACTATTTCAGTGGCGGCGCCGCGTCTTCCGGGCAAGCCGGGGCGGGATCGGGGTGGAACACGCCGGGATCGGGCCCAGGCAGCGACGGGCTGGCCGGCTCGGGGTCGGGAACCGGGTCGGAGATTTGAGGCGTTTTAGGACGCTGCGGCGGCAGTTGCATGGCAGGAGTGTACTCCCAAAGCTCGGCTGTGAGCACTCCGGCGAGGGCGTAATGCTGGGCCGCGCGGACGAAGCCGGCTGTGGCCAGCACCGCCCGATGGTCCGGCAGATGCGTCACGCGCAATCCGGTGAGGATGCGGAACGCGAGATAGAGCCAGCGGACCAGGATGCGCGCGGGCCAGCGCATGGGACCGGAGGGGATGTGGAAGTCCGAGATCACCCAGCGGGCGTTCGATGCAAGGTGCGGTGTGATGCGCACGCAGAGCGCTGCGATCTCGGCTGTGGTGAGGCAATCGAGGAAGAAGTGGGTGGCGACGAGGTCGTAGGTGCGGTTGGGCGTAAAGTCGAGTGCACCTGCGAGATGGGTGCGGAGACGGGTGGATGCGTGGGCGCGCCGCTCAAGCAGGCGCAGCATGGCGGCGCTGGAGTCGACGGCGTCGGCGTGCAGCGCCGGATTGGCGGCAAGGAGCGCCGCGAGGAAGCGGCCGTCGCCGTCGCCGAAGACGAGAGCGCTGCCGCTCCCCATGAGTTGGGGGAGGAAGTGAGTGCGGCAGCGCTGGAGCGAGCCGCCAAAGCTGAGGTACTCCATCCAGCGATAAGCGCGGGCGATGGCATCGAAGTTGGGCGACTTGGGCGCGCTCATCGGAGGATCGGAAGCAGCAGGAGGGGAGTGAGCAACACCATGTCCGCGGCGGCACGGAGATGCGTGCGGGAGAAGCGGCCGCGGATGCGGTGGAGGACCAACAGCAGAACCGCAGCCAGGGCGCAGGCGGCGGGGATGGGTGTGGAAGCCAGAAACGCGACGACGGTGCTGACGATGGCGAACGTGGCGGCAATTGCGGGAAGGCGTGCAAGGGCGAACCGCGTGGTGGCATGGGCCGCCTGCGCGCCGGCCGGCCCGCTGTGCTCCCATGCATAGATGAAGAGGCAGTTCAGGCTGCAAAGTGTGGCGAAGAGGATCGCAGGCGGCAGCAACGCGAGGCGTAGCGCGGGTTCGCGTGCGATCGAGGGGATGCAGCAGGCGGCAGCGAAGAAGATGCCGACAGCGATCTCCTTGGGCAGCAGGTGGGCGATGCGCGTGGCGTGCAGGATGACGAACCATGCGGCGAGCAGCGTACCTTCAACCAGATAAGGCCGCAGCGCGGCAGGATTGAGGGAAGGCTGCAGCCAGACCATGGCGATCGTTGCGAGGGCGATAGCGGCAAGGAAGGCGCGGCGGTGGTGGTGGTGGAAGAGGTGGCGGGCCTCCAGGTCGCTGCCCGGATGACGTGCATCCAGCAGGCGGTCGGCAGCGTAGAGTATCCATACCGCAAGTGCCATGGCCACTGGCACGGCAGGCGGCAGTGCGATGCGGCAGGAGCGGGCGATGAACCAGGTCCACAACGCGGCAACCGTGGGCGCGTCCAGTGAGAGCAAATGCCAAAGAGCGAGCGGGTCGGCGGCGCTGGCAGGCAGGGCGATTTGGGTGGTAGCGGCCACAGACTAATCTTATCGATATGAGTGCTTCCAGTTCTCCGACGATGACCGCGCAGGCAGCCGGCTACTTTCATGTGCTGGCCAAGCCGACGGGCGCGGTGTGCAACCTGGACTGTACCTACTGCTTCTTCCTGTCCAAGGAGGCGCTGTATCCGGAGAGCGATTTCCGGATGAAGGAAGACCTGCTGGAGTTGTACGTCCGGCAACTGCTGGAGTCGCAGCCGGAGATGGTAATGGTGGCATGGCAGGGCGGCGAGCCGACCCTGATGGGGCTGGAGTTCTTTGAGCGGATGATGGTGCTGGTGGAGCGTTACCACCGGCCGGGGCAGAAGGTGGAGCACAGCATCCAGACCAATGGCACGCGGCTGGACGATGCGTGGTGCGCCTTCTTCAAGGAGCACCACGTGCTGGTGGGCCTCAGCGTCGACGGACCGCGCGCCCTGCATGACGCCTATCGTGTGGACAAGGGTGGCAATGGGACCTTCGACCAGGTGATGCGCGGATGGGAATTACTGAAGAAGCATGGGGTGGAATGCAACATCTTGTGCACGGTGCACCGGGCGAATGTAGAGCATGCCGTGGAGGTGTACCGATTCTTCCGCGACGGGCTGGGCGCGGGGTTCATGCAGTTCATCCCGATTGTCGAGCGGGTGAACGTGGATATGGTGCCTCTGGCAAATCTGGGCTGGGGGACTCGGGGCGCCGCCGCTGGATCTTCGGGAGCAAGACCGCTGTATGTGCAGGCGGGTGACCAGGTGACGGAGCGAACAGTGCGGCCGGAGCAGTTGGGGCGGTTCCTGATTGCCATTTTTGAGGAGTGGGTGCGGCGGGATGTGGGCAAGGCGTATGTGCAGCTCTTCGATGTGACGCTGGGCGCGCATGTGGGGCAGTACACGCTGTGCGTCCACTCACCAACATGCGGGGATGCGGTAGCGCTGGAGCATACGGGCGACCTGTACTCCTGCGACCACTTTGTGGAGCCGGACTACAAGCTGGGGAACATTCGCGAAGAGCACATGGCGAACCTGGTGAGGAGTGCGCGGCAGAGGGCATTCGGCTTGGCCAAGCGCGATACTCTGCCGAAGTATTGCCGCGAGTGCGATGTGCAGTTCGCATGCAACGGCGGATGTCCGAAGGACAGGTTTATTGCCACTCCCGATGGCGAGCCAGGGTTGAACTATCTGTGTGCTGGGTACAAGCGCTTCTTTACGCATGTGGATAAGCCGATGCGGCTGATGGCGCAACTGCTGGAGGCGCAACGCGGGCCAGTGGAGATTATGCACTGGTATGCAAAAGAAGATGAGCGCTGGCGCGCGGAGGCGGCAAAGACAGGGCGGAATGAGCCGTGTCCGTGCGGGAGCGGGCGCAAGGGCAAGCACTGTCACGGGGCGTGATTTTTTTGGGCAGCCTTGAAGTGGGCCGATGCGATATGCTTTCGCACTGTGAGCAAATTGATCAATCGCATGTTTGTAGTTCTTTTGATGGCGCTCCCGCTGAGCGCGCAGACTCCGGCCGTGACAACCGCTTCTGCGGGTGCGACGACAACAGTTCCCATGTCGAACTCGCCGGAGAAGCTGGCCGGGCGCGGACTGGCGCAGCATCCATTCTTGTATTGCGGTGAGTGGAACTTCAACGAGCCGGAGCAGACGATGTGGATCATCCGCGACGGCAAGGTAGCGTGGTCGTACTCGATTCCATTCCACATTCCGTTCAACGGCAAGGCGGATGACTTTCAGGAGCTAGGCGACTGCACGCAGCTCTCGAACGGCAACATCGTGTTTGCCACGCGGCGGGGAGCGTCAGAGGTGACCCCGGACAAGAAGATCGTCTGGCATCGCGATACTCCGCCGGATACGGAGCTGCACTCGATTGAGCCGCTGGGGCTGGACCGTGTATTGATTGCGCAGAACGGCAACCTGCCCGATGGCCCGGCGAAGATCATGATCATCAACACGAAGACGGGCGTGACGGAGAAGGAGTTCGGCATCCCCGTCGGCAATCCTAAAAATATTCATCCGCAGATACGGCGGGTGCGGATTACGCCTGCCGGAACATTTCTTGTCGCGCACATGGATTGGAACAAGGTGGCCGAGTACGACGATCACGGCAAAGAGCTGTGGAGTTGCGCGACGCCAGAGCCGTGGGCGGCGGTGCGGCTGCCGAACGGCAACACGCTGGTGACGGGAAACCATGCAGGCTATGTGCGCGAGCTGAGCTCGAAGTGCGAGACGGTGTGGAACTTCGACCGCAGCGATATGCCCGGCTACGTCATCGGCTACATCCAGGACGTGCAGCGGCTGGCCAATGGCAATACGGTCTTCTCCAACTGGACGGCCAGCCTGCTGAAACCGGAGGACTGGCACACCTCGGTGCAGCTGTTTGAGTTGACGCCTGAGAAGAAGATTGTGTGGGCGCTGCGCCAATGGGCCGACCCAAATCTTGGGCCAGCTTCAGGGCTACAGATGCTGGATCAGCCGGGCGTGCCGGAGAAACAGGGGCAGTTGAGGTGACGCGAAATTCTCGCGAAACGCTCTCGACTGACTTCAGTGTGTTTCTTCTGCTTATAGCTGAATGCTGGGTGGCATTAACGTGGCTTTATACGTGCCATGTGTGCGTTACGAAGAAATTTAGCCATCTCGCGGGCACCCTGCCGAATTTCAGACAGCTTCCCGGCGGGCCATTCTTCAGCAGAGGCTCTCTTTGCCGCAGCAAGGAACGCAGGATCGGCAGAGATTTGTTTCAAGGCTTCACATAACTTCGGATCTTGCATTGCAAGCTCCTCCGAACGCGCGAGCAATGCCTGGACTTCCTCGCTGTTCGGGTCCAGCCCGGACGCCGTATGTATTTCACGTCCGAGAGCCTTCCATTCTTCCTTAGGAAGCGCATTCAGTTTATCCCCGATTTCCCCAAATTGGGCCAATATTTCATCACCAAAGAACTGCTTCATGAAGGCAGAATCGTTATCTATCATCACCACCTCGATTAGTCGCTTAAGGATTGTCGAATCTATTGCTACTCCACACTGTGCTTCTTCCTCGATCCTTTTGATCGCGGCAATCGCCCGGGTCAGAAGCCGGTGTTTCTCTTCAAGAGCCGTGCGCTGCAGCCGCAACGACTGCGGAAAAAGTGGAACTGATCGTTCCAAGACATCCTTTATCTGGCGGAGGTTGAGGCCGATAAACTTGAGCGCCACAATTTGCTGCAATCGCTCCAGGTCTCGTTCGGCATAGACCCGATAACCTGCGCGCGATCTCTGGGCTTTCAGCAGCCCAATCCTGTCGTAATGATGCAGGGCCTTGACCGTGATTCCGGAAAGCTCTGCAAACTCATGGATTTTGTAAAGTTTGCTCATCTCAGCCTCCTAGCCATGATGCGGCCTGACCCAAGGGGAAGGTCAATCTCTTTTTGTCCATAAAGCGCGTTTCGGTGCGAAAGCAGGAAATTCACTGTGCTGCAAGATGCTGATGGCGCGGTCGCGATAAACTAGGAAGTGACTATGACAACCAAAAAAGAACTGCTCTCAACGCCGATTCGGCACATCGATCTCTCTGCTCACAACGTGGTTTCGCTGGTGGACGCGATGGCGTCGATGGCGTATACCTCCCGCGACACCGCGCGCGCCGCTTCGATCTACGAGATGATGCTCCGCGATACCGACTGCGGGGTGATCCTGTGCCTCGCGGGCTCACTGATCTCGGCCGGCCTGCAGAAGGTGTTTGTGGACATGATCCGCAACAACATGGTGGATGCGATTGTTTCGACCGGTGCGAACATTGTGGACCAGGACTTCTTTGAGGCGCTGGGCTTTCGCCACTACATTGCCGGCGACGAGTACAAGTATGGCAACGGCGACGCCAACCTGCGCGAGATGATGATCGACCGCATCTACGACACGTTCATCGACGAGGAAGAACTGCGCATCTGCGACGAGACCACGGAGAAGATTATCAACTCGCTGGAGCCGCGGGCCTACAGTTCGCGTGAGATCATCCGTGAGATGGGCGCGTACCTGGAGCGCGAAGGGCGGACGCCGGCCAAGGGGAACAACGATTCCATCGTCTTCGCGGCGTATGAGAAGAACGTGCCCATCTTCTGTCCGGCGTTCTCGGACTGCTCGGCCGGGTTCGGGTTTGTGGCGCACCAGCACGCGCGGCGCGGGCAGGCGGTGGTGTCCATCGACTCTGCCAAGGACTTTTACGAGCTGACGCAGTTGAAGATCGCCAATCCGACCACCGGACTACTGATGATCGGCGGCGGCGTGCCCAAGAACTTTGCTCAGGACATCGTCGTCGCGGCCGAGATTCTGGGCGTCGATGCGCCGATGCACAAGTATGCGATCCAGGTGACGGTGGCCGACTCGCGGGACGGCGCTCTGTCGGGTTCCACCCTGAAGGAAGCGAGTTCGTGGGGCAAGGTCGACACGACCTACGAGCAGATGGTATATGCCGAGGCCACGCTGGCGTTGCCGTTGATTGCCGGCTATGCCTTGCAGAAGGACGCTGCCGCAGAGCGGCAAGGCAAGCAATGGACCCAGGTTCTGAGGCATGTTGCTGAGCCAGTTTCTGCCTAGTCTTTTTCCGCCAGTTTAGTGCCGGCGGAGTTATATTGAAACGTGACTCAACTGATTCATTTCCTTTCCCAGCGTCGAATTCCGCGGTACGATAGGGCAAATCGACGATGACCGCACTTTCTCCGATTGTTTTCGGCATGCTGCTGGTAACCGTGTTCCTGCTGGGAGTTGCAACTTTGCGGCTCGGCGCCAGGGCGAGGATGCAGCACCGCAACATCGATCAATTGAACGACGCGTTGCGCCGTAGCCAGGAGTACGCCGAGCAGCAGAAGACCAAACTGGCGATGCGCTCCGATCTGGACACGGTAAAGGATGAGTTCATCTCTACCGTGTCGCACGAGTTGCGGACCCCGCTGACGAGTATTCGCGGGGCGTTGGGGCTGCTCTCCTCCGGGATGTTGGGCAATGTGGATGCCCGTGCGCAGAACCTGCTGCGGATTGCCTCCAGCAACACGGAGCGGCTGATCCGGCTGATCAACGACATCCTGGATCTGGAGCGAATGGACTCCGGCCGGGCTCCGCTGAAGCTGCGCCGCTGCTCCATGCAGGATCTGTCGCGCGAGGCCGTGGATACCATGACGCCGATGGCGGATGGCGCGAGCGTCCACCTGGAGTTGAAGTGCCTGGCGCCCCGGGACTCGATCTACTTCGACGCCGATCCGGACCGTATTCTGCAGGTGCTTACAAACCTGCTATCGAATGCGATTAAATTCTCGCCCGTCAATGAGAAGGTCTCTGTCCAGATCGATTCGGATACCAACTCCGTGCTGCTGAAGGTGGTGGACCACGGGCGCGGGATTCCGGTGGATAAGTTGGAGTCGGTGTTCGACCGTTTCCAGCAGGTGGAGTCCTCCGACGCCAGCAAGAAGGGCGGCACAGGGCTGGGGCTGGCCATTTGCCGGAGCATTATCCAGCAGCACGGCGGCGCCATCTGGGCGCAAGCAAACCAGTCTGGCACCGGTACCACGCTGTGGGTTCAGCTCTCGCGGTCGGCGCGGGCCACAGACACCGCGCCTTCGGCAACTGCGATGCCGTTGGAACGCGGCGAGGGGCTGGTGCTGGTCTGCGACGACGATGCCGGGATCCGCGTGGTGGTGGCGGAGCAGCTTCGCCAGCACGGTTACGACATTGTGGAGGCGGGCAGCGGCGAAGAGGTGATTGCGATTGCCAAGGAGCAGGCGGCCAAGCATCGTAAGAATGCTCATGCGCCTGCCATCTCGGCGATCCTGCTGGACCTGTATATGCCTGGACTCAGCGGGTGGGAGACCCTGCAGCGGCTGAAGGAGTTTCCAGCCACGGCGGCGATTCCAGTGGTGATTCTGAGCGTCATCCCGTCGTCGGAGCGTCCGGCGCTGGCGGGCGAGGCCGAGGGATGGGTGCAGAAGCCATTCAATGAGAACTTGCTGCTGGCGGAGCTGGGACGAGTTCTGCGGACGAAGGGCAGTCCCGGCCAGATATTGCTGGTGGAACAGGACCAGGAGCTGGCGCAGACGATCCTGGCCGCATTCCAGGATGCAGGCATACGGATAGACCATGCCGCGTCGCTGCAGCAGGCAGTCGACCGCTGCCTGCTTGGGCCGCCGGACCTGATGATTCTGGAGCTTACATTACCGGATGGCGACGGCTTTACTCTGGTGGACTGGCTGCGGCGACAACCAGCGCTGCGGACGATGCCTCTTGTGGTCTACACAAATCGCGAGATGTCAGAAGTGGAGATGGCGAAGCTGCGCTTGGGCCCCACGCAGTTTTTCAACAAGGCGAAGGTAAAGCCGAGCGAGGTGGAAGAGCTCGTATTGGCGATGATAGCTCGTCTACGACGTTCGTCTACTGCGCCAGTGACCACAGCATGAGAGACTAGATACCGGAATGCGAAACATCCTGATTATTGACGACGAAGACGATATCCGAGAAGTAGCGGCATTGTCGTTGGAAGCGACCGCCGGCTGGGATATTCAAACGGCATGCTCGGGCGCGGCCGGGATACTGGCGGCGGCGAACCCCAAGAGCAGACCCAGCGCGATCCTGATGGACGTGATGATGCCGGGGATGGACGGTCCGACGACCTTCCGCAAGATGCAGCAGGACCCTCTGACGGCTGGGATTCCCGTGCTGCTGCTGACCGCGAAGGTGCAGGGCGTGGACCAGCGGCGTTTTGCCGACCTGGGCGTGGCGGGCGTTCTGTTCAAGCCATTCGATCCGATGACGCTGGCGTCACAGATCTCGCAAGCGCTGGGTTGGAAAGACTAGACCAGTTTTGTACTGCAATCGCGCTGCCGGCCGTTTTTCTATGAGTGAAATCGAAGACCAGACTGCCGCGCTGCTGGCTGCGCTTTGGGTAAAGAACCGGCCTCTGATTGAGGAACGGCTGGCGGCGCTGGATGCTGCGGCTGCAACCGATGGCGCGCTGGGGGAAGATGCGCGGCAGCAGGCGGAGAGCGCGGCGCACAAGCTGGCCGGCTCGCTGGGCATGTACGGCTACGACGACGGCACGCGGATTGCGCGGCTACTGGAGCAGTTGCTGGAGTCGTCGACGCCGGAGCCGGAGCGTCTTCGCCGGCTAACTGCGGAGCTGCGAGCCACAATTTTTCCTGACAGCTAGCCCTACTTCGCGGCGTGTATGGCCCAGGCGGCAACGTCCTTTGCGGCTTCAAATCCCTTGTACTGGCTCATCTTGCGACCGTCGGCGTATTCGTTGTAGAACCACGGATCGGTGACCGCCAGAACGACCCCTTTGCCCACGTGGGCGAGGGCGATCATCACATCACCGTGGTCGGTGACGAGGGCTTTCGCGGGGCCCGTGGGGGTGATGGTGCTGGTGTCTTTCATGTATGCGGTGAAGCCTGCGCCGAAGATGCCGGTGCCGGGAGGAATGACCACCTCGCCGGTGGAGTGGTCGGGATCCACGACGTGGTGGGAGAGCACTGGGTTGAAGTGGATGCCGAAGCGGTCGCTGAGCGTGTTGAAGTGCTCGAACTCGGTGTTGTCGCGGTCGTTGGAGAAGAGCAGCAGGACGCCGCCGGCGCGCACCCAGGCTTCGATGGCATCGCCACTGGCCTTGTCCATATAGTGCGGGTTCGGGTTCTTGGAGGGGATGTCGGGGCTGGCGATGATGTAGATCTGGGCCTGCTTGAGGTCGGCCAGGGTGGGCGTGGCGGTCTCCGTTGCCAGCGAGGCGCCGTAACGGCGGAAGGCGCGACCGAAGAAGGAGTAGCCGTTGTTGGAGTCATCGTCCCACTTGTAGTGGAAGAGCTCGGTCTGGCCGAGGGCATTCTTGCGGGTCTGGGAGTTGAACCAGGCGTCGACGAGCGCGGTGATGCGGTGGGGCGAGGAGCCTTCGCCGGCGTGGTAGGCCTTGGAGTTGAAGGTGTCGGAGGGCGTCGCGGCCGTGGTCGCAGGTGGGGCAGGCGCCTGCTCGATCTCGGAGCCGGCAAGCAGGTACGCGCCTACCCCCTTGGCGTCCTGATCCACGACCTTCTCGTGGATGTAATAGTCGAAGTCGCCGGCGCGGTAGGGCGAGCCACCCAGGCCGCCGACCTTCACGGTGCCATGCAGGATGACCGCGCCATCCGGAGAGGTGGTGATGAACTGCTTCTGGATCCCGTCCCAGGCGCGCTGCGCGTGCACCAGATCGGACGCGGGCAGATAGCCAAGGCGGGCGCCCTTGGCCAGAGCGTAGGTGAACATGCAACTCGCGGAGGCTTCAAGGTAGTTGCCGTTTTCTGCGTGCGCGACGCCCAGCCGGATGCTGCCGTCGGGTTGCTTCTGGAGCAGGGGGCCGTTGGTGGGCGGGCGGTCCATCACCTGCCACCACAGTCCCGATCTGGGGTCCTGGGCCTTCAGAACGGCAGCCATGTTGCGATTGAGGGCGGCGACGAGGGCGGCGCGCTGGGGATGATCTTTGGGGAACCAGTCGAGGACGTCGATCAGGGCCATCGTGTACCAGCCCATGGCACGGCCCCAGACCTCCGGACTGAGCCCGGTGGTCTTATCAGCCCAGGGCATGTGTTTGGACTCGTCCCAGCCGTGGCGCAGGAGACCAGTCCGCGGGTCGCGCATGTGTTCGTCCATCAGCAGAAGCTGCCTGGCGATGTCGTCGAAGTCTTTGGGCCGCTGGAAGGTCGCAGCATAGGCGGCGCGGAAGGGCTCGGCCATGTATGCCCCGTCGAGCCACATCTGGTTGGGGTAGATCTGCTTGTGCCAGTAGCCGCCGCTGGCGGTGCGGGGCTGCAGGTCGAGCTGGTCGTGCAGGAATTTGGCTGCCTTCGCGTACTTCTCCTGCTGGGTGACACGGTAGACGAGCAGGACAGCGCGGCCGAGCTCGATGTCGTCCAGGGTGTGGCCGTCTGCCTTGTAGCCGGCGACGGCGCCGTCGGCGGTGATGTACTTGTCGACCGCGGCTTTGATGTAGGGGAAGTCCGCGGGGTCGGCGGTGGCATGCCACTCGGCGGCGATGCCGTCCAGCAGGACGCCTTCCTCGTAGCCCCACTTGCCGGGCGCACCGGTGGTGGAGACGACGCCTGCGGGCCACTGCTGGATGACGGTCGCGGCCATCTGCTGAGTCGGGGTCTGCGGTGCGGTTTGAGCGGCAGCGGACGAGAGCAGAAGTGTGGCTACAAATATTCTTCCAAGGTGCACGATGTGTTCCTCACATATCTTCAGGTCGCCGTCCAGCATACCGCTTTGCGATTTGTTGGGGTGGAAGAGGCCGCTTTCCCTCTACCCCCCTGGGGGTATCTTTTGTGCATAATCGTCTCACCACGGAAGTTATCGTAGTGGTGGGGTAAAAATACTGAAAACAAAAAGGTTCATTTTGTAAGATCCTCGATAGATTGGACTTATGAAATCTAGTGGAGTGGAGCGAAACACAATCCGGAGGCAGGTGGATTCGGTTTGTCTCTGATTCCATTTTACAGGGCGTGTCAAGCGTTTGGCATGCGAGATCCCTTCCTCCAGAGGGTGGGGCGCGGTAGCTTTCAGTCTGGGGTGGGGCGGTCGATGGAGTCGATGACGAGGACCTCGATGGGGTCTTTGGCGGGGACGAGTTTGAGGCCGAGCTTTTCTTCGAGGGCCACGGTGAGCGAGGGAGCGTCGGGCGAGTTGGTGGCGCCGGCGTCGCCCAGCGGTGCCCAGGTAAGGTCGGTGACGTCGAAGTAGCCGGTGAAGCCGGCGTGGTCGACGATGGGGCGGTCGCCGGCGTCGCCGCTGAAGATGCGGGCGAACAGGCTCATCTGGATGGCGCGCCCGTTGTAGACGCGGAGGCCATTGCTATTCATCGTGGTCATTGAAGAGCCGGGAGGCAGCGGTGCGCCGGGACCGAAACTGGGTTGCGGATCGCCGGGTTTGTGCTCGGGTGGCGCGGGGACTTCGGTGATCTTGAGGCCGCCCTTGGCAGGCGTGAGCTCGTAGACGGACAGGACACGAGTTTCGAAGTGGGCCTTGAGATGGAAGCGGTCTGCGAGGAGCGACTGCTGCATTCTCCGGTTCTGCTCGATGCGGTCTTGGCGCTTCATCGACTGCTGCGCGGCTTCGATATCGTCGGGCACCTTTCCCTTGATGTTGTACGCGTCCTTGGTGAGCCAGTCCGGGCCCCCGACGATCTGCGCTGGATACATGGCACCGTAGGCGTCCATGATGTAACGGCGGACGCTGAGTGGGCTGGGCAGGTTGGACGGCAGCCTGACCGCGCGGGCGGCGGTGTCGGGGGCGATGGGCTTGATGGTGGCGACTTCGTAGGAGAGTGGCGGGCCGGAAGGGTGGAAGAGGAGTAGTTCGGGCTTGAGCTCGGCGGATTGCGCGGAGGCGGTGACGGAGAGCAGGGCGAGGGCTGCGGCGAGATGGCAAGTAACGCGCATAGGAACAAGCTTATTCCATAGGTGGGAGCCCATGCGGAGACGGGGAAGTTGAGGTCTGAGAACTTCCAAGCGTCTAGCCGATAAGGAATCGGAGTTGCCTGTCTACTGCTCTGCTTATGCCAATGCGCGGGGTGGTGAGGATTGAGGGCGGACGAAATCCGTCGTCGGCGACCTGCAGCGGTGAGTCGGGGCGGGTGACATCGAGGCCGTTGCTGTTGGCTCGGGTGATATCGAGCGCCTGGCAGAGGCGGCCGGGGCCGGAGGTGAGCAGACTGACCTTTGGGACTGTTTCATAGCCACGCAAACGGGCCATGGTCTCCAGACCTGCGATGGGGTCGAGGGCTCGTATGAGAACGCCTCCTGGGACGCCATCCGGCAGGCAGGAGAAGTTGAGGCAGTCGTGCATGCCGTAGATGAAGTAGACGTATGCGACGCCGGGCGGCCCGAAGAGCACGGCATTGCGCGGGGTCTTGCCGATGAAGGTGTGGGAGGCGGGGTCGTCTACGCCCATGTAGGCTTCGATCTCGGTGATGCGCCCGATGAGGCGCTTTCTGCCGAGACGGCGCACGATGAGCTTGCCGAGCAGGTTGCGGGCAACGATGTCGGGCGAGTCGAGATAGAAGCTGCGGGGCAGGATTTTGGGCGTGGGTCCAACGCGCTCATGCCTCATATGCAGGCTCCGGGCAGATCAGTCCAAGGGATAGAAGGACAACTCCGGCATGGGGAAGTCCTTGCGATTGTCCGTGACCAAGGTGAAGGCTGCGGCCAGATGACTGGTCAGACGCATGATTTCGTTCTCCGGTGGCCAGCATAGCATTCGTATGGAACGTACAGTGCTTACGTTTGACGTATAGCGTACAGAGAGGCTAGTCTTATCCCATGATTCAGTGTTGCCGCGATAAGCACACGCGTGATTTTGCTGCCGGCAAGCGGGTCAAGAAGTTTTCCGGTTTCGAGCATGCGGCGCGGATGAAGATGGATCGGATGGAAGCCGCGACGACGGTGAAAGACCTTTCGGCGTTGCCGGGAAATCGGTTTGAGGCGTTGAAGGGCGACCGCAAGGGACAGTACAGCATCCGTATCAACGACCAATGGCGAATTGTCTTCGAGTGGCCTGAGGGCGCAAAGGGACCGTCCAACGTGGAGATTGTGGACTATCACTAACAGGACGACGGCTAAAGAGGAGAGAGCGATGGAAGCGATACATCCGGGGGAGCATCTGGCGGAGGAACTGAGCGCGATGGGGATGAGTGCAGCGGAGTTTTCGCGTCAGATCGCGGTGCCGACTAACCGCATCACTCAAATACTGAACGGACGCCGCTCAATCACCGGCGACACGGCCCTGCGGTTGGCGCACTTCTTTGCTACCAGTGCCGAGTTCTGGCTGAATCTGCAGAGCCTCTACGAGATCAGGCTCGCAAAGCAGAAGCTGGGCAGCGCGATCAAATCCCTGCCCACCATCAAGACGTATATCCGGAGTGCAGACAAAGCTGCTTAGTGCTGGAGGGTAGAGGCGGTTTCGTGGCAGATCAGGCCAAGGGATAGAAGGATAAATCGGGCATGGGGAAGTCCTTGCGATTGTCCGTGACCAGGGCGAGGCCACACTCCAGCGCCGTTGCCGCGATCAGCATATCGGTCAGCGTGAGGGTGATCCCCTTGCGGGACCACTCGGCCCTGAGGTCTCCCGCTTTCGCCGCAATCGTTGCGGTTACGGGATAACACGGAATGGATGCGACGAGACCTTGAGTGCGGACCTCTTCCCCTGGCCGCATGCCGCTATGGACTTCCCCGACGCAGATTGCAGAGGTTGCGAGCTGGTGACCTGACTCTACCAATTGTCCGAGCCAGGCTGAACGGTCCTTGCGCCTGCGCAACACATCGATCAGGACAGTTGTATCCAGCAAAAGCATCAATCTATCCGCTCCTTGTGCTCTTCAAGCTTACGCAAGCGGGAGTCGCTCTCCTGCCGCAGGCTTCGCACCCAGGCGGCCGTGCCGTCCTTCAACTCGGGGTGGTCCTCGTCCTTCCATGCAGGCTCATCGCTGCTCAAGAACGCCAACTGCTTGCGCTTATTCAACTCGCGACGGGCTACCTCCGCCAAGAACGCGCTTCGCCCGCGAGGCCCGACCGCAGAGTCGATCTCCGCGATTAGCTCGGCGGGTAGGACGACGTGTGCTCTTTGTGTGCCCATTTACGTCTCCCATTTGCAGTGTGACATGAAAGTGGGCTTAAGGAAAGTGGGACCTGCAAGCGAGTCCACGAATTCTAGTGCTGGAGGGTGAGGGCGATTTCGTGGGTGGGGATGGCGCCTTCGCGGAGGATCATCCAGGAGTTGCCGCCGCCGGAGAGGTCGACGATGGTGGTAGGCAGGGCGCGGGGAGTGCTGCCGCCGTCGACGATGAGGGGGATCTGGTCGGCGAGCTGGGCGCGGACAAAGTGGGCGTCGGTACACTCCGGCATGCCGCGCAGGTTGGCGGAGGTGGCGGTAATGGGCAGGCCGAGCAGGTCGACGATGGCGCGGGCGATGGGGGCCTCCGGCACGCGCAGCGCGACGTTGCCGGTGTTGGCGGTGACGCGCAGGGGCAGGCGGGCGCCGGCCTTGACGACGATGGTGAGCGGGCCGGGCCAGAAGCGCTCGGCGAGGCGGTCGAAGGCGGTGTCGATGTCGCGGGCGAGGCCGTAAGCCTGGGCGGTCTCCGAGATGAGCAGCGAGAGCGGCTTGTGGCGGGCGCGGGTCTTGATCTCGTAGATGCGGTCGACGGCGCGGAGATTGACGGGGTCGACGGCGAGTCCGTAGAAGGTGTCCGTGGGGATGGCCGCGACCTGACCGGCAAGGAGACTTTGCACGACACGGGCGATGAGGTCCGATTCAGGCTCGTTGGGGTGGATACAGAGGATCTCGGCCGTCAAGTGGTTCTCCTGGGGTGGGTGCTGATGCAACGGCGGACAACGCAAGTCCGCACCCTTAGCATACCTCCGATGGTGGCGAGGGGAAGTGTGTTGGCTGGTACCTGGATGGGCTGGTGTGGGAAAGGTTGCAGGAGGCATACTGGTAGTGCGCGGATATTTCGAACTCCACATGCACTTGGGCGCCGGATTGGAACCGCTGCAGCGTTGATCGATTGTTCTTTAGGGCTCCCTCTGCCATGACCGCAAAGCGATCCAGTTCGAAACGGCCCCGTAGGTCGATGGCGGGGACGCTGCTGTCGCGGCTGCTGGGACTGGTGCTGGTGGTGGCGGTGCTGTGGTTTGGCTGGCTGTACTTCCAGATCCGCTCGGTGGCGGGGCAGGACCAGGCGCGGACAGCGGATGCGATTGCGGTGTTTGGGGCGGCGGAGTATTCGGGGAGGCCCTCGCCGGTGCTGCATGCGCGGCTGGACCATGCGGTGGAGCTGTTCCGCGAGGACAGGGCGCCGCTGGTGATTACGCTGGGCGGCGGCAGCGATCGGGATTCCGGCATGACCGAGGGCGGCGTGGGGCGGGACTACCTGCTGGCGAACGGGATTCCGTATGACCAGATCGTTGCGGAGACACACTCGGTCGACACGGAGCAGCAGGTGGCGCGGCTGGCGGAGATTGCGCGGCAGCGGCACCTGAACTCGATTGTGGTGGTGAGCGATGGGACCCACCTGTTTCGTATCCGGAAGCTGTGCGAGGACGCAGGGCTGATGGTGTACACGTCGCCGCGGGCAGCGCTGGGGCATATCGATGGGTGGGACGAATCGCAGCGGTACTTCCACGAGATGCTGAGCTATACGCTGCTGCGGCTGCATTTGAACTTTGGGTGGCTGCATGGGAAGGATGCGTAAGGCAGGTCTCAGTTGTCAGGGATCAGTTGTCAGTTGAGGAGCCAGGACTGGGCGAAGCGGATGGCGAGCAGGGCGACGGCGGCGGCGAACGCTGTTGAGCTGAAATTGACGAGGTCGTTGCCGATCCAGCCGCGGCGCTCGAGGGTGGCTCCGAGCAGGGAATCGAAGAAGAGGCCGGCGATTCCCGCGGCGAAGGCGACGAAGCATTCGGTGAATGACATGCCGAGTGCGGGTGCGCCGGTGGCGGCGATCAGGGCGGCAGCGGCGATTCCGGCAAGGGTTCCGGTCAGGCTGATGGCGCCGTCGGTTCCCGGCGGGACGCGGCGGAGGGTGGTGAGCAGGAAGGGCGTGCCTCCGAAGGCCTGGCCGATCTCGGAAGAGAGGGTGTCGGCGGTGGCTTCGGCAAGGGCGGCAAGCATTGGCATAGAGAAAAGCGCTACGAAGAGGATGTGGCCTTGGCGACCGCTGAAGCCAATCTGGATGAACAAACTGGCTATCAACAAGCCCAAAGGGGAGCCAATTAGAGCTGCTGCGCCGAGATTCGCGATCACCTGCGCGGAATTTCTTCCTTTGCGGCTCTCAGTCAATCCAGCATCAGCTTTTCGCGGCTCGCCAAGCTTGGTGGCTGTAAATGTGAGAATGAAAAGCAGAAGCAGGGGCGTCAATCCTGAGTGGAAGGGCGAGACGCTATCGGGGATGCTGCTGAACGTTGTGATGACGAGGCAAATGTTCCCCCCCGTGATGGCCGCCATCGGCGTCGCGGCTCTTGTGCGCCATGCCAGGTATGCAAAGGCCGCGCTGATGACAATTACCTTCGTCAGGTAAGTGCGCGAGAGATGCCCTTGCTCGACGACATAGCTAGGCCCTAGGTAGGCGAGACAGCAGCAAGCGACTAAGGCAATGCCGACCAGCAGGCGGGATTGGAGGCGGTCGCGGGCGGGCGGGATGGCTTTGGCGGGCATGGGGCGGGTTTGGGGTGCGCGAGTGGGCGCGGGAATCGTTCCCAATCGTTATACTCGACTGTGCAGAGGTTCGGGTTGATT